>OHJO01001072.1_pt1 | contig 11281 bp, 10 predicted proteins | sample 1568561 | NCBI WGS metagenome assembly OHJO01 (sample SAMEA3879556, study PRJEB24766) | human gut metagenome | biome: human-associated habitat; feature: feces | place: USA | collected 1985/1987
AGAGGGTGAAGCCCTCCGCAAAAGAGGGTTTGGGAAACTTCCCAACAAGCAAAATCCCCGTCCGGCGCGTCAGCGTCGTAACGGGGATTTACGGAAGTGGGTACCCGCTTCCTATGCTTGCTATTCCAGTTTTTAGTTCTTCTGCACTTTGATACGGTAGTTGACGTATTTCCCGCCAGTGTCAGCTAAAACGATAGTCCCGTCGTAGGTCTTGCCTGTTTTCGGGGAATAGAGCTTCTTCACATTCGCCTTGCCGGATTTAAGGAGCGCGGCGGCAATCTTCGCGGAAAAAGCGGTCTTGCGTTCCTCGAAAAAGCGGTCATTCTTCCACATGACAAAGGCACATTCTTTGTTGCTGCAATAATAGTTTTTCTTCCCCTCATGGACGGGGGAACCGCAACGGGGGCATTTGCCGACAGAGGGCTTTTCCTCCCGGAACAAATCCTTTTTCCCGTCCAGTGCTGCGGCGTGTGTCTGCACAAGCTCCCGCGCCATAGCTTCAATGCCGGACAGAAATTCTCCGGGGTCTGCGGCTCCCTTTGCTATCTGCGTCAGATTGCTTTCCCATTCTGCGGTAAGCTGCGGGGAAGTGAGCATATCCGGCAAGATTGATATAAGGGCGGCTCCGTTCTGTGTGGGGATAAGCTGCTTGCCCTTACGCTCCGCAAAGCCGCCCTTTACCAGTTTTTCAATGACGGCGGCGCGGGTGGCGGGAGTGCCAAGCCCCCGGCGTTCCGCGTCCGGGTCGGTGTCCCCGTTCCCGGCGCGTTCCATAGCCGACAAAAGGCTTGCTTCGCTGTGGGGCTTCGGCGGCGTTGTGGTATGCTCCGTTACTTTTGCGGCGGGGTTAGGAAAGCCCTGTCCCTCGGAAAGCTTCGGCAGCGTCACGTCTGCATTTTCCCCGTCCTCCGCTTCGGGCTTATCTTTCAGCGTCGCCCGGTATCTGCGTTGAAGCTCTTTCCAACCCTCCGCAAGTACGGTCTTTCCCCTTGCGGTGAAGTCTGTCCCGGCGCATGAGAAAACCGCCGTAACCGCTTCATAAATATGCGGCTCGGCGGTGGCAAAAAGCAGACGCGCCCCCGCAAGGGTAAGGATATTCTTCTCGCTTTCCGGCAGCGCGTCCGGGTCAGCCTTTGCAAGCTCCATAGTGGGAATGATTGCGTGGTGGTCTGATACTTTTTTACTGTCTAATACCTTTACAACCTCCGGCGTGAAGTCCGCGCCCGCCATAAAGGGGAGTTTTTCGCAAAGCAGCGCGATAATGCCCGCTGCGGTGCCGCCCATGTCGTCAGTAAGAAAGCTGCTGTCCGTCCTCGGATAAGTAAGGAGCCGCTTTTCATAAAGGGATTGTGCAAGGTCAAGGGTCTGCTTCGCGGTGTAGCCGAAAATGCGGTTCGCTTCCCGCTGCAAAGAGGTAAGGTCAAAGAGCTTCGGCGGGGCTGCGGTTTTCTTCTCTCTGGTGAGGGAAACGCATACCGCCTTTCCCGCTTCGCAAGCCCCTTTCAGCGCGTCGGCTTCTGCCTTGTCGGAAATCCTCCCGCTTGCCGCTTCCGCGCCGGATAAATCAAGGCGCACATGATAATATTTTTCTTTCTGGAAATGGGAGATAGCCGCGTCCCGGTCGGTGAGCATTTTCAAGGTCGGGGTCTGGACGCGCCCCACGTTCAAGGTCTTTCCATACAGGCAGGAGAAAAGCCGGGTGGCGTTAATGCCGATAAGCCAGTCAGCCTTTGCGCGGCAGAGGGCAGACGCAAAGAGCGCGTCGTATTCCTGCCCGTCTTTGAGGGAAGCAAAGCCCGCCTTGATTGCCCCGTCCTCCATTGAGGAAATCCACAAGCGGCGCATGGGCTTCTTGCAGCCCGCCGCTTCGTAGACAAAGCGGAAAATCAATTCTCCCTCGCGCCCCGCGTCACACGCATTTACCACTTCGGAAACGTCGGCGCGGTGCATAAGCTCTTTTAGGGTTTTGAATTGCTTCCCCTTGTCCGGGTCAACGGCGTACTGCCATTCCTCCGGCAGAATGGGTAAGCTCTCAAAACTCCATTTTTTATATTGCTCCCCGTAGGCGGCAGCTTCCGCAAGCTGTACCAAATGCCCGACGCACCATGAAATGAGGTAGCCGCCGCCCTCGATATATCCGTCCTGTTTTCCCTTAACGCCAAGCGCGGCGGCGATAGTCTGCGCCACGCTCGGCTTTTCTGCAATAATCAGTTTCATTTTCTGTTCTCCTTTCGGTTGTTTTAGGTTTGAAATTGGTTTATACTTTAAGCATTACTATAAGAAACAGGTGACAATATGAAATCAATACATACTTTCGATGTTTTTGCTCCTACTGATGAACAGGAAGAAGCAATGAATAAAAAACGTGGCGGGCATTACAGGCGCGGTAAAAACAAAGAAATGGATTACTTTATTGAGTGTGCTACTTCGCTATTTCCAAACAACCATTATTCAAGGTTCACACCTATATATGATACGACAAAAGAGTTTTATCAACTGATTACTTCTTCCGATACAACAGAAAGAGCTATACTAAATTGGATAGCTTCTAATCGTGCATGGAATTATTTGTTTGGCTTATTACGGCATTATTACAGAACAGGACACCATGACGATAATTATATCTTTCCAGAGTTCAAAATCGGGTCGGCTTATGTGGCTGATTATCTGCTCATAGGTAATAGTTCAGACGGTTATCAATTTGTCTTTGTGGAATTAGAAGCTCCCAACGGGCGGATAACAAAAGAAAAAGGTACTCGTTTCGGGGAAGTAATCAATAAAGGGATTGAACAGGTTAGGGATTGGCAAATGTATATTGCTGCAAATTGGAATGTAATTGTAGCAGAATTGGAAAAGCACTCATTCTCCAATACAAAGTTACCCAGACAATTATACAAATATTGCCCTTATCAAATCTACTATGCTGTGATAGCCGGACTCCGTAAAGATTTTGAGAATATTCGTGATAGAAAGCTCCAACTGCAAAATGAAAATAACATAACACTTTTGCATTACGAAAATCTCATAGATGTTGCAAACGAAAATTAAAAGTCCATTTTCAGCGTTCCGGCTCACTTGCCTTTTTCTCCTGTACCTGTTTCAGACAGTAGCCCACACAAGGGAGCTGCCCTTTGTACGGACAGGAAGCGCAAGCCGGGGAATGGGGAACGGGCGGCGCATTGTCACGCCGCCCGCCCGGTCTTTGTATCATCATCTTTTCAAAGGGATTGTCGGTAAACAGGGTCATGCTTCCTCGTCCTCCTGTTCTTCATCAGAAAGCCCGTCCCCCTCGTCCGGCTCGTCCTCGTCGTAGTCGTCAAAATCGAAATCTTCAAGGTCGGTGCCGCCCTTGACGTTTTGCTTCGGCTTCATAAACTTAAAATAATAGAACGCGCCCCCGCCGCCAAGAAGTGCCACGACAAGGAAAAGCACAAGCCCGCCCGCATTGCCTTTCTCTTTGGGCAGCTCCGGCGGTTCCTCGGTTTCCGGCTCCGCTTCCTTGCCGCTGCAAGCGGTCATGTTGTCCTTGCAGACGGGGCAGCTCACATTCACTTTCCCGGCCTCGCATTTATCGGTGCAACTGCAAACAGCGGGCGGGGCTGCTGTTTCGGTGCTTCCGTCCTCCATGAGTGCCATAAGGTCGGCTTCGTCCACTTGATTAAGGAAATGTACGGTGTTCTCGCCCTCGTCGTCCCGGTCAATGAGGATATAGAAGTAATTGCCGTTTTTGGTCGTCACTGTGATAAGCTGCTTGTTGCCGCCGAAATCGTCTACAAGGGTCGCGTTCCCGTCCGGGGTAAGGGGTTCTTCCTTTTGGGGTTCCTCATAGACAACGCCGCTGTCGTCGGTGGCGTCCTCGCCCTCCGGGGTCTGTGCAAAGGCGGTGACGGAAAAGCCGCCCGTCAGCATGAGGGCGGCGCAGAGTGCGGTCAAGGTTCTAAGGATTTTCTTATTCATTCTCGGTGTCCTCCATTTCTTCGGTGTCGTGGTCTGCGGGTTCTGCGGGGTAGCCCGGCGCGGCTTCCATGCCCGGAATACCGCCCCCGGAAAGCATAGCGGAAAGCTCATGCGGGGAAAGGCGCATGGAGCGCACAAGCTGTACGATTTGCAGGTTTTCCGCTTCGGTTTTCTGCGCTTCAAGCCCCCTTAATTTATTCTGGTACTCGGTGATTTTCTCGCGGGTCTTTGCAATCTCCTTGTCGATACGTTCAATTTTGTTCATAGCCATCAATAAATTTCTCCTTTCAGATTTTCAGTTTTTAGTTCCAATTCATTAAGCCGTAGCCCTTGATACAGCCATAGTCAACGGGATAGCTCTTTATCTTGCAAGCGTCGCCGGAATTGCCCTCGACGGTATAGACGCGCTCCCCATCAGTCCCGATAACAAGCCCTACATGGTCTGCGCTCCCGTCCCCGTCCCAGTCGAAAAAGATAGCGTCGCCGGGGGCGATATTCTCATAGCCCCTCGCGCCCCATTGCCCGCGTGACTGGAACCAGGGTACGCCCTGTGACTGGCACCCGGCAAAGCGCGGCTCGCTTTTCCCGGCTTGATTGTAGCACCATGAAACAAAACAGGCGCACCATTCCACGCGGCTGTTAAATCCGTACCAGCTCCAAAAGGGTCGCCCGCCTACGTTGCCGACTTGCCGCTTCGCAAGGTCTACAACGGCGGTGTTGCCGGGGCGTGTGCCGTTTACAAGCTGTACGCCGCTTAAATCCTCGGACGCGCCCATATCGGGGGAGCCGCCGCCGAAAATCAGCGGCTTGTTTCCGCTTGTTTCCAGATAGACGCGGTACATTTCAAGCTGCTGTGGCGTTAGAAGTTCCTCCGCAATCTCGGAAATGGGCTTGTTCGTCAGCTTCACGTTGAGGATATGGTACTCGTAGGGTACTTCCTCGCTGGTCGTTTCCCCTGTTTCCGGGTCTGTGCTTGTTTCTGTGCGGTAGCGGATTTCCGTTTCTTCCGTCAGCGTCAAAGTGTACTGCATGGCAAAGACGCGGTTTAGTTCTGCCTGTGCGCTCTGCGGGGTGTAGGTCTGGAAAAGCGCGGTGAGGTAGGACGCTAATTCATGGGGGTTATGCCCGATACTGTCAAGGTCATAGCGGTATTCGTCATAGCCCGGATTGTCGCGCTCGATATTGTCAATCCGCTGCTGAAGCTCGTTTTCCTTTGCGGCGTAATTATTTTCCGTCGCCACAAGGTCGCTGTCCTCCGACGTGTAGGAAGTCCCGACAATGCCGTTCATCAAGCCGGAGAACATAGAGCCGCAAGAGGAAAGCCCCGCCGAAATCATAATGAATAAGAGCAGCGCGGCAACGGCGATACATACGCCCGCCGGGTGCCGCCCTACAAAAGCGATTGCCTTTTTTGTTTCCTCGGCGGTCTTTTTTGCCGCCTTGCGGGTGTTCTCTGCGGCTTTCTGCGCCGTTTTTGCGCCGCCTTTCCTTGCCGACTTTGCATACTGCCGCTTGATTTGCTGCTTCTGCATGAAGCGGGAAAGGGGATTGCCCGCAATCTGCGGATTGTCATGTAGGGATTTATGGTACTGGAAATCCACATTCGCCTTGAACGCCGCTTTCTCTGCCTTTGCCGCCGCCCGGTAGGGTTTGAGCTTGTGGCTGCGGTAGCCCTCCTTGACTTTCCGCGCCCCGTACTTTGCGCCGCGCTCTGCCAGTTCTTCGGATTTGTGCGCCCCCTCAACGCCGGAATTGTCCTTTTCAACGGAATGTATCTTGTTGTGGACGAAAATACCCGCTTCCTGTGCGGGGCGGGATAGCGGGTTATTGTGGGGCTTGTTCTTTCCTATGGGCTTTTCCTGTTCCTCAAAATGTAGGCGGGTCTTGCCTTTCCCGGTGGCTTCATCAAAGGTGCGCTCCCGTACAAGTTTCTTTTCTTTGGGGATAGCCGCCTTTGCCGCGTCCAGACGGTCGGCTGCTTTGTCCGATTTTCGGATATACCTTTCAAGCTCCGGCGTTGCCCGTTCCTCGTCGGTAAACTGCAAGCGGGAAGATTTTTCTTTTGCTGTGGCTTCTGCCTGTGCTTTCCTCGCCGCCTTTTTGCTCGCCTTTCTGGTACGCGCCCCGTCGATACGCTCCAAGACGCGCTCGGCTGCGGCGGTGTCCTGTTCCCGTTCTGCCCCCGGCGCATGGGGAAGCGGCGGCGCGGCGGCTGTGGGCGCGGGAGCTGCGCCGCCCGGTATGGTCTGCGCTGCCTGTTCCGGCGGCTGCGGTGCTTCGGTCTTTGCAAAGTCCGCGTCCCTTATCCGCTTGCTGATACGTTTCTTTTTCCCGGTGGCGGCGTTTACCTCGACAGCCCCCTCGCGGGTCATTTTCTGCGTGACTTTCTCACGCGCTCGATACTGTTTTATTTTTCTGTCCCTCCAATCCGCGCCCTTGCAAGGGCGCAATATTCGGCGTTTATCTCAATGCCTATATAATGCCTGTCAAGCTGCCTTGCGGCTGCTCCCGTCGTGCCGCTGCCGAAAAAGGGGTCAAGCACAACGCCGCCTTTCGGACAGCCCGCCTTGATACAGGTTTCGGCAAGTTTTGGCGGGAACGCGGCGAAATGCCCGCCCTTGTAGGGAACGGTATTGATAAGCCACACGTCCCGCCTGTTCCGCATGGTCGGCATGAGGGCTTCGTCGTAGTAGCTGCCGCTTCTCGCCCGGTTAAGCCCCTGTACTTTCCCCTGTCCGGGTACTTCGTCCGCATATTTCTGTCCCGCGCTGCGCCCGGTGCGGTACCGCGCCGCCGTTGTGGGGGCTAACGGCTCGGCTATGGCGGCTGCGTCATAAAAATACTTCTTTGACTTCGTAAGCAGAAAGATATGTTCATAGCAGCGGGTAGGGCGGTCTTTCACGCTCTCCGGCATGGGGTTTTCTTTCTGCCAGATAATGTCGCTCCGTAAATACCACCCGTCAGCGCGTAGGGCAAAAGCTAAAAGCCAAGGGATACCGATTAAGTCCTTTTGTTTGCAGCCGGAAACGCGGTTGTTTTTTGCAATCTGCTGTCCGTTTCTGCCTTTCGGGTTCTTCGGGTCTGCATGGTAGCCCTTGTTCCCTGTGCCGCAGTAGGTGTCCGCGATATTCAGCCAGAGCGTACCGTCAGAACGCAGTACCCGGCGCAGCTCGCGGAAAACCTCGGTCAGCCTGTCAATGTACTGCTCCGGCGTGTCCTCCCGCCCAATCTGCATATCAAGCCCATAATCCCTAAGCGCATAGTAGGGCGGGCTTGTGACGCAACAGTGTACGCTTTCCTCTGGAAGCTCCCGCAAGGCATAGAGCGCGTCCCGGTTGATGATGGTGTCAGTTTTCAGCCCGTTCATGCTTCGCCCACTTCCTCCGGCTTCGTCGTCATTACCCGGTAAAGCTCGGTGTCTTTCGGGAAGCGGTCTACAAAGGGCAGCACCACGTTCCCGTAGAAGATAAGCCCCTCGCCCGCTTCGGTGTGGGTGACATACTTCATCTGCTGCGGGGAAATGTTTAACTGCTTCGCAAGGATAGCCCGGTCGCCCGCCGCCTGATTGAGCATGAGGACAAAATCAGAGTTTTCAAAGATATTCTCCACTTCGCGGGAAGCAAGCAAATCTTTGACGTTCTGCGTAATGGCTGTGGGTATGCCGCCCCATTTACGGAAACGCTTCCAAATCTCCACGCTGTACGCGGCGGTCTGTTCCTCTTTCAAGAGAAGATGAAATTCGTCCATAAAATACCGGGTGGATTTCCTTTCTGCCCGGTTGACGGTGACGCGGTTCCATACCTGGTCCTGCACAATGAGCATACCTAACTTTTTGAGCTGCTTCCCAAGCTGCTTGATGTCAAAGCAGACAAGGCGGTTGTTCAGCTCCACGTTGGTACGGTGGTTGAATACGTTAAGGCTCCCGGAAACATACAGCTCCAACGCCGCCGCAATACGCGCCGCTTCCGGCTCCGGCTGCTTCAAAAGCTCGTTGTAGAGGTCGCCCAAGATAGGCATTTTCTCCGGGTCGGGGTCTGCAAGGAAAGGGCGGTACACGTTCCTAACGGCGCGGTCAATGACGGTCTTATCGACGGGCTGCAAGCCCTCCTTGCCGCCTATGACAAGCTCGCAGAGGGAGAGGATAAAGTCGGATTTCAGCGCAAGGGGGCTGTCGTCCTCGCTGTAATTGAGGTTAATATCCATAGGGTTCACATACTGGGGCTTCCCGTCAATGCCCTTGCCCGTAGGGGATAAGCGTATCACTTGCCCGTCAAGCCGCTGCACAAGGGAAAAATACTCTGCTTCCGGGTCGCAGATGATAATGTCGTCGTCCGTAATGAGGAAAGCGTTTGTCATTTCCCGTTTGGCGGCAAAGGATTTCCCGCTTCCCGGCGTACCCAAGATTAAGCCGTTGGGGTTCTTTAGCTGCTTGCGGTCGCAGAGTATCATGTTGTTACTAAGGGCGTTTAAGCCGTAGTACAAAGCCGCGCCCGTCTGGAAAAGCTCCTGTGTGATAAAGGGGATAAAGATAGCGGTGCTTGACGTGGTAAGCCCTCTTTGAATGGGGATAAGGTTCTCCCCAAGCGGTACAGAGGACATAAGCCCCGCTTCCTGTTGGTAGTCAAGGCGGGTTAAGGCGCAGTTGTTCTTCTGTGCAATGCCCGCCGCCGCGAATACGTCATTTTCCAGTTTCCGCTTCGTGTCCGCCATGTTCACCACAAGGAACGTCAAGAGGAACATTCTTTCATTCCGGCTCTGCAAGTCCTGTAAGAGATTCTTCGCTTCGCTGCCGAAAGTGGCAAGGTCGGACGGTATAATATCCATGTCATAGCCGCTGCGTACCGCTTTCTTCTGTTCCTCAATTTTCATTTTGTCAAGGTCGGTAATCTTGCGCTTGATTGTCTTTATGGCTTCGGTCTGGTCGATACTGTGGATATGCAGATTGACGATAACGCCCGTTTCCAAGTCCAGTATGTCGGATAAGATACGGTCGTTTAATTCCGGGGCAAGGATTTCAAGGAATGAAACCGCGCCGATTTTGCGCCCCATGCGGAAGTAACGCCCCTCGCCAAAACGGAAAGAGGACGGGGCGATAAAGTCCTTTGTGGAAAGCCCAGACGGGGCAAGCCATGAAAAATCAAAGGCAAACTGCCCGCCCTCCGGGTGGAAAATGCCATGCAGCATTTTAAGGCGTTCATAGCCTGTCATGGGGCGGGCAGACACGCCCAAGAGCTTAAAGTTGTTGAGTACGTCCGTTTCGATACGGGCAAGGCGGGATTTCGCCGCGCCCAGACTGTCGGCTTCAATGGCAAAGGTGATATATTTTGCTTTGACAAGCCCGTTGTTGCCCTTTGCAAGCTGGTTTTTCAGCATATCCCGGTATTCTGTGCGGATAGAATTGAAAGCGTCCTCCTGTGCCGGGATATTGACCGCCTTTTCCGCTTCGCCGCGCTGCGTCCCTTGATTGATGAAAGAAAGCTGCACCGAAACGGAAGCGTCAAAGTAGTTGAGGAAGTCGCACCAGTTCTCAAAAATGGCGGTCTTGTCGTCTGCCTGTGCAAGCTGATAGTTAATATCTTCAAAGGCGACGGTCTTTGAGTATTTCCGTCCCGTAACCTTGCAGATACCGTCCGGGTACATCTGGATATAGGGGATTGTCTGCTGCGCGGTGTGCGCTTTCCCGTCGCCCTTTGCCTGTCTGATGATTTCCGCAATCTGCTTTTTCTCGGCGCGGGTGAGCTTGCGGGGCGGGTTAGGCTTTGTGCTTCCCGCCGCGCTGTTTCTTCGTGTTTCCTTTTGCAATCGCTGATACCTCCTTTTCAAGTTTTCTCTGCCGTTCTAAGACGGAATAAAAGTTGTCTGTCCTGTATGGTCGTTCTTTGGGGGCTATGAATTTTGTCCGTATGATGTTCTTCACCACCACTTCAAGGGGCTGTCCATGCTTCTCATACATGGCAAAGAGGAAACAGGGCAGCATGACCGCAATCATAGCCATAGACGCAAGGCTTGTGCCTGTGCTGTCTTTGAGCAGAAAGAAAAGCGGCAAGCCGAACAGGAGAGCCGCCGCAAAACATACAATCTGCCGTTTGGTAAGGTTGAACGCTACTTTTGTCTTGACTTTGGATAAGTCTTTGGGTACGGGTACATACGCCAAGTGAAAACCTCCTTTCTCTGGGTTTGGTGTTGCTGTAATTTTCCATAAGGGTAATCAAGGCAAAGGTCAATTTCTGCCCTTTGCCCGTCCCTATTCTATGGGGTTTTTCCCGCGTCAAGGTCGGGTAGTATTTTCGCCGCTTTGCTCTGAAAATCTCCACCCTACCCTTGACACGCCGCTAATGCGCGGAGAATATCGACTTCGCCAGTGCGCCGGATTTGAACAGGGAGAAACAGAGGATAACGGTATAGGCTGCAAGGGAGAATATCGCGCTGTGCAGGTTGTCCGCTATTATCATGTTGTTCACCAATACGGCGTAAATGCCGACGCATATCATTATGAGGAAGCCTTGAAAGCCAAGGGCGAACAGGGATTTTAGGTAGTTGTTTCCTATCTGTCCCCATTCCCGGTTAGTGAATGTTGCAAACGGGATAGGCGATACCGAACAGTAAAGGTAAATCTCTATCATGCGCCCGTAGAGGATAACGGTTATCAGTACGGACATTATCTTCATGCACAAGCTCACAAGGCTTGTTTCCATGACAAGTAAGAGCAGTTCGGGGATTTCCATAGCGTCAAGCCCGCTCTGCATGGAAGCAAGGGCGGCGGCAACATCAATATTTGTGCTGCCGCCGATTACCCCCGCCGCGCCGGAAACAACGTGCTGCGCCATATCGAACACCGCCATAGTGATGTCAAAGGTGTGCGTCACAAGGTAGACTGCCACAAACGCCTTGAACACCCACTTGAAGAACATGGAAGTGTCAACGTCGTGCATATTGTTCTTTTCCGTTACCATGCTGATAAGCTCATAGCATAGGACGTAGGTAATGACAAGCCCCGCAATGGGTACGATTACATTTTCACTAAGGGTCTGTATCATGGAGAATATATTTGCGTTCCACCCTTGCGGGGTCTGCCCTACCTCTGCGGCGATAGTGCCGACTTTTTCGTTTACGTCCCCGAACATAGTTGACAGATTACCGTTTATGGCTCCTATGAGGATTTCCTTTATCCATTCGTTAATCGCGTCAAGTATGCTCTGCATAAGCCTTTACCCGCGCTTCTTAACCGAACAAGCCGGAAAGCAGCGGTACAAGGGTCATGCCGATAAGGGCAACGCCGCCGCCCGCCATAAGCTGCTTCATGCCCTGCGATTTTGCTTATGTG
>OHJO01001074.1_pt1 | contig 11263 bp, 7 predicted proteins | sample 1568561 | NCBI WGS metagenome assembly OHJO01 (sample SAMEA3879556, study PRJEB24766) | human gut metagenome | biome: human-associated habitat; feature: feces | place: USA | collected 1985/1987
GTGCCGCGCCAGGCGCGCACATTTTCTCGGCGCAGCTTCGCAGCGCTCGTGCCGTTCCAATCTTCGCCGCTTCCGCTGCGGAACAGCCAGTCGAAGTTGCTCTTTTTCAGCGTGATCTCTTCCCATGTGGAAAAGCGGTAATAATACCCGCTGCTCGCCCCGTGCGGTCCGGCCAGAGAACATGCACCGCCGACCCGCAGGTCCGCCGGTCCCTCGTCAAAGGTCTCGGCATAGCTTGCTTCCCAAGCTGAGTCTTCGAACACGACCTCTCCCAACACATACTCCCCGAGCGGCATGTCGCAGAGCAGCTGGTCGATCTGATCAAAAAGGTCCTCCGGCACCGTAGGGTCCTTCCGATTTATGCACCACTTGACATAATTTTTCAGCACCGTGCCGCCGGAACGCAGCTCATACAGCTGCGCTTTTTTGCCGCCCTTGATGGGGTTTGCCAGTATGCCGTCTTCCGACAGCATCAGCTCGCAGTACTCCTCTTTTCTGTCTCCGAGGTACACCCTTGCATAGCAGCCCTGCATCACCGACGCAGAGCCGAGGCGCTCATATTCTATCGCGTCCAGCAGTGAAAGGAGATCCTTGATCTCCGGTGTCGACATGCGGTACTCTTCACCGCTGCTTGTCTCCTCCATCGCGACGCTGACGCGCGTGATCTCCCCGCGCGAGGTGCCGAGCAGCGTCTCCGCATTGATGTCCGACTTCGGGTTCGTCAAAAAGCACACGGCCACGATCACGACGGCCAGCACCGCCGCCGCAGCGACCCAAAACGCGGGCTTTTTGTAGTGCAGTGCGCTTTTCACGCGCGTTTTGATGTTCCCCTCGCCGAACGCCAGCGGGCAGGCCGCGACGGCTCTTTTCGGCGCGGCGCAGGACAATAGCGCCTGTGAATAGTCTGCGCGTGCCGCACCGTCCAGCCCCTTGACGACTTTTTCATCGCACGCGAGCTCGATGTCGCGGCAGAAGAGGATGTAGGCGACCCACACCAGCGGATTGAACCAGTGCAGCGCGAGCACGAGGTAGCCCAGCACCTTCCACCAGTGGTCGCGGCGGGCAAGGTGCGCGCGCTCGTGCGCGATGACGTGTGCCGCCGTTCCCTCGTCCATGTGCATGGGGAGATAAATGTTCGGCTTCACCACGCCGAAGACGAACGGCGAATCGACAAATTCGCTCTCGTAGATGTTATCTCGCAGTAAAATGGCCGTTGCGAGCTTTCTTTTCAGCTTTCCCGCGCTCACGAGCGCGTGGACGAGCAGCGCCGCCATGCCGGCGAGCCAGAGGACGCTGTAGATGTTGAAGTCCACCTGCGCCTGCTGGCGGCTCACACCGACGGGGACCTCCGCCGCCGAAGGCAGCGTCGGATTTGTGACGATATCGAGCGTCGCCTGCTCGTAGAGCACCGGCTCGCGCGTTTCGGTCACGATCTCGCTCGGGATGGTCTCGGCGCTCGGGATGAGCGAGATCGCGCTCTCGATGGAAAACGGGCAGACGAGCCGCAGTGCGACCACACCCCAGAGAAGCGGCATGACCCACTTCGGCGCTTTTTTGAGGACAACCCGCAGCACGAGCACCGCCAGAATGAGCCAGCTTGCGCTGATGCTGAGGTTCACGAGCTTCAAAAAGACGTCATCCATGATGATTCTCCTTTCGATAAAGGTCGATCATTTTCTGCACCTCGTCGAGTTCCTTGTCGCTCACGTGGCTCGACTTTGTAAACGCGGCGACGAACGCGGGCAGCGAGCCGTCGAAGCGCTTGTCGAGCAGCTCGTCGATCTCGGCGGTCTGCGCCTCGTCCTGTGAGATGAGCGACGTGACGACAGTATTCTCGTTTTTCAGCACCCCGCGCTCGGAAAGCCGCTTGGTGACCGTATAAGTCGTCGTCGGTTTCCAGCCCAGGTGCTCGGCGCAGAGCGCGACCAATTCACGGCTCTTGACCGGCTCGTGTGCCCACAGGATTTGACAGAAGCGGTATTCGCTTTCAAAAATTTTCGGCGTTTCCATCGCGTTACCCCTCTAATCCATTAGAGTTTATCTGTACACTAACAGATTAGAGCATTTCTGTCAAGCCCTTTTGCGCTCAAATTTAGTTAAGTCTTACTTGACAAGAATCTATTCCCTCCTTATAATAATTCATATCGCACAAAAAGCTCCGCGCAGGAGCTTTTTTTATGTTTGGAGAAAGAGAGTGTCATCCCATGTCAAAAAAAGCCAATCCCGCGGCGCTGCTGCCGATCTTAGTGTTCCTTGTCCTGTATCTGGGCCTCGGCCTTGTCTTTGAGTATGTGCTCAAAATTCCGATGGGATTTTATTCCATCCCCATCGTCGTCATCTTCCTCATCGCGCTGCTCGTGGCCTGCTGCCAGAACCGTGCGCTGTCGTTCGACGAAAAGCTCACGCTGATGGGCCATGGGGTGGGCGATAAGAACATCATCACGATGCTGCTCATCTTCTTAGCCGCCGGTATGTTCGTCGGCGTCGTGGGCCGCTCGAGTGCGGAGAGCGTTGCGTACTTCATGCTCTCGATCATCCCGTCGAAATTCGCCGTGGCGGTGCTGTTCGTCGTAAGTTGCTTTGTCTCCACCGCGATGGGCACGAGCGTCGGCACCATCACGCTCATCGTCCCCATCGCCATTCCCATCGCCGCGGCGAGCGGCTATTCCCTGCCGCTGTGCGTCGCGTCCGTCATGGGCGGGGCAATGTTCGGTGACAATCTGAGCTTCATTTCCGACACAACCATCGCCGCCTGCAACGGGCAGGGCTGCGCGATGAAGGATAAATTCCGCGAAAATTTCCACATCGCCTTCCCCGCCGCGCTCGCGTCGCTCGCACTCATCCTCGTGCTGACGCTCCACGCCGACGTGACACCTGCGGAGATTCCGCCCTACAACCTCATTCAGATCATCCCCTATGTGCTCGTGCTCATCGGCGGCATCATCGGTATCAACGTCTTTGTCGTGCTGCTCATCGGTATCGTATCCGGCGCGGTCATCGCGCTCGCGACCGGCGCGACGGGGCAGACCGGCATCCTCGCAGTCAAGGCCCTGCTCGAAAACATGGGCAGCGGCGCGGCCGGGATGTTTGAAACCTCGATGGTCGCGATCTTAGTTTCCGCCATCTGTGCGCTGATCCGTGAGTACGGCGGCTTTGAGGCACTGCTCGGCTGGATCAGAAAGGCGTTTCGCGGCAAGCGCGGCGGCCAGATCGGCATGGGCCTTCTCGTCGGCGCGATGGACATTGCCACCGCGAACAACACCGTCGCCATCGTTATGGCGAACCCCATCGCCAAGGAGATGAGCGAGGAATACGGCATCACCCCGCGCAAGGCCGCGTCGATCCTTGACACGTTCTCCTGCATCTTTCAGGGCATCATCCCCTACGGCGCGCAGATGCTCGTCGCGATCTCCGCGGCGCATGAGCTCGGCTATCAGATCTCGGCGTTCGACATCATCCCAAACCTCTTCTACCCCTATCTTCTGGCGGTGAGCTCATTCTTCTTCATTGCGATCGACAGCAAGAAGAAGGCGTGACTGATGGTTGACCATAATCTGCTTCAGTGCAAAAAGCTCTTTCTTTTCGACCTCGACGGTACGCTGTACTTGGGCGACCGGCTTTTTCCCGGCGTCCGCGAGCTGCTCTCTGCCATCCGCGCACGCGGCGGGCAGTACCGCTTTCTGACAAACAACTCCTCGCGCAGCGTGGAGGCCTACGTCGAGAAGTTCACACGCCTCGGCGTCGTGACGGAGGCGGGCGATTTTCTCACCTCGGTCGACGCGCTGATTCACTATCTCCGCGAGCACGGCGGAGAAGACCGACGCTATTACGTCTGCGGTACGGAGTCGATGAAATCACAGCTCCGCGCGGCGGGCTTTACCGTCGCAGAACGGCGTGAGGACGCGAACGCGCTCCTGATGGGCTTCGACACCGAGCTGACATTTCAAAAGCTGGAGGACGCCTGCATCCTGCTCGGACAAGGCATCCCCTACCTTGCGACCAATCCTGACTGGGTCTGCCCCACGGCCTACGGCTTCGTGCCCGACTGCGGGAGCGTGTGCGAAATGCTCTGGCGCGCGACATCCCGCCGCCCCATCGTCATCGGCAAGCCCGAACCACTGATGCCGCAGCTCGCGATGCTCGAGGCGGGCGTTTCCGCGCAGGAAACGCTGCTCGTCGGCGACCGCATCTACACGGATATCGCCAGCGGCGCGAACGCGGGCATCGACACGCTGCTCGTCCTCTCTGGCGAGACGAAGGAAGAAGACCTCCCCACCGCTGACCCGCAGCCGACGTTCGTTCTGCCGGACGTCACTGCGCTGCTGAATATCTTAGAATCTTAAAAAGGACAAGCTATGGCAAACATCATCGAAATCCACGATTTTTCCGATCCCGCGCTCGACGTCTACGCGCGCCTGACCGAAAACCAACTGCTCAATCGCGCGGACCCCGACAACGCGCTCTTCGTCGCGGAAAGTCCGCTCGTCATCGGCCGTGCGCTTGATGCGGGCTGTGAGCCGGTGTCGTTCCTGATGGAGCGGCAGCATACGCAGGGCAAGGGGCGCGAAATTCTCGCCCGCTGCTGTCAAGATATTCCGGTTTACACCGCTGATGAATCCGTGCTGACGCAGCTCACAGGCTTTCACCTGACGCGCGGCATGCTCTGCGCCATGCGGCGGCCGAAGCTCCAAAGCGTCGAGGACGTCTGCCGCGATGCGCGGCGCCTCGTCGTGCTCGAAAACGTGATGAACCCGACGAACATCGGCGCGATCTTCCGCTCCGCCGCCGCGCTCGGCATGGACGCGGTGCTGCTCACGACTGCGGGCAGCGATCCGCTCTATCGCCGCGCCTCGCGCGTCAGCATGGGAAATGTGTTCCTCATCCCGTGGACCTACCTGCCCGAAAGCGGCGACTGGACGCAGCTTTTGCGCGATCTCGGCTTCCGCACGGTCGCGATGGCACTGCGCAACGACTCCGTACGGCTCGACGATCCGCGCCTTGCCGCCGAAGAAAAGCTTGCCATCGTCATGGGCACGGAGGGTGACGGGCTCGCATCCTCGACCATCGCGAGCTGCGACTGCACGGTCAAAATTCCGATGTACCACGGCGTCGACTCACTCAATGTCGCCGCAGCGAGCGCCGTGGCGTTCTATGAGCTGGGACTTCCCCCGCTGAACGAAAAGGAGGACTGACATGCTGAACAATACCGGCTTCGACCTCTGGGCCGACGGCTATGACAAGAGCGTCGGCCTCTCCGACGAGAACGACCGCTACCCCTTTGCGGGTTACCGTGCCATGATGAACGCGCTCTATCAGCGCGTCCTTGCGCAGAGCGGGCGTGATGTGCTGGATATCGGCTTCGGCACGGGCGTTTTGACCTCGCGGCTCTACGAGCAGGGCTGCCAAATCTATGGACAGGATTTTTCCGCGCGCATGATCGAACTGGCGCAGGCAAAAATGCCGGACGCGCGGCTCTATCAGGGCGATTTTTCCAAAGGCCTTGTGCCCGAGCTTTGCGTACGGCAGTACGACGCCATCGTCGCGACCTACTCGCTCCACCACCTGACGGACGCGCAGAAAATCGACTTTCTGCGCGCACTCCTGCCGCTTTTGAAGCAAGACGGCTGTATTTTCATCGGCGACGTCGCCTTCCGCACGCGCGAAGAGCTCGAAGCGTGCCGAAACGCGGCGGGCAGTGAGTGGGACGAGGATGAAATTTACTTCGTCTATGACGAGCTCCGCCCTCACTTCCCCACGCTGACGTTTGAATCCTTCTCCCACTGCACCGCGCTTTTGACGCTGCGCCGCTGATTCCCCGGGAAATACGATAAAAAGCCTCTGTATGGTCAAACCATACAGAGGCTTTTCTGTGAAGCATTATTCCTTTTCAGTCGTTCAAATGGTCGAGGATCGCCGCAATCAGCTGCTCCTTGCCCGTGCCCTTTTCGGCAGAGAACGGAATGACGAGCTCATCGTCGCGCAAACTCAGCGTCTCGCGAATTTGGGCAAGATTCGGCTCGATCTCGCGCGCTTTGAGCTTGTCGAGCTTGTTCGCCACGATCACGACGGGACAGCCCGTCTGCACGAAGTAGTCGTGCATCGTCACGTCGTCCGCCGTCGGCTTGTGCCGCGCGTCGACGATCTGCACACCGAGGTGAATGAGCCCCGCAGACTGGAAATAGTTTTCCATCAGCTTGCCCCAGCGGTCGCGCTCGGTCTTGGAGACCTTGGCGTAGCCGTAGCCCGGCAGGTCGACGAGGTAGAGCTTGCCGTCGATCTTAAAGTAGTTGATCTGCGAGGTCTTGCCCGGGGACGCACCCACGCGGGCAAAGTTCTTGCGGTTGACGAGCCGGTTGATGACGGACGATTTGCCGACGTTCGACCGCCCCGCAAACGCGAGCTGCGGCATCCCGTCGCGCACGAACTGCTTTTCCGACGCCGCCGAGAGGATAAATTCGACCTTGTTGAAGTTGATCGCCATGGTTTTCGTTTCCTTTCAGCTCATTTCGCCCGCACGCAGCGCGCTGTGCGCGCTCTCCTGCACGGGAAGATAGCCCTCATGTGCGGCGGCGGTGCATTTTTCCGGCAGCACGAGCGCCTCGGCAAAGACGGCATCCACCGTCTCGACCGGTACAAAGCGCAGCTTTTCGCGCACCAGCGGGTCGATCTCGTCGAGGTCCTTTTCATTCTCCTTCGGGAGAATGACCGTATGTACGCCCGCGCGCAGCGCGCCCATTGTCTTTTCGCGCAAGCCCCCGATGGCGAGCACACGGCCGCGCAGCGTGATCTCGCCCGTCATGGCGACATCGCGGTGTACCGCCTGCCCCGTCAGCGCGGAGAGCACCGCTGTCGCGATGGCGATACCGGCGCTGGGTCCGTCCTTGGGGATGGCTCCCTCAGGGAAGTGGATATGGATGTCCTTCGTCTTGTAGAAGTCCGGCGCGATGCCGAGCTCCTGCGCCCGCTGGCGCAGGCACGAGAGCGCCGCGCGGCAGCTCTCCTGCATCACGTCGCCCAGGTTGCCCGTGAGCTCGACCTTGCCGCTGCCATCCATCACGCCGACCTCGACGGGCAGAATTTCGCCGCCCACCTCGGTCCACGCAAGGCCGTTCACCACACCGACAAGGTCCTTTTCGGGGATCTTCTCCTGTGCAGCACGCGGCGCACCGAGGAAGTCCTTGATGTTCTTCTCTGTCACGGTGACTCGCTTTACATCGCTTGTAGCAAGCTGCTTTGCCGCCTTGCGGCAGATCTTGCCGAGCTGACGCTCAAGCGAGCGCACGCCGCTCTCGCGCGTGTAGAGCGCGATGGCCGCGCGGATGGCGCTCTCGTCCACGCGCAGGCTCGAGGCCGTCAGCCCGTGGGCCTGACGCTCCTTGGGCAGCAGGTGCCGTTGCGCGATCTGCACCTTCTCCTCGTCCGTGTAGCTGGGGATTTCAATGATCTCCATGCGGTCGAGCAGCGGACGCGGAATGGTGTCGAGCGTGTTGGCCGTCATGATGAACATCACGCGGCTCAGATCGACGGGAATTTCAAGATAGTGGTCGCGGAAGGCGTAGTTCTGCTCGCTGTCGAGCACTTCGAGAAGTGCGCTCGCGGGGTCGCCGCGCCCGTCACTTCCCATCTTGTCGACCTCGTCGAGCACGAGCAGCGGATTCATCGAGCCGCTGCGGGAGATAGCCTCGATGATGCGGCCGGGCATCGCGCCGATGTAGGTCTTGCGATGGCCGCGGATATCCGCCTCGTCACGCACGCCGCCGAGCGACAGCCGCGCGACCTTGCGGTTCATCGCCTTGGCGACCGACAGTGCGATCGACGTCTTGCCGACGCCCGGAGGGCCGACGAGACATAAAATCTGCCCCTTCGCCTCGGGATTGAGCTGGCGCACGGCGATGAACTCTAAAATGCGCTCCTTGACCTTCTGCAAGCCGTAGTGGTCGCGGTCAAGGATGCGCTGTGCCTTGGCGATATCGAGGTCGTCCTCGGTAAAACTGTTCCAGGGCAGATCCAGGCAGGTGTCCAGATAGGTGCGGATGACCGTTCCCTCCTGATTGCTGCTCTGCATCTTGGCAAGGCGGTCCACTTCCTTGAGCAGTTTCTTCTCCCGCTCCTCGTCCAGATGCAGTTCCTGGATCCTGCGGCGGTACTCCTCGGCCTCTGCCGTGGTATCATCGTCCTCGCCCAGCTCCTGGCTGATCATGTGCATCTGCTCATGCAGGTAGTAATCACGCTGGTTCTTATCCATGGCCTCGTCCACTTTCTGGGCGATTTCCTTGTCGATCTCCAGCATCCGGCGCTCCCGATGCAGGCGTTCCACCAGCAGGCGCAGACGGCCGATGAGGGTGCTTTCCTCCATCACAGCCTGCTTATCCTCAAAGCGGAAGAGCAGATTGGCAGGGATGTACTCGCACAGGAAGGCGGGGTCGTTATTCGAGGTAACAGCAAACACCACATCCTTGCTGATGCGGGGATTCATGGAAAGCACCGCGTCGAAGCTCGTTTTCACGTTGCGGAGCAGGGCCTCCGCCTCGGTCTCTTCCTCTGCCTTGATGGGGCGCACAGGAGCCGGCCGCACCGATGCCAGCAGGAAGCTGCCGTCGGTATCCAGCTCGGTGCGCTTGGCGCGGAACTTGCCCTCCACCAGAATGCGCACCAGATCATCCGAAACACGCATGACCTGCTTGATCTCGGCCACAACGCCGTACTGGTACATCTCCTCTGCCTTGGGGTCCTCAGCCTTCATATCCTTCTGCGCAATGAGGAACACCTCGGATTTATTCCGCACGGCCCATTCCACAGCGGCAATGCTCTTGTCACGACCTACCTCAAAATGCAGCAGGTTGTTGGGGAACACCACCAGCCCACGCAGGGCAATGGCGGGAAGATGGAGGATATTGCGCTCCACCTTGACAGTCACTTTTTCAGACATAAACTCATACCTCCCAGCTGCCCCGCGCCAAAGTGCGCTATCCCGTGGGCAGTTTTTTTGTTGGGTAAAAATTCAGATTTGATTTATTATATCGGATTCCGGCCCCGGTTGCAACCGGGCAGCTCATCCTTTGCGGTTTTCCTGGATATTATAACCCAGCCGTCCCAGCGCAGGCAGTATGGCCCGCAGGGTGACACTGGTGAGCATTCCCATCACAAGACCCAGCACCAGCATGACCGGTGCATAGTAAAGGGACACTGCTGTGGAAAGGATGACACTGGCTCCCAGCAGCTGGCCGATGTTGTGGGCCAGCGCGCCGCAGACCGACAGGATGAACCAGGTAGGCCGCAGCGGGCAGTGATAGTAGAGCAGCCACATCACCAGCAGTGAGAGCAGGCCGCCGCAGAGGGAAAGAAAACCTGCCGTCCAGCCGGAGACCAGAAAGACGAAGAACGCCTTCAGCACATCCAGCACAAGGGCCTGTTTTGGCCCCATGAAGAACAGGGCATACATCACCACAATATTCGCCAACCCCAGCTTCATGCCTGGCAAAAGCCCGGGGATGACCAATGTGCCCTCGATGAAGGAAAGCGCCATCGCCAGAGCAAACAGCAGACCTGAAAGGGCGATGCTGTGCGTTTTGTTGTAATTGCGGCGGTTATGAGGCATCATTGTTCTCCTTTGCAGCGGATTATTCTTCACCAGCAGCCTGTTCGTACTGCTCCTGCTCTTCCATCGCCTTTTCCCAGGCAGCAAACAGCTCTTCCTGATGGAAGCGCAGATCACTGAGTTCATCGCTCTTTTGACGGAGTAGATCGGGGTCATTGTAGACCTCCGGGGAGTTGATCTCATTGTCAAGCTCCACTTCCCTTGCCCCGCAGGCTTCCATTTCATCCTCGCAAGCCTTGATCTTGGCCCGCAGCTCCGCGCGGCGGCGGCGCTGCTCTTTGCCGTAACCAGCCTTGGCGGGCTGATCCCCGGCTTTTTCTGGGGCAGCTGCAGGAGCGGCACGGCCCATCAGGGCATCGTAGCTCGGATACAGGGTGGCCTTGCCATCTTCCAGATAGAGGATGGGACAGCCCAGACTGTTCATCAGATGGCGGTCATGGGTGACCATGAGCAGGGTCCCGGTGTATGCCATCAGGGCCTCGGTCAGGTTCTCGCGGGTGTAGATGTCCAGGTGGTTGGTGGGCTCGTCCAGAAACAGCAGATTCGGGCGCTCCAGCACGATCTCCGCAAAGCGCAGACGCGCCAGCTCGCCGCCGGACAATGCTTCGCAGGGTTTGAACACCGTATCGCCCCGGAAGCCCAGCTTTGCAAGGTGGCTGCGCACTTCCAGCTCGGTCATGCGGGGGTACTTGTTCCAGATGACATCAATGACCCTGCCCTGTCCCAGACGGTTCTGCTGCTGGGCAAAAATGCTGGGACGTGCCCCGGTGCCCAGCCGCACCATGCCGCCGGAGGGGCGGCGCTTGCCGTCCAGCACCTGCATCAGGGTGGACTTGCCCGCGCCGTTGGGGCCTGCGATCACCAGCCGCTGGCCGCGGCACACCGTGTAGGTAAAGGGTTCCAGCAGGGTGCGCTCCCCGATCCTGATGGTCAGGTTCTTCATCAGCACCAACTCGTTCCACGGCTCCACATCATACTCAAAGCGGAACTTGAGCTGGTTCGTTTCATCCTTTGGTGCTTCCGTGATCTCCAGCTTTTCCAGCTGTCTGCGGCGGCTCTGGGCCATCTTGGTGGTGGAAGCGCGCACAAGGTTGCGGTCCACATAGTCCTGCAGCTTTTCAGCCAGTGCCACGTCGGCATCGTGCTGCTTCTGGCGCAGGGCATCGGCGGCTTCCTTCTGGGGCAGATAGGCCGAGAAGTTGCCCTTGTAGGTGGTCATGGTTTGGAAGGACACCTCCCAGATCTTTGTACAGACATTATCGAGGAAATAGCGGTCGTGGCTGACCACCAGCACCGCACCGGAGTAGCCCTTGAGATAGTTTTCCAGCCATTCCATGGTGGCAAAGTCCAGGTGGTTGGTTGGCTCGTCCAGGATCAGGAAATTCGGATTGCCCATCAATACGGTAAGCAAATACAATCTTCTTCTTTCCCCTCCGCTCAACTTTTCGACCAGGGAATATTGCTGTTTGTCGGTGAACATGAAATATTCCAGGAATTGAGAAGCGGACATAATTCGCCCGTTGCCCAGATCGATGCGTTCGGCAATGTTTTTTACGATATCGATCACCCGGTCCGTTTCATTGAAAGCGATACCGGATTGTTTGTAGTAGCCGTAAACCACGGTTTCGCCGATCGAAATCGATCCGCTGTCCGGTTGCAGATTTT
>OHJO01001075.1_pt1 | contig 11262 bp, 10 predicted proteins | sample 1568561 | NCBI WGS metagenome assembly OHJO01 (sample SAMEA3879556, study PRJEB24766) | human gut metagenome | biome: human-associated habitat; feature: feces | place: USA | collected 1985/1987
TAAACAGACTTGCAAACGCAAGTGAGGGCATTTTTTTGACTTTTCCCATTAATTTCTAACCTCTTCAATCACATAACCGTTGTAAACGATACTATTCTTTTCCGTTTTCCACAATTATTGTAATCCTGTTGCCCAAAATAAACAAGTAAAATACCTTATAAACATAAAGTTTACTTTGCTCACAATTTTAGTTACAATAACTACCTCGTCAAAATTCTTCTTTTTATGCCTTTATAATATGGTAAAAACTGCTTTTCTGCATATTTTCAGACCGATTTTTCTCAATAAGCAAGGCTTTGAATTTGTATGCAATTTGTGCCTTTTCAACAAAAGTAAAATTGCTCTCTTGTAAGCATTGACGAAAAATTTTTTAACCTACAAATAAATGATTTTAAAATTGGTGTATATGCCGATTAAATTATAATGATACAATTATGATACAAGCTTAATATAATATATTTTTAAAGGGATAAGCGAAAAGGGGTGAATGTTATGAAGAAAAAGATTGCTGTAATTGTGGTTGCAGTTGTTTTATGCGTTGCCGCCGCAGTATTTGCCGTGCCGAAAATCAGTTTCTATGCGTGTGAGCCTACCGTGTATTTTGATGTTGAGTACTGCGACAAGGTTGACGCTAAGATGTCTGCCGAAGATGCCGAAACCGTGAAGAAAATGTTTGAGGGCAAATCCGCATATTTTGATTCACCGTCTTGCGGTTTTTCCGAAAAGGCATCAATAAGAATAGGCTGTAATACATATATGCCTGCGTGTGACGGTGATGAAACTGTTAAGCACGGATTTATGTATTTTAGCCTTTCAAAAAGCGAAAATAACGAACTTCGCAAGATTATGAAAAAGTACGGAGCAGATACGAGAAAAGCCATCTAATACCGTTGACAGACGCATTTCCGTGTGTTAAACTTTTCTCGAAAAATATACGGAGGTGTTTTTATGAAAAACTACAACTGGGCAACACTCGGTTGCGGAGTTATCGCAAATGAGCTTGCAGCCGCACTCAAAAGCAGAGGACAGACACTTTATTCCGTTGCAAACCGTACCCATGAAAAGGCGGTTGCGTTTGCCGAAAAGTACGGCATTGAAAAGGTTTACAACGATATTGATGAGCTGTTTAAAGACGAAACTGTTGACATAATTTACATTTCCACACCGCACAACACGCATATAAAATATCTTCGCAAGGCTCTTGCGGCAGGAAAGCATGTTTTGTGCGAAAAGTCGATAACGCTCAATGTTGTGCTTGCAGAGGCAATGACAATTTTCCATATGCCGATTTACAAGGCACTTCTTGAAAAGATAAATTCAGGTGACCTTGGCGAGCTTAGGCTTATTCAGATGAATTTCGGCAGTTACAAAGAGTACAATATGAACAACCGATTTTTCAACCGCAATCTTGCAGGCGGTGCAATGCTTGACATCGGCGTGTATGCGCTTTCGTTTGTTCGTATGTTTATGAGCTCATGCCCAAACGATGTGTTGTCGCAGGTTAAATATGCAGAAACAGGCGTTGACGAACAAGCGAGTATTCTTTTAAAGAATAAAGAGGAGGAAATGGCAACTGTCATTCTTTCACTTCACGCAAAACAGCCAAAGCGTGGCACAATCTCGTTTGACAAGGGTTATGTTGAAATCTTTGAATATCCCAGAGGCATGGAGGCAAAGATTACATACACGGCTGACGGCCATTGTGAAACAATCTCGGCAGGTCAGACAAAGGACGCTTTGCTTTATGAGGTTGAAGATATGGAAAAGGCGATAGAGGGCGACACGGCTCTTATGCACCTTGACTACACAAAGGATGTTATGAAAATCATGACCGACATCCGCAAAAGCTGGGGCATGAAATATCCCGAAGAAGAGTAAGTTTTTTGAATTTAATTTGATACTAAACACAAAACTCCACCGTGAAACGCGGTGGAGTTTCCTTTATATATTTGATTAAATCAGAATTAGTAGTTTTCTGCGTGAATTTCAAAATAGCTCTGTGGGTGGTTGCAGACGGGGCAAACCTCGGGAGCCTCTTTGCCTACAACAATGTGACCGCAGTTACGGCATTCCCAAACTTTGATTTCGCTCCTTTTGAAAACTTCTGCAGTTTCAATATTGCGGAGTAATGCACGGTATCTTTCTTCGTGATGCTTTTCAATTGCGGCAACAAGGCGGAACTTGTGTGCAAGCTCTGTAAAGCCTTCTTCCTCGGCAGTTTTAGCGAAATCTTCGTACATATCTGTCCACTCGTAGTTTTCGCCCTCAGCGGCGGAGAGCAGATTGTCGGCGGTGGAGCCGATGCCCTGGAGCTCTTTGAACCACATCTTGGCGTGCTCCTTTTCATTGTCCGCGGTCTTCTGGAAGAGCGCGGCGATCTGCTCATAGCCCTCTTTCTTGGCCGTGGAGGCGAAGAAGGTGTACTTGTTGCGCGCCTCGGATTCGCCCGAGAAGGCGGTGCGCAGGTTCTGCTCGGTTTTGGTGCCGGAATACTTGTTGGTCTTCATGGTGAAATTCTCCTTTTTCTCCCAAAATTTAATGCTCTTTCTGCGCTTTGCGGCAGGCGGGGCAGAGATAGTGAATGCGAAGGTCGTAGGACTGGATGCGCGCGCCGAGCGCGGCTTCAATGTCGTGCGTCAGGTCGGTGAACTTGAAGTCTGCGAGCGCGCCGCAGCGGGTGCAGATCAGGTGATCGTGGCGCGTGGTGTTGTCGTAGCGGTCGGGCGCGCCGGGCTGCGACAGGCGGATGAGTTTGCCGTCCGCTACAAGCGTGTTGAGGTTGTTATACACCGTAGCTTGCGCAATTTTTGAATTTTCCTGCTTCATTTGCAGAAAAATCTGCTCGGCGGTCGGGTGCTCGGTGGAGCACAGGACGAGATCGAGAATCTGCTGGGCGTACTTGGTCATGTGTTTCTCCTAAATAAGAATTAGAATAATTCTTATTATAGCGATAAAAATAGAGTTGTCAAGCAAAAAATCAAAAATAGTTTGCGTCATGCGCGTACGCGCCGCGGCATACCCTTTATGGAAAAGGGGGAATGAGATGGACCAGACGATAGCATTCCTGGGCGGCGACGCACGCATGCGCCTGCTTGCCCAGATGATGGCTGCGGAGGGATACGATATCTGCTCGTGGGAGCTGACCGGTGCGCCGAATGAACGGGCGCTGTGCGACGCACTGAAAGCAGACATCATCGTCCTGCCGCTGCCAATGGAGAAAAACGGATACTTAAGCGGCACTGAGATGACGACCGAGCGCCTTTTCCGCGCGCTGCGGCCGGAGCATCGGATCTTTGCTGGGAACGTGAGCGCGGAGGCAATGGCGCTCGCGGACGCGCTGGGACTGCACATCACGGACTATTTCACTTCGGAAGAACTGAGCGTGCGCAACGCGATCCCGACGGCGGAGGGGGCCATCGAGGCGGCGATGAAGCACACGAGTGTCACGCTGCACGGCACGCCATGCCTCGTGCTCGGCTTTGGCCGCATCGGAAAGGTGCTCGCGCACGATCTGAGCGCGCTGGGAGCGAAGGTCAGCGTCAGCGCGCGCAAGCGGTCGGACCTTGCGTGGATCGACGCGTTCGGCTACGCGCCGCTGCACACGAACCGCCTCTCCGGCACGCTGGGGGAATTCCGCGTGGTGTTCAACACCGTGCCGCATCAGGTATTGGACGAAGCGCTCCTTGCCGAACTGCCGCCGGACTGCCTGCTCATCGAGCTTGCGAGCGCGAGCGGCTTTGACATGGACGCGGTCGAAACGCTGCGCCTTTCGTATCTCAAGGCAGGGGGACTACCCGGGCGCGTCGCGCCAGAGACGGCGGCGCGGGCCATCAAAAAGACGTTATGTCGACTCATCAAGGAGGAAGCATGAAGATCGGATTTGCCTTTTGCGGCTCGTTCTGCAACCATCCCGAGCTGCTGAAACTCTACGAGGACATCGCGCGCGAGCATGAGATCGTCCCGATTTTGTCGGAAAATGCGGCGAAGTATTCCACGCGCTTCGGCACGGCGGAGGACTTCGTCACCCGCGTGGAGGCGCTGGCGGGGAGAAAGGCCGTGCGCAATATCGTCGAAGCCGAGCCCCTCGGCCCGCAGGGGGCGATGGAAGTGCTCGTCATCGCGCCCTGCACGGGAAACACGCTTGCCAAGCTCGCCCACGGCATCACGGACGGTCCGGTGACGATGGCGGCAAAGGGGCACCTGCGCAACGGTAAGCCCGCTGTGCTTGCCATTGCGACGAATGACGGCTTATCCGCGAGCGCGCCGAACATCGCGGCGCTGCTGAACCGCAAGAACTACTATTTTGTCCCCTTCGGGCAGGACAACGCCGAGGCGAAGCCCACGTCGCTGATCGCGGACTTCCGCAAAATTATCCCGACGGCCGAGGCGGCACTGGAGGGAAGACAAATTCAGCCAATTTTGCTGTGAAACGAAAAAAGGCAGGAATTTCCTGCCTTTTTTGCGATGTAACAATAAACTTGCGCGCGATTTTTGTCAATGCTCGCTGAACTTGCTTGAAAAATCCCCCTCGCTTCTTTATACTTTGCCATAGGGAGAAGAGAGGAGGGAGCGCGAATGGACGAAAACCTGCGCGAGACAACAGAGCTTCCGGAGAGCGGAGGGACTGCGCCGAACGAAGAGAATGAGCCCGAGACGAAGAGCATCCGCTTTGTGCCCAGCGCCTATGACCCGCGCGGCATCGAGCAGTGGCTTTCCGAGCGCGCGGCGGAGGGGAAGCTCCTGCTCCGCTACGACGATTTTGTGATCGGCGAGCCGCGCGACTGCTGCTATCACCTGGAACCCGCCGCGGACGATGACGACCCCGACGAGCTGTTGCGCGAAAAGCGCGCCCGCCTGGGCTGGGAGTACGTCTGCCGGACGAAGGACGGCATTTTCTACATCTGGCGCGGCGACAGAATCGCGCACGTCCCCACGCCGAAGGACTGTACGGACTCCTACGGCTACCGAAGACTGTGCAAAAAGCTGCGCCGCAGCTATTTTCTGCCGCTGCTCTATCTGGTGGCAGACGTGCTGCTCATTTATTTCCTGTTTTATGTGTGGAGTATCCCGCTGCTGTCGCTGCTCACGATGCCGAAGAATGATGTGATTCAGGGTGTTTCACTTCTCCTTGGCAGCATCATCGGCATGTTCAGCGGCGCGCAGGAGCGGAAAGAGATGCGTACGCTTAAGCGCGCGATGGAGGATTGCGAGCGCGTAGAGAAGATGCCGCGCAACCGCTGGACTGGAGTGGATCGCGCGCTTTCGCTCATTGTCGTTGTGCTGATGGTCGCGGTGCTCTTCGGAAAAGGGGGATACAGCAAGTACGGCGATGCCTATGACGAGCCGACGCTGCCCTATCTTCGCGCCGAAGAGCTCGGCGGCGATCCGTTCGACTGGTGCGATCAGCGCGATCTTTCGACGCCGCTCGGCGGGCATGTGTACTCCGTCGGCGAAACACCGTATGCGGGAATGATCGACGGCTGGGAGCAGCTGAGCACAGAAGTGGACTTCTACGCCCCGCGCATTTCAACGCTGGCAAAGCCCTTGACACATGAGCTGCGCGACTACTTCATGGGAAGTGATGCGCAGACGCTTTCGATTGACGGCTTTGACGAGGCGTACTACGCAGAATTTATCAAACCAAATACCCGGCTTCCAAATGAACCGGACGAAGTCCACCAGTTTCTTATCCTGCGCCGCGGGGGAGAGGTGCTCTACTTTCGCACCGAGGCGCCCGACGACCTGCGCGAGCATCTGGACGAGTTTGCAGACATTTTTAATCAGTACAGCGAATTAGCATAAAAAGAAGTGCGTTCCTAACGGGAACGCACTTCTTTTTTGCTATCTTGTCACTGCTCTAACTTTTTGAGCTCGTCGAGCTGGCCCTCCAGCGTGGTGAACGCCTCGGGCAGCTGCGCGACGGCAGCGTCCGCGCGCTTGAGCTCGTTCGACACGCTCTCGCAAGTCGCGCCGAGCGTCGAGAGCGCCTGCTCGCAGTGCCCTCTGCATGCCGCGATCATCGCCTGCAAGCGCTCGCGTGTGGCGGCGTCGAGCGCGTCGGCGCGCTCACGGGCGGAGAGCTCAATGTCGGCGATGTGCGCCTTGACGCGGCCGTATTCCTCGACCTGCGGGCGGAGCTCATCCAGCTCATCCAAAAGGCGCATGCGCTCCTGCTCGGCGGCGGAAAGGCGTTCGGCGTGCTGCGCTTCCAGCTCGGCGATGCGCTGCTCGGCAGCCTCCTCTTTGGCTTTCAGCTGGCGGTCGCAGTCGGCCTTGGCGCTCGCGAGCTTCTGCGCGCCCTCTTCGATCTGCGCGCGCAGCTCGGAGATCGTCTCCTGCGCGGCGGTCAGACCCTTTTTGAGCGCGTCCTGCGCGCTGGACGCGGTCGAATAGGACTCGGCGAGCTTGTCACGCTCGCACTCGGCGGCGGCGAGTTTGTCGCGCAGCTCTGCATTCTCGCGGCAGAGGCCGTCGCTCTCCTGCTCGAGCGCTTCGATCTGCTGCTTGCTCTCGAGCGAGGTTTTTTCGATATAACGAATGACGTCATCGCGGTTGAAGCCGCCGAAGACGGAACTCTTGAAGGTATTTTCCATGTTTCTCCCACCTTTTCCTTTGTCAAAGTTATGGTAACACAAACCCGTCGCGATGACAAGGAAAAAAGCGCGACCTCTTAAGGCCGCGCTTTTACGGTTTTATCGGAGAGGGAAGGAAAAGCTCCTGCCCTTCTTGGTGAAAGTAAAGCTCTCCTGCTCTTCGCCGCCGGCTTTGGTGCAGCGCACGCGCTCGGCGCTCACGCTGCCGCTGACGTCGCCGCAGGTGACGCTGTCGCTTGCGCGGACGTTGCCCCTGACCTCGCCGCAGCGGACGCTGTCGTTTGCGGACACGTCGCCGCCGACATTGCCGCAGGTGACGCTGTCGCTCGCGCGGACATTGCCCTGCACGTCGCCGGTGCAGTGCACACTGTCGCCCGCCTGCACATTGCCACCGACATTGCCGCAGGTCACGTCATCGCCCGCGGTCACGTCGCCGCCAACGTCGGTGCAGGTCACGCCATCACCGGCTCTGACGCTGCCGGAGATCGTCGAATCGGTGCAGACGACGGAAAAGTCGCTGTAAATATCCTGCGCCGTGCCGGAAAAGTGCAGCTCGACGGTTTTGCGGATCTCGTCGTATTTGTCGTGGCGGAACAGGCTCCCCTGTTTCGGTTGGAGCAGCCGGTGCCCCTGGAAGAGCACGGCGTGGATGGCGTCGTCATCCTCCCACGGCAGCTCTGCCGCGATGGGCAAGATCTGGCTGTCCGCTTCCGCTTTTTGAGTGGGCTTTTCTTTGCTTTCGCGTCCAAAGAGCTCGTCGAGGCTGAGCTCCAGCGTGTCGGCCAGCAGCGGCAAAAGCTGCAGGTCAGGGCAGCAGACATCGCCCTCCCACTTTGACACGGCCTGATTGCTCACACCGAGCTTGTTTGCCAGCGCCTCCTGCGTCAGTCCTTTTTCTTTACGGCGGCGCAGAATGCGCGCGCCCATTGTCGATTCTTCCAAGTTGTCTATCCTCCTGCACTGCATTATAATAGTAAAGTGAGCGTTGGAAACGCGATGAGCGGGTGTCCCGCGTCGAACGGGAAGTCAGGCGCCGACGTTTCCCTCATATTCAGGCAGCACATCGTGTGCAAACGCCTGATCGCCGATCGTAACATGTTGGTCCTTCCTTGCCCCGTGCTGCAGCCGCGGCTTTGAATCACCGGTTATGGACTCAGTATAGGGGGCATGGGGAGGATTGACAATGGCGCGGTGGTTGAATCGGGGAAAATCCTTTCCAACCGCCGGTTGGAAAATGAAATTTCCTCTGATTTTTCAAGAAAAACTCAGTGCCGGATGACGGTGATCTCGCCCATATCCTTGGTGTAGTCGACCACATGCTGGAGGAAAAGCTGTGTGATCGTGGAGGGGAGGAAGCCTTTTTTCACGGCGATGCCGATCTCGCGCGACTGCTTGACGTTGAGCGGCAGCACGGCGACATGATAGCGCTCGGGCTTGATGAGCAGGCTGTGCACGATGCTGACGCCAAGTCCCGCCTCGACCATGGACAAGAGCGCGAAGTCGCTCGTCGTGTCGTAGGTGACCTCGGGATGGATGTTGTAATGGTCGAGCAGACGGTTGAACTCGTAGTCTTCGATCTCCATCAGGCGCACGAAGTTCTCGTGCGGCAGCTGCTCGAGCGGGAAGACGGACGCGTCCGCCATCGGGTGATCCTTTGGGAGGATGGCGACCATCGTGTCGTGCAGGATGGGCGTCGTCTCAAAGTCGTTGGAGGCGGGGATGGCAAGAAAGCCGCAGTCGATCGCGCCGCGGCGCAGCCATTCGGAAATTTCATAATACTCGCCAGTCATCAGCTGGATCTGAATGTTGGGGTACGTCTGGTGGAAGTCCTTCAGAATTTCCGGCAGCAGGCTGATGGCAAGGCTTGTAAAGCACCCGAGGCGCAGCGTGCCGGACTGCACGCCGTGCAGCTCGGACACGGCAAAGTTGAGGTCCTCATAGTCCTTGACGATCTCGCGGATCGTGGGCAGGAGCACCATGCCGTCGGAGGAGATCTCGATGCCGGAGTGGTTGCGCGTTAAGAGCTTGACCTGCCAGTCCTGCTCAAGGTCGGAGATCATCTTGCTCACGGCGGACTGTGTATAGCCCAATTCGTTCGCCGCCTGGGTGATGCTGCCGGTCTCCACAGTGCGGAGATAGGCAATATATTTACGAATACTCATTATAAATACCCTCAATAATCAACAATATCTCGAAGATTCCATTTTGGAATGCGCATATAAAAATATATTCGCTTTTCAAAACTGCTTTCGGATTATACAATATCAACAAAGAAAATTCAATGCCTACACACGGGATTTTCCAAGCAGTACAAAATTGTCAGACAAAATGTCGAATCAACAAGGAGGAAAACAGACATGATCCATTATTCCTGCATCGGTGCTACCGGTTATGTTTGCGGCGAAGTGCTCCGCATGATGGTCAACCACCACGAGGGAGAGCTTGTCAACGTGCTCGATACCTACGGTGTCGGCGATGCCATCTCTACGCATCATCCCGCTCTGCGCGGCTTCTATGATCAGGTCATCATGGACCTCACGGAGGAGAACGTCCGCGAGACCGCGAAGAAGAGCGATGTCATCATGATCCAGGTCCCCTCTGGCGACGTGGCCAAGTGGGCGGAGATCGTGCTCGCTGAGGACTGCGCCATCATCGATATCGGCGCTGACATCCGCTTCCGCGATGTCGACGTCTGGGAGAAGTGGTACGGCCAGAAGCACCCCGACGCCAAGATGACCCACGACGCTGTTTACTGCATCCCTGAGGTCATGCGCGACCTTGCCAAGGGCAAGAAGCTCATCGCCAACCCCGGCTGCTATCCCACTGCTTCCACCCTCGGCCTCCAGCCCATGCTCAAGGCCGGTCACATCGTTGACAACACCATCGTCATCGATGCCAAGAGCGGCTACACCGGAGCAGGCCGCCGTCCCGCCCTCAACAAGCTCCTCACTGAGGCGGAGAACAACTTCTGCGCTTACGCCCTCGGCGGCGGCCACCGCCACACGCCCGAGATCGAGCAGAACATTGCCTACATCACCGGCAAGGATCTGATGAAGCCCGAGACCTGGCAGTACATCAACTTCCAGCCGCACCTCCTGCCCCAGGTCCGCGGTATCGAGGTCACCATCTACGCTACCTGCGACAGAGACTTCACCAACGAGGAAGTTTACGAGCTCTACAAGGACTTCTACAAGGATGAGCCCTTCGTCAAGGTCTTCCCGGCGAGCCTGCCCGTTCAGACCAAGTGGGTCTACGGCACGAACTTCTGCGAGATGACCCCGACCTTCGACGCGCGTACCCACCGCCTGATCGTCTCCTCCGTGATCGACAACATCGGCAAGGGCGCAGCCGGCCAGGCCATCCAGAACATGAACCTCATCATGGGCCTGCCCGAGACCACCGGCCTCATGATGCCCCCGATGTATCCGTAATTTTCGGTTCGACGAGTTTCGACCCGATTTAGGCAAGAATGCTGTTAAACTAACGTTAAGAGAGGAGATCCCCCCACATGTCCAATCTGAAAAAGATCGAGGGCGGCGTTACCACGCCGCAGGGCTTCACCGCCGGCGCGGTCTACACCGCCATCAAAAAGCGCGAGAACAAGAAGCCCGACGTCGCTGTTCTCTACTCCGACCTGCCCTGCTCCTGCGCGGCCTGCTTCACCACGAACAAGTTCTGCGCAGCTCCGGTCATCCTTGACCGCGAGATCCTGAAAAAGGGCAAGGCCCGCGCCGTCGTCATCAACTCCGGCAATGCCAACGCCGCCACCGGTAAGCAGGGCATCGAAGACGCCCGCACCGTTGAGCGTGAGGCGGAAAAGCTGCTCGGCCTCGGTGAGGACGAAGTGTTCGTCTGCTCCACCGGCGTCATCGGCCAGAGACTTCCGGTCGACAAGGTGCTTCAGGGCATCCGCGAGATCATTCCCGCAAAGCTTGCCAAGGAGAACGGCTCCGAGGCTGCCTACGCCATCATGACCACCGATACCGTCCGCAAGGAGTGCGCCTATGAGCTGCAGCTCTCCACCGGCACGGTGAAGATCGGCGCGATGGCCAAGGGCTCTGGCATGATCCACCCCAATATGGCGACGATGCTCGTCTACGTGACGACCGACGCCAAGGCGGATCCCGCAGACCTGCAGAAGATGCTCTCCGCGGCTGTGGATAAGAGCTTCAACATGTGCACCGTCGACGGCGACACCTCCACGAACGACTCGATCTTCCTGCTCGCCAACGGCGCTTCCGGCATCTGGGCCGAAGGCGGGGACGCCGCCCTGTTGGAAAAGGGCCTTACCGACATCCTGGGCCGGATCTCCTACATGCTGGTCAAGGACGGCGAGGGCGCCAGCAAGGTCATGCACATCACGGTGAGCGGCGCCGCCTCCGATGAGGACGCCTGCCGCATCGCCCGTACCGTGGGCCACTCCCAGCTGGTCAAGACCGCCATCTACGGGCAGGACGCCAACTGGGGCCGCATCGTGGCCGCCGTGGGCCGCAGCGGGGCCCGGGTGGATCCCGCCCGCGTGCGCCTGGTGCTCTGCGGCATCGAACGCTTCCGCGACGGCCGGCCCGTCAACGGCGACAAGGAAGCCGAGCTCTCCGAGCTGCTCAAGGCCACCGACATCCCGGTGGAGATCCATATGGGGCTCGGTGACGGCTGCTACGACCTGCGC
>OHJO01001077.1_pt1 | contig 11245 bp, 11 predicted proteins | sample 1568561 | NCBI WGS metagenome assembly OHJO01 (sample SAMEA3879556, study PRJEB24766) | human gut metagenome | biome: human-associated habitat; feature: feces | place: USA | collected 1985/1987
AGCAGGCTGCCAATGACTCGATTCCGTACTCCATCAATTCCATGTTCTACGCTTTCCGTATCATGGCCGGAGCCGGTGTCGCCCTTCTGCTGATCTTCGGACTTTCCGTTTACTACTCTCTGCGCAGAGTGGCTGCAGAAAAACGCCTTTGGCTCGGCGCTTGCCGACGCGCTCGACAAGGATTGCAGCTACGATGTCGTCCAGTCCGTGCACGAGCAGATCAGAGCGCGCATCGAAGATCACAAGGAGAGCAAAGACCCCGAGCCGCTTGAAATGACGGCGGGTGACGTCGGCGGCATCCTCGCCAACAGCGGCGTGAACGACGAGCAGATCGCAGCGTTCCAGCGCGAGTGCAATGAGCAGTACGGCGAGAACGCCGCGCTGAACCCGAACAACATCATCGAGAGCAAGAAGTTTGAGATCACGACCCCCGAGGTCAAAATTTCCATTGCACCGGAGAACAGCTATATGATCGAAGCGCGCGTCATCAATGGCCGCAAATACCTCCTCATCCCCGCCGACGACGGCGTGGAGGTCAACGGCATCGGCGTCAACATCCCCGGCCTTGCAAAAGAAGAATAAGAAAAAAGGAGAGAAGCCGCAGCTTCTCTCCTTCTCTTTTTGACCATTTACGCCCTGCTCTTGTAGAGGTCAGCGATGATGTCGGCGCACTTGTCGATGCCGAGCTCGCCGCTGTCGAGCGTGATGTGGTAATTCTGCGCGTAGCCCCACTTCATGTTCGTGTAGAAGCGGTGATAGGCCGCGCGGCGCTTGTCCTTGTCGCACAGGCGCTGCTCGGGCGACTGCTCGCGCTCGCCGTAGACCTCGACGATGCGCTTGGCGCGGAACGCCATATCCGCGTGGATAAAGACCTTGAGGCACTTGGCCTTGTCCTGCAAAATGTAGTCCGCACAGCGGCCGACGATGACGCAGGGTCCCTTTTCGGCAAGCTCGCTGATGACGCGGCACTGAATTTCCCATAGGATGTCCTCGTTCGTCGGGCCGAACGCGCGGTTCGAGAGCGCCGAGGCCAGGAAGCCGCCGGGTGTGTACTCGCCCGCCTCCTTGACATAATTTTCTGCAAAGCCGCTCTCCTCGGCGATCTTCTGGATGAGCTCTGAGTCATAGCAGGGGATGCCGAGCTGCTCTGCAACCTTTTTGCCGACCGTGCGGCCGCCGCTGCCGAATTCACGGCTGATGGTGATAATTCGATTCATAATACAGTTACTCCTTCCGTATTGAGTTCCCGATACGTTTTTACAATCATAACCGCCGCAATGACGAATGTCAACACATCTGACACCGGCATGGAGTACAGCACGCCGTCAAGCCCGAAAAAGCGTGGCAGCAGCAGTGCAAAGCCCACGCCGAACACGACCTCGCGCACCATGGAGAGCATCGTGGACGAGAATGCCTTGCCCACAGCCTGCAAAAAGATGAAGCAAGCCTTATTGACGCAGGCGAGCACCATCATACAGAGATAGGTGCGGAATGCCTTAATCGCAAAGTCTGTGTAGTAGCTGCTCTCGTTCGCCGCGCCGAAGACGGCGATGAGCTGACGCGGGAAGCCCTCGGCCAGAATGAGCGCGACGGCGCCGACGATCGCCTCGCAGAGCAGGAGCTTTGTAAAGAGCACATGCACGCGCGTCTTTTCCCCCGCGCCCATGTTGTAACCTACGACGGGAATGCAGCCCGCCGCCATGCCGACGACGATGGAAATGACGATCTGGAAGAACTTCATCACGATGCCGACGACGGCCATTGGGATCTGCGCGTACTGCTCCTGCGAGAATATCTCATCCAGCGCGCCGTACTTGCGCAGCATGTTGTTGATGGCCGCCATCGCCGCGACGAGGCTGATCTGCGAGAGAAAGCTCGTGATGCCGAGCGTCAGCATCCGGGTACAAAGGCTTGCGTGCAGGCGGAAGTCTCCCTTTTCCGGCTTGACGGTCTTCATGCGGCAGAGGTACCACACCGCGAGCGCCGCTGTGACGATCTGGCCCAACACGGTGGCGGCCGCCGCGCCCATCATGCCCCACTTACATTCAAAGATGATGATGGGGTCTAAAATGATGTTGAGCACCGCGCCCGCGAGCGTGGAGATCATGGCGAACCGCGGGTTGCCGTCGGCACGGATGACAGGGTTCATCGCCTGACCGAACATATAAAATGGGATGCCGAGCGAGATATAGAAGAAATACTCCTGCGCGTAATGAAAGGTCTCCTCGTTCACCGTGCCGCCGAACATCGAGATGATAGCGTCGGCGAAGATGAGGTACAGCGCCGTGAGCACAAGGCTGCTCGCGACCGACAATACGACCGCGCTGCCGACGCTCTTTCTTGCCTCTCCCACTTCGCCCTTGCCGAGCGAAATGCTGACGAACGCGCAGCAGCCGTCGCCGATCATCACGGCGATGGCGAGCGCCACAACCGTGAGCGGAAAGACGACGGTATTGGCCGCGTTGCCGTAGGAACCGAGGTAGCTTGCGTTGGCGATGAAGATCTGGTCGACGATGTTATAGAGCGCGCCGACGAGCAGCGAGATGATGCACGGGACGGCGTAGCGCCGCATGAGCTTTCCAACGCGCTCCGTCCCCAAAAACTGGTTTGTGTTTTCCATGGCGGTCTTCCTCCTGCACATAAAAATAAGAGATGCGTTCTGCCGGATCAATCCGGACTTACGCATCTCTGCTGCACGATTTGACTATGAAGTTGTCCTCTCCCTCCTTTTGCCGTAAAAAAGCGTGCGGCGTTTCTGCAACCGGATTTACGCAGAAACGCCACACGCTGTGAATTGATTTTATCAAATTGTTTCGAGCATTTCAAATGTTTTTTGCGGCACGGGCCGCAAATTTTTATTTAGTCCTGCTCCATGAAGCTGCGGATATAGGCGATCAGCATTTTCGCCGTGCCCTCGAAGCCGAGCACATCGCTCTTGACAGTCATGTCGTAGCCGCGGGCGTCGCCCCACTTCGTCTCGCAGTAGTAGTTGTGGTAGGACTTTCTGGAGCGGTCGACCTCTTTGATCTCCTCGATCGCGTCCTCGGCAGACAGGCCCTTCTTCTCCATCACGCGGCCGACTTTGGCTTGCTGGTTGCCGCAGATGAAAATGCTCAGCATATTGGGGTTGCCCTTGAGCACCTGGTCGCCGCAGCGGCCAATGATGAGGAAGCTCTCGCCATTTGCCGCATTGTCACGCAGCATGGCGAACGTCTTTTCCGCCACGTTGACCTCAAGAGAATTGGAATACTTGCCGATGCGGCGCGAGGCAAAGAAGTTGACGGGCTTTTCATCCATCTTGCGGATCATTTCCTCGCTGTAGCCTTCGGAAACGATCTCCTTTTCGATGGAGTCCTTGTCATAGAGCTTAATACCAAGCTCTTGCGCGATCATGTCGGCAATGTAATGGCCGCCGCTGCCGTGCTCGCGGCCAAGGGTGATGATGATCTGGTTTTTCATGGGATCGCACTCCTTTCCTTTTTCCGTTTACAGATAGCGCAGGAATAAGTAGGCCGTGGAGACTGCCATGACAATGATCGTCGCAGGCACACAGTACTTGCAGTAGCGGCCCCAGCCGATAGGATAGCCGCCCTTGGCCGAAGCCGAAGTGCCGACGACGTTGGCGCTCGCGCCGATGGGCGTTGCGTTGCCGCCGAGGTCCGTGCCGAGCGAAAGCGCCCAGGCAAGCACACCGATATCCATGCCCTCCGTCGCAGCGATGGCGCGGATGACGGGGATCATGGTCGCGGCAAAGGGGATATTGTCGACAAAGGCGCTCGTGATGGCCGAGAGCCACAGAATGACGATCACAATAACCGCGATATTGCCCTCACTGACCGAGGTGATGAAGTTCGCGATCATGTTGAGCACACCTGTCCTTTCAAGGCCCGCCACGGAAACGAACAAGCCGATGAAAAAGAGCAGCGTCTTATAGTCCACGCCCTTAATGATTTCTATAACAGATTTTTTGCCGCTGGTCAAGCCCAAAACGATCAGCGTCAAAATTGCGACAATCACGCCGATGCACGCGACGGAAAGCTCCGTCTGCGCGTGCGTGATGAGCAGCACGACCGCCAGCAGGAAAACGCATGCGCTCGCAAGAAATGCCTTCTTGTTCGTGATGGCCGTCGAAGGCTCGGGACAGGTGACAGGGCCGCCGTTGGCATGCTCGGCGCGCTCAAGTTCCTTGCGGAAGCAGAGCGTGAAGTAAATGAGCATGAACACAAAGCAGATCGCCACGACCGCGCCGGTATTTTCGATGAAGTCGAAGAATGTGTAGCCGAGCGAGGTGCCGATGATGATGTTCGGCGGGTCGCCGCACATCGTGGCCGCACCGCCAAGGTTCGCGCAGAAAATTTCAGACAGGATCATCGGCACGGGGTCGAATTTCATCGTCTGCGCCAGCTCGAGCGTGACGGTGGCGAGAAACAGCACGACCGTGATGCTGTCGATGAACATCGACAAAAACGCCGAGAGCGACATAAAGCAGATGAGCAGCGGCACCGTGCGGTAGTGTACGAGCTTGGCAAGCGTCAGGCACAGCCAGCGGAAAAAGCCCGCCTTGCCGAGGCCCTCGACCATGATCATCATGCCGGCGATAAACAGGATCGTCGACCAGTTGATGCCAGCGGTGCTCTCCTCACTTGCGCCGTACCAGAATGTGCTCTGGAAAAACGCGCCGAGGTTGAGCGTCTCCAAAATGGCGCTCATCGAGTGCATGCAGACGCCGAACACCAGCACGAGCACGAGCGCGCCGCTCCCGAGCGTAATGTAATGCCGTTCAAACTTATCGAGGATAATAAGCAGGAACATAGTGACAAAAATGCAGATGGCAATGATCTGAGCAAACATGTTATTCCTCCCTGTGCTGTGGAATTCCCAGCGCGAGTCATTATATCGGTCTCTTACGCGGAAGCGAAATGTTATCTTGACATGGAGGATATGTCATTTTTCTATGCCGTCCGAATTTTCCTGATTTCATGCGGCTTTTCGACGGTGTTTACTTTTCGTCAAGGTTCTGTTCTTTTTTCCCGAATACGCTTGCGCCGCCGCTTCGCTTCTGTTACAATCAGTCTTGCCGTCCGCAAGGTGCGGACGAATGCTTTTCTCTTCCGTCAAATTTTACGCAGTCAGGTTCCTCGCCGCCGCGCAGAACCCCACTTATTTTCTTTTTCAGAGGAGCTTGCTTTTTTATGAACATCAGCTACGACAGCTACCGCGTCTTTTATTACGCCGCCAAATACCGCAGCTTTTCACAGGCCGCCGCGGCGCTCTACAGCAACCAGCCCAACGTGACGCGCATGATCCGAAAGCTCGAATCCGAGCTCGGCTGCGCGCTGTTTTTCCGCTCGCCGCAGGGCGTGCGCCTCACACCCGAGGGGGAAAAGCTCTACACACACATCGCCGTCGCGTTTGAGAGCATCGAGGCAGGCGAAGAGGAGGTCCTCTCCGACCAGAGCTTGCAAAGCGGTATCGTCCACATCGCAGCGAGCAGCCTTGCCCTGCGCACGCGGCTTTTGCAGGTGCTCGCGCGCTACCGGCGCGCATACCCGCACGTGCGCATCTGCCTGACGAACCACTCTGCCTCCCACGGCCTCGCCGCCGTGCAGAACGGCCTTGCCGACTTCGCTATTCTGGCCGAGGGCGCGTCTGTGCCGGATTCGCTCACGGCGCAGAAGATCGACGAAATTCAGGAGATCCCCATCTGCGGCCCGGCGTTTTTGGAGCTCACCGAGGAGCCCGTTTCGCTCAAAAGGCTTGCCGACTACCCGATCATCAGCTTGACGGTGGGGACATCGTCGCACGACTTTTATGCCGAGCTCTTCCTGCGCCACGGTCTTTCGTTCAGCCCCGATGTGGAGGTCGAGACCACGGCACAGGTGCCGCCCGTGGTGCAGAGCGACCTTGGCGTCGGCTTCGTGCCGCGCGAGATGCTTTACGGCACGCCGGAGGCAAGCGGTATCTACCCCATCACGCTCGAAGAGCCCATTCCCGCGCGCAGCGTCTTCCTCTTCCAGCGCAAGACGCAGCCGCTGAGCATCGCCGCGAAGAAGCTGCGGCAAATGCTGCTCGAAGACGCGCCGCAGGAGAGTGGAAAATAATCAGACAGAGTCCCGCCGGTTTCGAACCGGCGGGACTTCTTTCATATATGAATGCTTAATCGGCACGCTGCACACGCTTTTCTTTGCGGTCAAGATAGAGGTAGAAGCCGACGTTCAGGAGCACGCCGACCAGCGTGGACACCGGCGCAGCAAGGCCAATCTTCGTCAGGCTCGCGTTCGGCTGGATGCTCATCACATACGCAAACGGCAGGCGGACGAGCAGCGTTTGGATGAGACCCTGTGCCATGACCCAGAGCGTCTTGTTGTTGCCGTTGAAGTAGCCGAGCATGCTGAAGAGGATCGCCGTCAGGATGGTCTCGGGCGCGAAGCCCTTCAGATACTCAAAGCCTTTCTGCACGACCTCGGCATCCGGCGAGAAGATTCCCGCCAACGCATCGCCCTTGAGCATCACGAGCGCGAACACGGCGCAGCCGAAGACCAGCCCCACGCCGATGCCCGTCAGCATCGACTGCCTTGCGCGCTTCTGATTTCCCGCGCCCACGTTCTGCGCGACGAACGACGCCATCGACTGCATCAGCGCGCTGGGAATCAGCATGGCGAAGTTGACGATCTTGCTCGCAACGCCGTAGCCCGACGACGCTGTCAGGCCCAGCCGGTTGACGAACGCGCAGAGCGCCAGAAACGACAGCTGCGTCAAAAACTCCTGCAAGGCGAGCGGCAGACCGATGCTCAAAAACTTTCTGCACTGGGGATTCAGGCGAAAGTCTGCGCGCGTGATGGCGAACGGCAGTTTCTTTCTGACGAGCAGTGCGACCGCGAGCACCACGCTGACAGCCTGCGCCAGAACCGTCGCGATGGCCGCGCCCGCGGCGTCCATGTCAAAGCCCGCAACTAAAACGAGGTCGCCCGCAATGTTGACAAGGCACGCCACCAGCACAAAAAGGAGCGGCGAGCGGCTGTCGCCAAGGCCGCGGAAAATGGCGGAGAGCAGGTTGTAGGCGACGATGAAGAAGATCCCGCCGCCGCAGATGCGCACATAGCTCGCCGTGAGACCGACGGCCTCCTCAGGCGCCTGCATCAGAACAGAGATCGGCCGGGCAAAGCCCACGAGCAGGATAAATATCCCGACGGATAAAATTGTGAACACGACCGCCGCACCGCCGAGCACCGCGCTGATCTGCTCCGGCCGCTTTTCGCCAAGATACCGCGCGATGAGAACCGTGACTCCCATCGCGAGCTGCGTGACCACGAAAGTCACAAGGTTCAAGATCTGGCTGCCGGTCGAAACGGCGGAGAGGCCCGCCGTCGAGCCGAACCGGCCCACGACTAACAGATCGACCGCGCCGTAGGCTGCCTGCAAAATGAGCGCACCGAGCACAGGCAGCATGAAGAGCGACAGCTTTTTTAAAATGCTGCCCTGCGTAAAATCGCTGCGATCAGTAGTCAAGGGTAATTTTCCTTTCGGCCATGACGTCGTAAAGTGCCTGAATGGTGCGGATGGTACATTCTGCGTCCTCGTCGGAAATATCGTCGAGAAGCGGCGCGAGCTGGGTGAAAAACTGCTCGTTGAACGTCTGCGAGAGCTTTCTCCCCTGCTCGGTGATGGTGAGATACGTCACGCGCCCGTCCTCTGCTGAGGCGGACTTTTGCAGATACCCTTTGTCCTCCATCTCCCCGACTGTGCGCGTCACGCCGGGGCGCGGCAGATGCAGCGCGTCGCTGATGTCGGACACCTTGACTCGCACGCCCTCGCACTCCAATCGCTCGATCGCGTCGAGATACTGAATGTAAGACGATGTGACGCCCTTCGGCAGCGTTGGCAGCAGCTCGCGGGCGCGCTTGGCCTGATAGCAGGCGTCCAGCAATGCCTTGATCTTTTCAACGGTCATAGCCACCTCCTGCATTTAATTATCTTTGTTAATTATCTTCGGTAATTATAAGAGTATCATACAGAATTGTCCATGCGCAATTTAAAAGAAAACACACCCGACGTTTCCTCCCTAAATTTGCGCAAAAAGCCCCGCCGTTTTCACAGCAGGGCTTTTCTCTTCACTTTTTTACAGATTCAGCAGCGTTTCGCTCAGGCGCTTGCCGGCGCTTCCGGCAAAGTCCTCCGCCCGGCGGATGCGCAGGAACGACGCGCCGTAGATCATGCGCTCGTTTTCAAGCTCTCCGTCCTCGCCGAGGAAAATTCCGATGACGTGCACGCCCTCGCGCCGGAGCTTTCGCACCTGAAAGCAGGTGTCGCGGATGGCGGCGTCGCCGACGTAGGTTTCCGGCGTGCCCTCGCGCTTGCGGCCGCTGACCATGTCGTTCGGTAAGCCGTCGCTGAAGACGATGATAATTTTGTGCTCCTCGCGCCGCTTCTTGAGGTCGAGTCCCGCCGCGGCCAGCGCAAGGCCGTCGCGGTTATTCGACGTCGCGCGGTACTCCAAAATGCGGCGGTCGGCCTCCGGTTTGTCGTCGTAGTCGCGGAAGCGCCGCAGCACCGTGTAGTTGCCATAGGTGCAATAGCTCATCACGCGGTGCGGGATGCGGATACGGCTGAGCGCCGCGCTGAAGAGGTAGCTTTGCAGCGCCACCATGCTCTGCCGCACGCTCTGCGAGCCGCTTGCGTCGATCAAAAGCTCCACGACGACGGCGGACGGTTCCTGCCGGACGATCTTTTCAAAAAGCTGCGGATTTTCGCAGCGGCCGACCTTCCAGAGCAGATCGTTTTGCAGCACGCCGTGGTCGGCGTGGTAAACGTCCGGCTCGCTGCGCAGGCTCAGCGCATTGCGAAAGGCCTGCTCGATGCTGCGGATGCCCTGACGCGCGGCGTCCTCGTGCTCTTGGAGCATTTTGAGGTTGCCGTCCCGACTGGCGCGCAGCGATTGGGCGCGCGGCTCACTGCCCTCGTAGGCGTCCGCGCTCAGGCCGTCGGTGAAGAGGAGCTTTCGCTCCTCGTGGATACCGGTGCAGACAGCGCTTTCGATCTCCTCCATCGCCTGCTCGGTCTGAAAACTGGGGCCAAAGTTGCGCATCAGATACTCCGGAATGCCGGCGAGCGCGTCGTCCGGCAGGACGACGAGGCCATCGGCCGATGCCTCGCCCGCCTTGTCGTATTGGAGTTCCATCTCCTCGGTCTGCGTCCACTCGATGTCCCCCGGTTCGGCTGCGGGCTCCCATTTCTCCGTCTCGCGCTCGGGTAAGATGTCCTGATTGTGGTCGGGCGCAAAATAGCGGATGAAAATTTTGCGGTACAGAAGTGCCGCGAGCTCGACGAGCGACTTTGCGTCCGCGCAGCTCTCGCTGCGCGCGGCAAGGTCGTCAAACTCCGCCAGCATATCTTCAAAACCGCCAAAATTTTTCATAATGCGGCGGTCGCCCTCCGTCGCCGCGGCGGGAAACTGCTTCGTCAGATCGTAAATGTACATCCAGCCGCGCGAGCTGCGCCGGTAGCGCAGGAGGTCGCCACGCAAAATCTCGCCCGCCGCCTGCTCCGCCATCACGGCGACACCCGGGCGCTCGCCCATCAGCCTCGCCCGCACGGCGCGCTCGACGCACAGGTGCGCAATGGGCAGCAGCACGTCCATATTGTAGGCCGCGTAGCGATGCCGCCGCAGCCACAGATTCAAGTCATCGAGCCCGAAAAACTTGTCCGCCCCGCCGAGGACGACGCCCTCGTACACCTCCACCATGCCGCCCGCGCGCTCAAAGGGTTCGCTCATCTTCTGCACATACTCGGGATAGGTCCGCTTGCGGTGATCTTCGGAAACAGTCAAAAATAGGCTCTCTTCTCTGCCGATGCTCATCTCTTCAGGCAAAGCGCGTCAGCGCCACGTCGCGCACGAGCGCATACTCGTACTCATCGAAGCATTTATTCGTGATACTCACGGCGATGGCATCCTTGGGCGCCATGCCGTCGGTCATCAGGTGCAGGGCCGCGATCATGCCGCGCATATCGACGGAGTTCGTCGAGATCTCGCCGTTCACGGCCTTGGCGTTCAGATCGAGGAACAGCCCCGTGCAGCGCTTGATGTTCTCGTCCGATGCCTCGGACACGTTGGCGCGCAGCAGCTCGCAGAGCTGGGGTTCCTCGAGCGTCGGCATGCGGATGACCGTAAAGCACGAGACAAGCGCTTCGTTCAGCTCGCGCGTACCGGCGTAACCGTAGTTCATCGTGGCGATGAAGCGCGCGGCGGGGTGGATAGGGATACACTCATAGCCCGGCACGTCGATGAGGCGGCGGTAGTCGAGCGCGGAGTGCAGCACGGCCACAGCGTCGTTTTTCGCCATGTTGATCTCATCTAAGATGCAGAAGCCGCCGTACTGCGCGGCGAGCGCGACAGGGCCGCGGCGCAGCCGCACTTCGCCGCCGGTGAAGGTGTCGGTGCCGATCAGCGTGCTGCTATCGGTATTCACATGGAACGACACAGTGTAGACCGGACGGCGGAACAACCACGCAAGGTTGTCCGCCAAAATATTTTTGCCCGTGGCCTTGCCGCCGGAGAGCAGAACGTTCTCCCCCTGCAGAAGCGCGGCGACGGCCAGCTCCATGATCTCATCGCCGATGAATTTGACGGGCGGCTCGGCGATGCGGCTGCGCACCGTCTCGTCCGCGACGTATTGCTTTTTGAATTGCTCCAGTCGGAGCGATAGATCCTGTCTCATGTCTTTGATAGTTCCCTTCTGTGTGCGGAAACGGTTCCCGCGCGATGCGCTCTTTTCAGCGCTCTTCCATGCAAAGCATTATAGTATTCACGCGGAGCCTTGTCAATTTGTGCCGCTATTGCACGCAGGAAAAGCATGTGGTAAAATCAATACAGAAACTCTATATAAAGGGGGCCGTATTATGCTGACGATCTTCAACCGCAAGGAACTGATCACCACGATGGACATGCAGCGCCAGGCCAACATCCGCAGTGTCCTGTCCGCCAACGGCATTGCCTACACGGTCAGAACCGAGAATTTGCAGGGCTCTTCCGCGCTTGGCGGCCGCAGCCGCGGGAGCAGCGGCAGCTTTGGCATCGACCCGAACTATTCGTATGAATATCATATCTACGTTCACAAAAACGACTATGAAAATGCTCTGAGACTGATTCGGTAACGTCCCTGAGCCCTAGAACGATAAAAGGCATTCCGCGCGATAGACGGGTGTCCGTAAAACAGTTAATCCTCCGTATGGCTTAGACCATGCGGAG
>OHJO01001080.1_pt1 | contig 11230 bp, 9 predicted proteins | sample 1568561 | NCBI WGS metagenome assembly OHJO01 (sample SAMEA3879556, study PRJEB24766) | human gut metagenome | biome: human-associated habitat; feature: feces | place: USA | collected 1985/1987
CCGCTTCCCCATAGGCATGAAGGATGTTCTCCCGACTCGAAAGAGCCGAAACCAGCATGATGAGCGTACTCTGGGGAAGGTGGAAATTGGTGACAAGGGCATCGACGAAATGGAACTTAAAGCCCGGATAGATAAAAATCTTGGTCCAGTTGCCGCCGGGCACCATGGTGCCGCTTGCTCCCGCCGATTCCAAGGTGCGGACACTCGTCGTGCCGACGGCAATGATGCGCCGGCCCTCTTTCTTGGCCCGGTTCAAGGCAGCGGCTGCTTCAGGGGAAACCGTATAGAACTCACTATGCATTTCATGGTCCTCAATGCGTTCCTCACTGACAGGGCGGAATGTTCCAAGGCCAACATTCAAGGTCACAAAAACTTCTTCAACGCCCATCTCCTTGATTTTTTGCATCAATTCCTTAGTAAAGTGAAGGCCCGCCGTCGGCGCCGCGGCGCTTCCAAGCTCCCGGTTATACACGGTCTGGTAGCGTTCCTTATCCTTGAGTTTTTCATGGATATATGGCGGCAGCGGTGTTTCTCCCAAGCGGTCCAGGATTTCCTCAAAAACACCGTCAAAGCGAAAACGGGCAATACGGCCCCCAAAATCCGTTTTTTCAAGGATGGTGCAGGAAAGTTCATCACTGAAGATGATTTCCGCCCCTTCCTGGAGTTTTTTCCCTGGTTTCACAAGGACTTCCCAATCCGTATTGTTTTTTCGCGTAAGCAAAAAGACTTCAACATGGGCGCCTGTCGTCTTTGTCCCGTGCAGACGCGCCGGCATAACGCGGGTATCATTGAAGACAAGGACATCACCCGGTCTTAGGTATTCAGGAAGGTTATAAAAATGGCGGTGTTCCAATGCACCTGTCTTTTTATCCATGACAAGCAGACGCGAAGCATCCCTTGGTTCAATCGGTGTTTGCGCAATGAGCTCCTTGGGCAGATCATAATCAAAATCAGTAACTTCCATATTAACTCCTTCATGGCTCGGCCCTGGGCCTCCCCGTTTGTTTGATTCATCAATCAGGCAGAAAATAGTTCCGTCCAGCCTCCATTGTATCAGGAATGGGCTGGACGGTCAAAAATGATAGGCAAAAAGAAGACGCTTTTTTGCGTTGGTTCATCCATGGCCGTAAGGCTCAGTAACGTTCTTCAAGGTAAATGCCCCGATAATAGTGCCGGAGAATGGTCTTATAATAATCCTTTTTCCGACGGGCACTCTTTTCAAGGGCCATACCGCGGGCGCCCCACTGGCTGAGTCCCACACCGTGTCCCCAACCGCCGCCGACAAAAAAGACCTTTTCGTCCTTGACCCCGGCAAATAAGCGCAGGTCCCCAACCTTCGTTCCCATGCCTTGGCGAGTCTTCTTGTCGATGGGGATCTTCTTGCGGCCCACTTCATAACCATAGGCATTCTTGATGGACACATCGATGGAGTCAGGTTCATCCGTTCCGATGGTTACCTCAAAAAGAGTGCTGTTAAGGCCCAATAAAGATCTCACCTGGCTGCCCGTGAGGGTTACGTCACGGCGGCTGCCCTTGAAGGTCATCCGTTTGACCCGGCCGCTGGTACCGCGATCACTGGACCACTTCATGGGCGCTTTTCCCAGTGGCAGGAGACGGATGCCCTGCAGCTTGCCAATGTCATAGCCGCCCTGTTTCAGCGTCCGTTCGAGCTGAGCCTCCGTAAAGCTCTTGGTCCAGCTGTAGTTGGGAGAATCCTTGTCATCATCCTTGACGGCCTGAAGATAAGGGATATCCTTTCCCCAGACATTTACGGCCGCTTCTGTATAACCGCCGCTCGTACTGTGGAAAAAGGCTTGGATGGGCTCCCCGTCATAAACAGCCGTCACGCCGCGCGTTGCCTTGACGAGTTTTGTCGTATTGGGATGCTCAGCTTCGATACCGCCATAGACCTGTCCTTGGTCCGTCGCCTTGATATCAAACCCTTCATACTGGGGATGATCCAAATGGTAGAGAGCAAAGCTGCGGGCAGCAACGGCCTGGGCCTTGATGGCTTCATCAGGCCACAAAGGAATGACTTCCTTAGCCACCACCCCATAAAGATATTCCTCCACGGGAAGCGCGTTGACAATGGTAAGGCGCTTTTTTTCACGGGTCATGACCGCCGTCAAGGCCCCGCGGTATTTCTTCCGGTTCACAAGGACGGGCTGACTGGCATTTTGGGCCACAAAAGAAAGATTGCCGCCAGAAAGCTTTTTCTTATCGGCATAAAAACGTCCGCCCTTGACGGAGATGAAATGCCGCCCTGGTGACAGGGTGACCTTCTTTCCCCGTCCATCAATGACCGTTATTTTTCCAGCAGAACTCAGTTCTGCCGAATACTGATCCACGACCAGGCCAACCCGGATCTTAGGACCTAGGGAAGCGGCCGAAGCACTTAGGGAAAAAAGCAGCATAACGGCGAGAAAAAAAGCGGTCAGGATCTTTTTCATCTTCATCGCCCCGCGTCCTTTGCCATGATTTCGGGAATGTTTTTCTTCCGCTTGCGAATCTCATAGCGATCCCGTTCGCTAAAGATGCAGCCACAATACGGCTGACGGTAAAGATCAAGATCGAGACTGATTTCAACGCCTTCTTCATACCCCGTACGAAAATCTTCATAATAGAAGGGAATCTCAAACCGCGCAGCCGCTTCTTCGGCGGTTCTGCGGATGAGGTCATGCTTTTGGTAAGGGCTTACGAGAAGGGTCGTGGAAAACGCATCGAAGCCATGTTCCTTGGCGTAGCGGGCGGCCATTTCAAGACGCACGCGATAGCAGTAAGCACAGCGCACAGTCGGTTCACTGAGCATGCCCCGAAGCGTATCTTCCAGAGGATAGCTCTTATCCGCTACGAGGGGATAATGACGGGCCTCACAAAATTCACGAAGCGTATTGAGGCGCCGCTTGAATTCTTTGTAAGGGTGGATATTGGGATTGAAGTAATACATCGTAAAGGTATGCCCTTCAGCCGTCAGTTCCTTTGTTGGATAGCAGGAACAGGGACCGCAGCAGGCATGAAGCAGGATATTCATGGTCATCTTCCTTCCGGATAGGCAATTCCAAGATAACGATATGCCGCCGCTGTTGCCTGACGGCCTTTAGGGGTCCGCTGGAGCATGCCCAGCTGCATGAGGTAAGGCTCGTAGACATCTTCTAACGTCTCTGATTCCTCATTTAACGAAGCAGCCAGGGTATCGACACCGACAGGACGGCCGCCAAAATCCTTGACAAGCTTCGTAAGCAGGCGCCGGTCACTGCGGTCAAGGCCCAAGTCGTCGATTTCAAGTCGCTCCATGGTCTTCCTGCAGATTTCCTTGGTAATCGTGTCCGCCCCGGCCACTTCGGCAAAATCCCGGACCCGTTTCAGGAGGCGATTGGCTACACGGGGCGTACCCCTGCTGCGCCGTCCGATTTCATAAGCTCCTTCATGGTCAATCTTGACGTTCAGGATTTCCGCTGCCCGTTCCACAATGATCTGGAGTTCCTCGGCCGTGTAAAATTCCAGATGGCAGATGACACCAAAGCGGTCCCGCAGCGGAGCTGCCACGCTTCCCATACGCGTTGTCGCCCCAATGAGAGTAAAGCGCGGCAGGTCAAGGCGCACACTGCGGGCAGCAGGGCCCTTGCCGATGATGATATCAAGGGCGTAGTCTTCCATAGCCGAATAAAGAATTTCTTCCACGGTCTTGGGCAGGCGGTGGATTTCATCGATAAAAAGCACTTCGCTTTCGTCCAGATTGGTCAAAATAGCGGCTAGGTCCCCCTGCCGTTCCAAGGCAGGTCCGCTGGTAATCCGGATATTGACGCCCAATTCGTTTGCGATGATGTTGGCAAGGGTCGTCTTGCCAAGGCCAGGCGGTCCATAAAGCAGGACATGATCCAAGGCTTCCCGGCGTTTGAGGGCAGCCTGAATGAAGACGGTCATATTCTCTTTGACCTTTTCCTGACCAATATATTCCTGGAGCCTGCGCGGCCGGAGACTGTACTGCCAGCCATCCTGAACCTGCTCACCGCCGGCAATGATGCGCTGATCTTCTTCCACAGCTTATCCCCTCCTTGCCATGACCTGGAGGGCCTTTTTGAGCAGGTCCTCCGCTGACATGTCCGCCGTCACCTTGATGCGGTTCATGACGCCTGAGATTTCATTTTGGGTGTACCCTAAGGAAGCAAGCGCCTCCATGGTTTCCGTCAGGGCAGAAGCTGGGCCTTCTGGAGCGAGGAAGCCTCCATTTGATTCGGGCAGCGGGCCTTCTGGTCCCGTCAGGTCCTTTAGCTCCAAGAGCATGCGTTCTGCCGTCTTTTTTCCAATGCCTGGAAGCTTGGTCAGGAATTTCACATCCCGATTCTTGATGGCAAGCAGGAAATCGTCCACCTTTGACGCGGAAAGGATTCCTTGTGCCACCTTCGGGCCAATGCCGCTTACCGTAATGAGCTTTGTAAAAAGACCATAGGCCTCCTGGGAAAGAAAGCCGTAAAGGGTCAGGGCATCTTCCCGGACGGCAAGGTACGTATAGACCTTGACCTTATCATCAAGGACCATGCGTCCCAAATCCGATGTGTTCATGTAGATGCGGTAGCCGACACCTTGGGTTTCAACGAATGCATAATTGCTTCCAATCGTATCGACGCGTCCTTTGATAAATCCAATCATTTGAGTTTCTCCATAAGATCTTTTTCGCGGACAAAATTAAGGCCTGTAATGGCAATCGCAAGGGCATCTGCTGTATCATCCGGTTTCGGTTCTTCCGTTAAGTGGAGCAGCTTCATGACCATATAGGTCACCTGTTTCTTATCGGCCCGGCCCGTGCCCGTAATGGCCTGTTTGATCTGGATCGGTGTATATTCATAAACCGGCAGATCGGCCATGGCCGCTGACAGGACGATGACGCCGCGGGCCTGTCCAACTGCAATGGCCGTTGTGACATTGCGGTTAAAAAAGAGCTTTTCTACGCTCATGAAATCCGGCTTATACTCCTTGATGAGGCCGGTCAAGGCTTCATAGATGATCTGGAGCCGTTTTTCCGGCAGCATATCCTTATCGGTCAGGATGGATCCGTAATGGATGGGAATGAGCCGGCTTCGTTCCAATTTCACCAGACCGTAACCGCAGATCGCGGTCCCCGGATCGATTCCGAGTGCTAACATGGGGCCTCCTTGATCACAATCCATTTCCTTATATAACAAACAAGCCGGCCCTGGTAGTCCCAGACGGCCGGCCCAAATCCAAGCTTATTCCTCGTCAGGCAGATCTGCGTTGGTGTACACATCCTGCACATCGTCGAGTTCATCAAAGCTGTCGATCATTTTCTGTACTTTTTCTGCATCCTCACCGGTAACGGCAATGGTATTGTCAGGAATCAAGGACAGTTCGCTCATGGCAACGTTGATATTGTGGTCAGCAAGGGCCTGTTCCACAGCATCATAATCTTCCGGAGCGGTCGTAATGACATAGGTATCATCGTTGGTTTCCATGTCCTCGGCACCCGCTTCGAGCGCAATTTCCATCACTTCGTCCTCAGCCGGAGCGCCTTCCTTTTCGATGGTGAAAAGGCCTTTGTTCTTGAACATCCAGCTTACACAACCAGATTCACCCATATTGCCGCCCTTGGAAAAGACATGACGCACATCGGCAGCTGTACGATTGCGGTTATCCGTCAGAGCGCTGATCATAATGGCAACGCCGGCAGGACCGTATCCTTCATAGGTAATCTCTTCGTAGTTCGATCCTTCTGTCGTCCCTTCGCCTTTGGCGATGGCGCGCTTGATGTTTTCTTTCGGGATGTTATTGGCTTTGGCCTTGGAAAGGGCCAGCTTCAAGCGCATATTGCCCGTTGGATCGGAGCCGCCCATCTTGACAGCAATGGTGATTTCACGGCCGATTTTCGTGTTGATCTTGCCGCGCAAGGCGTCGGCCTTTCCTTTTTTGAACTTTATATTGGCCCACTTGGAGTGTCCGGACATACTGAATTCCTCCCAACAAAACTGTGTACTACCCGCCTATTCTATCACAAAGCGCTTATTTGCGCAAATAGACGCGTTCCATGTCAACATGCTTGACTTCGTTCTGGGCAAAATCGTTGTCGCCGGCACATTTGACCTTCGTTGTGTCAGCAAAGCGTTTGAGAAGAACACGCGTAAGCCCCGGTTCCGTGAGTGATCCCGGACCATTGAGACAGCCCTTGACACAGGCCATACCTTCTAGATATTTGATGTCAAGCTTGCCATCCTGGTAATCCTTGAGTGCTTTGAGACATTCTTCCAGACCATTGCAATAGTGGCTGTTTACCGTGATGTCATGGAATTTTTCCGTATAGTCGTTCACGGCCTTACTGACGCCGGCTTCCTGAGGGAAGCTGCATCCATCAGCGGAAGAATCAGGCTGGAAGTCCTCGGCTTCCAGTTCAGCCGGGTTGATTCCTTGGCTGTCCATCATGCACTTTAATTCCTCAAAAGTCAGGGAATAATCGATTTCATCCGGATGCTCGCGGGCTTCGACTTTCTTTGCAATGCAGGGACCGACAAAGACCGTGATGGCACCAGGATCATTGTGTTTTACAGCCTTGCTGCGGGCCACCATCGGGGAAACCGTATCGGAGATGCAGTCAGCAAGGGCCGGAGCATGACGCTTGACCGTTGCCACAAAAGCAGGGCAGCAGGAACTTGTCAAGAGTTTCTGGTCGCCGTGCTCCACCTTTTCCACGTATTCCTCAGCTTCTGAAATGACCGTCATATCTGCCCCAACGGCAACTTCCTTGACTTGCGTAAAGCCCAGCATGCGGCAGGCTTTTTTGATCTGACCGGGAGAGACCTTGAGCCCGAACTGACCGACAAAAGAGGGCGCCAAAAGCGCATAGACGCTGCGATTTTCAGCCTTGAGGTCCTGGATAAGCTGTACAATGTGGCTCCGTTCCTCGATGGCGCCGAAGGGGCAAGCCCCACGGCAGGCACCGCATTCCACACAGACATTTTTATCGATTTCCGCCTTTTTGTCAGCCCCCATATGAAGGGCGTGGACCTTGCAGGCATTTTCACAGGGACGGGAGATTTCAACGACAGCGCCATAAGGGCAGGCCCGTTTGCAGTTGCCGCATTCAACACATACATCATAATCAATATGGGCACGGCCCTGATATACGGAAATGGCCTTTTTCGGGCAGCCATTCATGCAGCGATGGGTCAGACACCGGCGGCAGACATCCGTAATCATGTACTTATTCACCGGGCAGGCCGAGCAGCCTTCCGGCAGGACGGCAATGACATGCTGCGTGCGGTCAACCGGTTCCGAAACGGCCTTTTTGGCAGCTTCAATGATATTCAGGTCCGTATCAAGACCTAAGGCTACGTTGATGCGTTCCTTCAAAACGGCCCGTTCCTTGTGAACGCAGCAGCGCAGACGCGGCGAATCCTCTTGGACGATCTGGAGGATGTCGTAGACATGGTCTGGCAGATTCCCATCATAGGCCATCTTCGAGAGCATGGTCAGGACTTTCCGTCTGATTTGCGTAATTTGAGTGACTTCCATTTGATACCCCTTCATCATATGTTTAAAATCTATGGACACTATGATATCATACTTCAGCTAAAAAAATAAGCCTCAAAACCATAAAATCCTCGTAAAAATGCTACAAAATTTACAAATTAATAGTCATTATTGCCTATCCATTGTTAGAATTATTTGTCTATTCAGTGTGGACAGATAGGGGCAGTATCAGGCTCGGCGCAAAATACATACCAATTTCCCACAAATTCTTGCCTCCACTATTTAATTCCTTTATGGACGTAGGCGAAACAGGGGCTTCTGCAATCCGTAAAGTCCTAGGAGCGGCCCGACCGACAGCGGGATTGTTTCAGGCGTCTTCACAATTTGGATTGTGGTACGGGACTTCTTACGAATCGCCATGCCTTCCTGGCTCTCAAAAGACTCTTTTTCCAAGCAAAGAAGGTCCCTAACTCCATCGAATTGGAGCGATTTGTGCTTCCGAGTAAAAAATAAGAGACGGCCCCACCCTACTTAGCTGCACTTTGTAACAGGCAAAAAAGACTGCGAAAAATGATGGTTCATTTTTCACAGTCTCTTATCGTTCTTATCTTAGTCAATGGCAAGAATCTTCTTGACTTCCTTTTCCATTTCGCCCGGGGCCACGATATCGCTTTCCCGTTCCGGCAGGCCGCGCAGTTCCTTGAGGCCCTGCGGAATGTCGATTCGAGCCTTTTGGCTCAGCTCATCCATGGCCTCAAAAGCCGTCAGGACCTTGCCTTCATAGTCATCAGGATAAAGGGCCCGCAGGACCACATCGCTGAACTTGAACGGGCTGGCCGTTGAAAGGACAATGCCGTACGTCTCGTCGCTGGTCATGAGGCGATACTTCTGTAGGGCCTTATAGGCAACAGCTGAATGGGGATCAAGGACATAGCCATAGTTATTGAAGACATCACTAATTGTTTCCTGGGTTTCGATTTCATCGATCCAAGCCCCAAAGAAGTCACTGACAACGGCATCCTGGATATCACGTCCAATGGAATAGGCGCCTTTTTCCTGGAGGGCATCCATCCACTCGTTGATTTTCTCAGAGTTATGCTCGGTCTTTTCATAAAGGAGCCGTTCCAAGTTACTTGAAACAAGGATGTCCATGGACGGGGAAATGGTTCGATGAAACTCGCGGTTCCGATCATAGGTCCCCGTGTTGATGAAATCGGTCAGGACATTGTTGCTGTTTGACGCGCAGATGAACTTCTTCACTGGCAGGCCCATGAGCTTGGCATAGTAGCCGGCAAGAATATCACCGAAGTTGCCCGTGGGAACAGAAAAGACGATTTCCGTACCATTTTGGATACGTCCCTTTTCCACAGCATCGGCATAGGCGCTGAAATAATAGACGATCTGCGGCACCAAGCGGCCCCAGTTGATGGAATTTGCAGAAGAAAAAGCGCAGCCTTGCTCCTTCAGCTCAGCTGCAAGCTCCGCTTTGCCAAAAAGCAATTTGACCCCAGTCTGGGCATCATCAAAATTGCCTTCAACCGCAACAGCATGGACATTATTCCCCCGCTGCGTCGTCATCTGCAGGCGCTGGGCATCGCTGACCCCGCCATGGGGATAAAAGACGATGACTTCTGTATCCGGCACATCACTGAATCCGGCCATAGCCGCTTTTCCCGTATCGCCGCTTGTCGCAACGAGAATCACGCTCTTTTTTTGTTCGCCCGTCTTGCGGACGGCTCTCGTAAGGAAATGAGGCAGGATCTGGAGTGCCATATCCTTAAACGCACATGTAGGACCATGCCAGAGTTCAAGAATATTCAGGGTTGTTCCGTCAAGATTACAGTATGAAATAGGAGCAGGATTTTCACCGCCGAATTTCTGAGCTGTATAAGCCTTTTCTACGCAATCGCTGATTTCCTCTTCTGTGAAATCAGAAAGAAAATCAGAAAATACTTTCTTTGCTCTTCCTTTGTAATCTGTTTTCAAAAGTGCCTTGAAGGTATTTTCATCATACTTAGGAAATTCCTGCGGTACAAAAAGACCGCCGTCCTTTGAAATACCCTGTGCAATGGCCTGTGCCGCAGAAACTACTTCCTTGGCATTTTGTGTGCTGTTGTATAACATTGAAATCTTCCTTTCAAATTGCTTTAAACATCAAGTATTTTACTACATTATTCGCTGATTGTCAAAGTTTTCAAAGAAATTATACGCATTTTCGTAAAAAATCTTTTTTAAAACGCTTTCGTTGTAGTTATTTCTAAGAAAAAGTTCATATATTTCGCCGATTGAATCGCTTCCGACAATATCCCTCGGCAAATCGCAACCGTCAAAATCCGTACCGAAGCAAAGAGAATTTTCGCATCCGAGCGACAGCATATATTCGCAATGCTTTAAAATATCGTTCATGCATGCTTTATCCGGATTATTATTAAGAAAAGCATTGTGCAAATTTAGACCTATAAGTCCGCCTCTCTGTATTATAATTTTAATCTGCTCATCAGTAAGATTTCTCGGATTTTGAGTAATTGTTCGTGAATCTGAATGAGTTGCGATAAACGGCTTATTTGTCTGATTGACAACATCATAAAACAGTTCATCGCTTGCATGGGATATATCAATTACAATACCGTACTTTTCCATTTCGGCTACTGCAAGTTTTCCGAAGTCCGTCAAACCGCATTTATCTTCCGATAAAACGCCTGAACCAATCTCGTTTATGTCATTCCATGTGAGAGTCATTATTCTGACGCCGATTTCCGCAAATCGTTTTACATTCTCGATTTTGCCGTTCAATGCTTTTCCGTTTTCTACTGTAAAAAACGCTGAGTTTCGATATTTTGAAAAAGCATTATCCGTGAATTCACCGATACCTAACAATTCAATTCCAAGTCGGTTACATTCGGATTTCAGGTAATCGGCCGATTTAAAAAACAATTTTTCCGCCGCATTACCGTCAAGCGTGTCGGGTAACCATATAGCATAACACTGTAACCAGTGGGATTTGGAATTGTTGTTTAATTTCACTTCATATGAGGGATTATCCAGTTCGGACTTTTCGGTTACTGCCTTATAGAGCGTGTCACAATGCAAGTCAAAAAAATTCATGCCGACAAGCTTAAGATTATCACTGTTGACAAAAACTTCGCATACATCAAATCGACATTCTTTATCTATATTGTTTTCATACATATACATATCGGCAGTTTTTAAAATTTTCATCTGCTTTTTACGGTTAACAGCATCAACGGGTTGTGTAAGAGAATTCTCTTTTCTTGTTTTAACCTCAACAAAGGCAATTACTTCCTTATTCTCGGCTATGATATCTATTTCGCCGTAAGGCTTTTTATAATTTCTGGCAATAATTTTATACTTATGCTTTTTCAGATATTTTGCGGCATAAGCCTCTCCCTTATCACCTGTTTGTTTAGTAGTAAAAATCATTTCTTATTATATATTTTCTTCAAGAAGCTCGGTCTGTGATACTTACACGGTCCGTATTTAAGAATCGCCTCAATATGAGCCTTTGTGCCGTAACCCTTATGCTTTGCAAATAGGTACTGAGGAAATTCTTTGTCGTATTCATAAAGAAGTCTGTCTCTTGATACCTTGGCAAGAATTGACGCACAGGCAATTGACATTGACTTTGCGTCGCCTTTTACAATACATTCGCCTTCAATTGACAACGGAGGCATTCTGTTGCCGTCAATCATAGCATAATCAGCACTTGGTTCAAGTCCTTCAACTGCCCGTT
>OHJO01001084.1_pt1 | contig 11180 bp, 6 predicted proteins | sample 1568561 | NCBI WGS metagenome assembly OHJO01 (sample SAMEA3879556, study PRJEB24766) | human gut metagenome | biome: human-associated habitat; feature: feces | place: USA | collected 1985/1987
ATAGGCAGCCAGGATGTCATTCAAGTGCTTGTAGTGCGAACTATGGTCTTCATCGAATTCATAATCGGCTTGCTGCCCTGCGCCACGCTGAAAGCGGTCGTCCTCGGAACTGTTGTTGCGAAGGATATATTTAGCTCCGGCCTCAATGGTGTGCATCTTGCCGACAGGAGTAGTATAATCCGCCTGTAAGGTGTGTTCCGTGGTGCTTTGCGAACCGTCATTATGCTGGTCGAGCATACGTCTCATAAAGTCTTGCCAGTCCGGAGCCACCTTGTCCATATCATACTCATAGCCGGAATAGGAATCCGAGGTCTGCGGACGGGTGTTAATCTTATAGGAGAACGTAAGCATACGCTCTTTTACATGGAACAGGCGCTGATAGTCGATGCCGCCGTCAATGGAATACCAGGAGCTCTTACTGTGGTTGTCGGAAATATAGCTGTACAGCTCGTCGGCGGTACCGGGGAATGTGGCCGACGCATCGGTTTCCCCGTTACTTTTGTTCTTGCCGCCCCAAAGGCCGAAGGACATGGTTACCAGACGCAATGTATCGATTTCATAGCTGGCTTCCATGCTGCCGGACTGGAAAGTACCGTTTCCTTTGCTCGTTCCGCTATAATCCAGGTCGGACGAACCGCTGTCCGTTTCACCGACCGTACGCCGGTTGCCGCCGGAATAGCTGCGAGGCTGGTTGTTATAATTGTAATTGTAGCGGGCGCTGAAAGTCAGTTTGCCGCTCTTTACCGTACCGAAAACGCCGCCACCGGCGCCACGGTTACTTACATTACCGCTAAACGTGGCCGTATAGCCTTCCAGACCGCCGCCTACGGTGACAATGTTCAGGATACCCCCGACACCCTCCGCATCGTACTTGGCGCCGGGATTGGTAATGACTTCGATATGTTTGATGGAGTTGGCGGGCATACTTTTCAAAACATCCGTCGGGTTATTGCTCATCATATTGTTGGGCTTGCCGTTGACATATACCTTGAAACTGCTACTGCCGTTCACTTTGATGTTATCTTCACCGTCTACCGTTACAAGGGGTACTTTACGCAGCATCTCAAGAACAGAGTTCGATTTGGAATCAGGGTCATCCTGTATGTTATACTCTATCTTATCGATATCGGCCTTTACCAGAGGCTTCTGCGCCACGACTTCCACCTGCCCCAGTTCGTTGGAAGCATCCGTAATGTAGATAGTGCCGAAATCCACCAGTTTCTCTCCCGGTTTTACGGAGAAGTTCTTTACGATGCCGCTCCGCCCCACCGAAGAAATCGTCATGATGAAGTTTCCTTTGTTACCGGGCACTTTCTCCTGAAACTGTCCTTTCATGTCCGTTACCAGCATCTTAACGGCATGTGCAGGCGCTTCTTTCTTTACAATCCTGATAGTGGCATAAGGCTCTCCTTCCTGAGTTAACGAGTCGAGCAGGATTCCCTTAATTTGAAAAGAAGAGTTTGTCGCATTTTGTGCAGTCGCTCCGACAGCCATAAAGAATATCGTCAGCAACACAGCCCATTTGGTTTTCATGGTGTTCCCCTGTTTTAGTCAGTACTATTGTTCGTATTAGCGGTGGTTTTATCCACCTTTTGTCACGATGGATTAGGCAAAAATAGGGCATTCTTCGGCATTTATCGGAACACCGGAGTTAAAAAAGCGAAAAGTCTGTTGATTTACAGGAAGTAAAAGAATAACAGCAGAAGCACATTGGCAACTATGACGCATCCGAAGCCGCCCAATATCCACGAGCGCAACGAACTCTTCTTACCGGAGAAAAAGAGTGCGTAACACATATTGACGGCGATATTACTTACTATCGCCTGCATACTGCAAGCCGTTATCAGTGAAACAGGCACGCTGCCCGTACCTTGCAGAAGATTCAGAATGAACGGGGTGATGTCGCTGAAACCGGAAACAAAGGAGAGTAAGGTCAGTCCGCCCTTACCGGCATATATCAGCGTATAATGGGTGGCTATCGTAAATACCACAAAAAGTACGGCAAAAATAAGCGCTACCTTAAATTCCAGCGGGTTACTGCTATCATCATCTTCCGGTTCGGCATCCGAATCTTTAGGACGTTTCTGCCGGGAATGAATAAACCACCCTACAGCCGCAGCTATCACCGACATAATCAGCAAGTACGGATAAATAGACTGGAAAATCTCCCGGCTAAAAATCAGTATCAGTATCATAAAACGCAGGAACATCATACTGACAGCAAACAGCATGGCGGCAACATAGTCGGTAGCTTCCTGCTCCGACGCTTTCCGACTTTTACGGGCAAGTACCGAGATCGTAGCCGTACTGCTATACAGCCCTCCGATAATGCCGGATACCAAAGTGCCTGACTCATGGAATACATATCTTTTCAGCAGATAAGACAGATACGAGATGCCGGATACCACAACCGTTGCCAGCCAAATGGAATAAGGAGTAAGATTGATATCAGGAATCAGGTTCTTGTTCGGCAACATAGGCAATATGATACCACTGATAGCAAGGAATTTCGCCAGCGTAATCATTTCATCATTCTTCATCCGTTGAGCAAACTCTGTAAAAGTATGTTTGAGTTCAGTCAGCAGGAGCACAGTCACAACTACCATGACATAAAACCAGGAAGGTTGGGTAGCTACGATAGGAGCCATACAATAAGTAATCAGGGCAATAATGATGGTAGTTACACCAAAAACATGAAATTGTGATTGCTTTACATAATAGTTTAATCCCAACAGCAATCCCAATACCGCTCCACCTCCCATAAACAGACGCATATCCGTAGGGTCTAAGATATAAAGCAAGTAACCCAGTATACCAATAAAGGTAAAGGTGCGGTCGGTTCCGAAAAGAGTAGTTTCCCCCTCACGCTTCAGACTGATTCGACGTTGCGAAAGTCCGATTAATAAAGAAAACAAGGTTACTAAAACAAAAGTAACCAATTCACGCGGCACATAACTGTACAACTGTTCCATATCCATATACTGCTCTCTTTTTTATATAAGAACAAATATACGGTTTATTTGTTAACGCTCACCACGTTTTATACGGTTTTTTCATTAGCTGTGAGTTATAGTAGCGTATGTCGCCCGTTACCTCCTCACCGATAAAGTCGGGTTTTACAAAAGCCTCATCTTCCGATTCCAGCTCTACTTCTGCCACAATAAGTCCTTCATTCTCACCATAAAACTCGTCGACTTCAAATACATGTTTGCCACTACGTACCAAATAACGGGTCTTGTCAATAATCCCCGGTTCGCAAAGCCTCATCAATTCTTCTGCTTCTGATAAGGCCAGCTCCTTTTCCCATTCATAACGACTAGTACCGGAAGCATTAGAAGCTCCCTTTATTGTCAGATAACCTTTATCATCCCGAATACGAACCCGGACAGTACGCCCGCGAGCACTACTGATATACCCCTGCACAATGTGACTTTGCGCAAAAGCCGAAGACTTGAATTCACCGATAACTAAAAATTTACGTTCTATTTCCTGTGCCATGGCACAAAGATAAATTAAAAATTGAAAATTGAGAATTAAAAAATGATAGTTTGACATCTCACATCATGTATCAGAAAACTACAATTCTTAATTCTCAATTTTCAAGTCTCAATTTATTTCAGAATCTCGTCATAAACTCAATCACGATTTTGTCCCGTTCCGATTCTTTTGGAACGCCGGAGTTCTTATAGAAATATTTCTCGAAGTTCAATCGGAGGTCGGCAATGAAAGCTTTGGAAAGACTTAATGTGATTCCGCCTGTCACACGATGTCGGGCATAATCATTTATAATCAGAGCTTTTGTCGTTTCATCCATCTTGCCATCACTATGATCGGTCATCATATCATAGCGAGCCAGGAAAGAGATTTTATTGAACACTTTCTTTAATGGTAAATCGTAATTAATAAAACTATTCACCGCATGAACATCTTTAAATGCTTCGTGGCCGTACATTTTATATAAATATTCCGCCTCAATATGAAAACGGTCATTCTGATAATAGATACCGGCATCGTACATATTAATCCGTACATTTTCCGGTTTTATCATTTGGGTGCTAAGTGTCAGATTCCAGTTCTTATTAGGCAGTAACTGTGCTTTTATGGAGTAATTCAGCGTTTTATGCCATTCTTTCTGATTGGTCAAACCGGAGCCGTTGAATAATCCTCCTTCAAGGATAAAAGGGAAGCCACCTTTATTCGTATAGCCAGCCGTAAAACCAACGTCACGCACATTTCCTACTTGCTTGGCAATGAATGAACGGTTGGCAAAATACTGCTGATGTGGTGAGCGGTGAGCGTCTATTGTGAAAGGAACGCGCATCTGACCAATCGTAAAATTCAGGTCTTTCACCGGAAAAACACGTGCATACGCATCAAGCATCTTGATAGAGCCTTCATCGGAAAGGTCGATTTCCGCTTTATAAGCAACTATCGGATGCACATTTCCCGAAACACTGAAGCGTGCATTACGTACTTCAAAACGGCTTTCACTTGTTTCTGTCTGATATTCGTACTTTCCCCGGATTGTTCCGTGAATCTCCGGCAGATAATCCTTAAACTCCATGGTCTGTTTATCCAGCATCTTACCATCCCCTGCATCTTCTTTTGCCTGTCCAAAGGCCATTGTCGCCAGCAAAAGCATAACGACGGTTGTTCTGATTCTACTCATTTCAGTTGTCTGCTACTAAATTCACGGCAAAAGTACAACTGTGAGGATACACGGAGATGACAAATTAACTACGGGAAAATGACAGAAAAGTTACATTTATATTACAGAGAACACAAATGCATTACAAAACAAAGAGTTCGCCACAAATTACGCAGATTAACACAGATCGGATTTGATATTTATCCTATCAATAACCAAACAATCTGGGTTAACCGTATAATTTGTGGCGAACTTATCAGCCGAAAAAGGAAAATGCGATCAGCATAATCAATGCCAAAATAATTAATGAGACGAACACTATTTTGACAACCTTCTGGGCTTGTTCTTCTTCTTTCTTACTAATTGCTACTTTTTTCTTCACCTTACCCATAATAGTTAGCTTTAAAGTTCAACGCTAACAAAGTAAGTACAAATCTATTAACTTTCCAAAAATAATTCTTGCTAATTTTATTTTTTATGATTCTTGTGAAGAAAACTCCATCAAATAAGCTTTGATAAAACCATCTATTTTGCCATCCATCACGCCGTTCACATCCGAGGTTTGATAGTTGGTACGGTGGTCTTTCACACGACGGTCATCAAATACGTAGCTTCGGATTTGAGAACCCCATTCGATTTTCTTCTTACCGGCTTCCACCTTCGCCTGTTCTGCCATACGGTGCTGCAATTCCTTATCATATAAGATAGAACGTAACTGACGCATTGCATTCTCACGATTCTTCGGTTGGTCACGGGTTTCGGTATTTTCAATCAGAATTTCTTCTTCCTCACCGGTATAAGGATCTTTGTATTGATAACGCAAACGGACACCGGATTCTACCTTATTTACATTCTGTCCACCGGCACCACCGCTTCGGAATGTATCCCAAGAGATGTTGGCAGGCAAAATATTTACCTCGATACTGTCATCCACCAGCGGAGTAACGAATACAGAAGCAAAGGAAGTCATACGTTTACCTTGCGCATTGTACGGAGAAACACGAACCAGGCGGTGCACACCGTTCTCTCCCTTCAAATAACCGTATGCAAAATCACCTTCAATATTGATAGTACAGGTTTTGATTCCGGCTTCGTCACCTTCCTGAAGGTTGGCAATGGTAGCTTTATAACCATTCGTCTCGGCATAACGCAGATACATACGCATCAACATGGAAGCCCAGTCCTGACTTTCCGTACCACCGGCACCTGAATTGATTTTCAGCACACAATCCATCTGGTCGGCTTCATCACGAAGCATATTTTTGAGTTCGAGTGCCTCTACCGCCTCACTGGCTTTTGCATAAGCAGCATCTACATCTTCCTCAGTCACCAGTTCTTCTTTATAGAAATCAAATGCCAGTTCGAGTTCGTCTGCCAGCGTTTTGAGTTCGTTGTAACCCTCAATCCACTTTTGCAGGTCTTTCACCAGTTTCATTTGAGCTTCGGCTCTCTTCTGGTCATCCCAGAATCCCGGAGCTTGTGTTCTTAATTGCTCTTCTTCGACTTGAATTTTCTTCCCGTCGATGTCAAAGATACCTCCTCAGCGCATCAGTGCGCTCTTTCACGTCTTTAAGTTGTTCAATAGTAATCATTTGATTTACAATTTTATTATTTACAAATTTCAGATATCGGGGACAAAGATAAGCAAAATTCTGCTACCTTTGTTTTTGTTATTAAAATGTTGTCATATTATGAACAAACGATTGAAACTTTCTTGCTTGTCACTCTTCCTGGCATTAGTGATTTGCAGCTGTAGCTCACAAAAGAAGTATAGCTACGAAACAGTGCCCAATGACCCGCTAAAAGCCCGCATTTACACACTGGACAACGGACTAAAGGTTTACCTCACCGTAAACAAGGAAACTCCGCGCATACAAACATTTATCGCAGTAAGAGTGGGCGGGAAGAATGACCCGGCAGAAACGACGGGACTTGCCCATTATTTCGAACATCTCATGTTTAAAGGCACCGACAAGTTTGGCACAAAAGACTACGCGACCGAAAAGCCTCTGCTGGATGCAATCGAACAACAGTTCGAAATTTATCGTAAGACTACGGATGAAGCGGAACGTAAGGCGATCTACCACACCATCGACAGCCTTTCTTACGAAGCTTCCAAGTATGCTATCCCTAATGAATATGACAAATTAATGGCAGCCATCGGATCTACCGGCAGCAATGCTTATACCTGGTATGACCAGACGGTCTATCAGGAAGACATTCCTTCCAACCAGATAGAAAACTGGGCGAAGATTCAGGCAGATCGTTTTGAAAACAATGTAATTCGTGGTTTCCATACTGAATTGGAAGCTGTATATGAAGAGAAAAATATGTCACTCACCCGTGACAACAGCAAAGTACAGGAAGCTATTTTTTCTTCTCTTTTTCCCAAGCATCCTTATGGAACGCAAACTGTGTTAGGTACACAGGAGAACCTAAAGAATCCTTCTATCACGAATATCAAGAACTACTATAAACAATGGTATGTGCCCAACAATATGGCAATCTGTATGTCCGGCGATTTAGACCCGGATGCAACAATTGCATTAATCGATAAATATTTTGGTGGATTGAAACCCAATCCGGAACTCCCGAAACTGGACCTTCCGAAAGAGGCGCCAATCACGCAACCTGTTGTAAAAGAGGTGTTAGGTCCGGATGCCGAAAGCGTCGCATTGGCTTGGAGATTCCCCGGTGTATCCGACAAGGATTTTGAAATCCTGCAAGTCGTTTCGCAAGTATTATACAATGGAAAGGCAGGACTTATCGACCTTGACCTGAACCAGCAACAGAAGGTCTTGAATAGTTACGGTTACCCGATGGGACTGGCAGATTACTCTGCATTGCTGTTAGGAGGACTTCCTAAACAAGGACAAACACTGGAAGAGGTAAAAGACTTGCTACTCAGCGAAATCAAGAAGCTCCGTGCCGGAGAGTTCGACGAGAAAATGCTGGAAGCGAACATCAACAATTTCAAACTCGGTGAACTGCAAAACATGGAAAGCAACGAAGGACGTGCCGATATGTTTGTCAACTCATTTATTAACGGCACAGACTGGAAAAATGAAGTTACTGCCATCGACCGCATGGCCAAACTGACCAAAGAAGACATCGTAGCGTTCGCCAACAAATACCTGAAAGAAGATAATTATGCCGTTATCTACAAAAAGCAAGGAAAAGACCCGAACGAAAAGAAGATGACGAAACCGGAGATTACTCCTATCATAACCAATCGTGATGTAGCCAGTCCGTTCCTTGTGGAGGTACAGGAAAGCGCAGTTAAACCGATTGAGCCTGTGTTCCTCGACTATCAAAAGGATATGAGCCAATTAAAGGCAAAATCGGATATTCCGGTTCTTTACAAGCAGAATGTAGCCAATGACCTGTTCCAATTGATTTATGTCTTTGATATGGGAAACAACCATGACAAAGCTTTGGGAACAGCATTCGATTATCTCGAATATCTCGGTACTTCGGACATGACACCGGAAGAACTGAAAAGTGAATTCTATCGCCTGGCTTGTACTTTCTATGTTTCTCCGGGTAACGAACGCACGTATGTCGTACTTTCCGGACTGAATGAGAATATGCCTGCTGCCGTACAATTATTCGAAAAGCTACTGGCAGATGCGCAGGTTAATAAGGAAGCCTATACTAATATGACCAGCGATATACTGAAAGCCCGTTCGGACGCCAAACTGAATCAGGGACAGAACTTCTCCCGTTTGATGAGCTTTGCCATGTACGGTCCCAAATCCCCTGCCACCAATCTACTGACGGAGGCGGAACTGACAAATATGAATCCACAGGAACTGGTAGACCGGATTCACAATCAGAACAGCTACAAGCACCGTATTTTATACTACGGCCCAAGCAGCAGCAAAGATTTACTGGCTACCATCAACCAATATCATCAGGTTCCGGCAGCCCTGAAGGATATTCCTGCCGGAAACGAGTATGCTTATCTCGAAACTCCCGTTACTAAAGTTCTAGTAGCTCCTTATGACGCCAAGCAAATATACATGGCACAGATATCCAATCTCGATAAGAAGTATGATCCTGCCATTGAACCTATCCGCGCATTATATGATGAATACTTCGGAGGGGGCATGAACTCTATCGTCTTCCAGGAAATGCGTGAAACACGTGGATTGGCTTATTCCGCCTGGGCTAGCATAATGCCGCCGAGCTACTTGAAGTATCCCTATGTACTACGTACACAGATTGCCACGCAAAACGACAAAATGATTGATGCCGTCACTACATTTAATGACATCATCAATAATATGCCGGAATCCGAAGCTGCTTTCAAACTGGCTAAAGACGGATTAACCAACCGTCTGCGCACCGAACGTATCATCAAAGGTGACATTATCTGGAGTTATATCAATGCACAAGATTTAGGGCAAAACGTAGACCCGCGCATCAAGCTCTACAACGACATACAGAACATGTCGCTAAAAGATATTGTCGATTTCCAAAAGCAATGGGTAAAAGGACGTACGTATGTTTATTGCATCCTGGGAGATAAGAAAGATTTGGAGCTGGATAAATTGAAAGCTGTAGGTCCTATTGAAGAATTGACCCAAGAACAGATTTTCGGATACTAAAAAGAAACGAACCGGCCATAAATAATTAGCAGGTGTCAAAGCCCCCCCTAAACACAAAGTTTACCCCTGTTACAAATTGAACTGTAACAGGGGTAATACTTTTAAAGAGAGCTCCAATACACTCTTTATTGTTTCCGATTTATCATTTACGGTTTATCGTTTCATTTTTAACGATAAACCGCTTATCGCCTATTTCTCACTTTCTTCGTACATCTTCTCTATCTGCTCACTATAATTCTTGGCAACCACCGCCCGTTTCAGTTTCAGTGTATTAGTCAATTCTCCACGTTCCATGCTGAATGGCTCAGGCAGTAAAGTGAAACGTTTGATTTGTTCATAGTGCGCAAATTGTTGCTGAAGTGTATCGATCCGCGCACGGAACAATCCTACAATCTTCGGATGCTGCAACAGTTCCGTCATATCCTTATATTCAATACCCTTTTCTTTGGCATACTCTTTCACAAATCCATATACAGGAACAATCAGAGCCGAGACAAACTTACGTTGATCGGCGATAATGGCAATCTGGTCGATATAACGGTCAATGACCAACTTCGTTTCCAAAGCTTGCGGAGCGACGTATTTGCCGTTTGATGTTTTGAATAAATCTTTAATACGTTCCGTCAGGAAAAGCTGTCCATTTTTAAAGTAACCGGCATCACCTGTATGGAACCAGCCATCCGGCTCAATAGCGGCAGCTGTGGCTTCCGCTTTTTTGTAATAGCCTTTTGTGATCGTCTTACCCCGAAGCAGGATTTCATTGTCTTCACCGATTTTCACTTCAATCCCCGGCAGTACAACACCTACCGAACCGATATCATAGCCAACCGGCAGTGTACAAGATACAGTAGCCGTAGATTCCGTCAGTCCATATCCTACCACCATATTGATTCCTACCGAATGAACGAATTCATTAATCTCATCGGGAACAGCAGCACCGGCAGTCGGGAAAAAGTTACCGTTCTCAATACCGATTGTTTTTTTCAGTAGAGAGTAGATTGTCTTTTCGTAGAATTTATATTTCAGTTGATTCATCACCGGAGGAGTCTTACCCAAACGCAGATAATCCAGATTATGGATTCTGCCGACTTTGATGGCATCCAGCATCAGCGCCTTCTTCAATCCTGTCGTTTCATTGATCTTCTCCTGTACACCGGCATATACCTTTTCCCAGAAACGGGGTACGCTGCACATCAGTGTCGGGCGAATTTCTTTAATGGTTGTCTGGATATCTGCCGGACGAAGATTGATGCAGATCTGTACTCCTTTATGAATACAAAGATAGCACCATGCCTTCTCGAATACGTGTGTCAACGGAAGGAAGTTCATAGAAACGTCCTTGTCGGTCATTGTCGTCAGACGCTCGTCATGCGTATGGAACTGCTCCAGATAGCACGAATGATGCAACATTACTCCCTTCGGCTCTCCCGTCGTACCGGAAGTATAAAGGATGTTAGCCAAATCATCGTAAGAAGCACGTGCGGTACGTTCTTCCACCACCTCATTATGCGGCAATCCTTCGCCCATTGCCATAAACTCATCAAAATAGATGGAAGAGACATCACGCGGGTCTTTTACTACCGAACGGTCGAAAATAATCAGTTGTTGTAACGAGGAACAAAAGCCGAAGATGCTGAATGCAGAATCATACTGATACTGTTCGCCTACAAAAAGATAACGGATTTGCGCATCGTTGATAATGTATTGTGCCTGTGCGGGTGAACTCGTTGCATAGAACGGAATAGTAACCCCACGATTGGCAAATGCGCCGAAATCGACATAGAACCATTCAGGTTTATTCTGTGAAAAAATACCGATATTCTCTTGTTCCTCCACTCCTAGCGCAACGAAAGCATTAGCAGCCTGTCGTACAGTTCCGGAGAATTGATTCCAGGTAATCGGAATCCATTGTGCTGTCTCAT
>OHJO01001089.1_pt1 | contig 11137 bp, 9 predicted proteins | sample 1568561 | NCBI WGS metagenome assembly OHJO01 (sample SAMEA3879556, study PRJEB24766) | human gut metagenome | biome: human-associated habitat; feature: feces | place: USA | collected 1985/1987
GACCTCCTATATCTATGGCCGCACGACGCTGGCCCTGCTCCCCGCGACCGTCGCGGGCGGCCTGGCGGGTTTCCTCTGCTACAATTTCCACCCGGCCAAGGTCTTCATGGGCGACACAGGCTCGCTGTTCCTCGGCGGCACGGTGGCGGCGCTGGCCTTTGCCTACTATATGCCGCTTGTGCTGATCCCCGTCGGCTTTGTCTACATCTGCGAGACGCTGTCCGACATTTTGCAGGTCATCTACTTCAAGGCGACGCACGGCAAGCGCCTTTTCAAAATGGCGCCGCTGCACCACCACTTTGAGCTCTGCGGCTGGAGCGAGGTGAAGCTTGTCGCTGTGTTCACCAGCGTGAGCGCGCTGTGCTGTCTGGCGGCGCTGTTCGGAGTACTCAACAGATTTCATTTTTGAGAAACGGCAAGCCGTTTCTCAAAAATGAGAGGGGATGCGCGGCGCTCTGTGCCTCGCCGCCCTTGGCGGCTCGACACTCACTCTGCGAGAAGTATTTTTCGCCACGCACCGGTCGCGGCGAAAAATGATTAAAAATATTTCGCGCCTGCGGGCGCGAAAGTCTGCGACGCTTGGTTGCAAAATGGAGGCAAACTCGCGCAGAGCGCGAGTTTGCAATCAGTATGAAAGGGGGAAGACTGCATGACCAAGGAAGAACGCTTGCTGCGGCAGGAGCAGCGCGAGCGGGCGAAGGCCATCGAGGCGGCGGCGCGCGAAGCGGGCCGCGGACCGCTGGACCTTCCGTATCTTCTGCTGGTGCTTACGCTCGTGGGCGTGGGTCTCATCATGCTGTTTTCCGCCAGCTTCCCCTCGGCCTACTATGAAGAGGGTAACCCCGCGTACTACCTCATCCGTCAGGGCATTTTTGCGATTCTCGGTATTACGGCGATGTTCATTGTCGGCAAGATCAATTACGAGCGCTATCGCGCGGTGGCGAAGATGCTGCTGATCTTTTCCATCATCCTGTTGGTGCTCGTTCTGATCCCGGGCATCGGCACGGGCCGACTGACGCACGGCGCGCAGCGCTGGATCCGCATCGGCTCGTTCCGGTTCCAGCCCTCCGAGATTGCCAAGGTCGGCATTATCCTCTATTTTGCCGACAGCATTTCGAAGAAGAAAGACAAAATGGCCACATTTCGTGAAGGTATCGTACCGTATGCCGCTATCCTCGGCGTGATTGCGGCGCTGATGGCGAAGGAGCCGCATCTTTCCGGTATGGTGCTGCTGCTCGGCATCGGTGCTGTGATGATGTACGTCGGCGGTATCCGCAACTACTGGGTCGGTCTCGGCTTTGCGCTGGTGCTGCTGGTGATCTACGCCTTTGCGACCGGCATCATCACCTACAACTCGAGCCGAATCGACATCTGGCTCGACCCGTTCAACGAAGAGTGGATGCGCGATAAGGGCTATCAGATCCGGCAGAGCCTGCTCTCCATCGGTTCGGGCGGATTGTTCGGACTGGGCCTTGGCAAGAGCCGGCAGAAGTTTCTGTTCCTGCCCGAGGAGCACAACGATTTCATTTTCGCCATCATCTGCGAGGAGCTCGGCCTCGTCGGCGCGACGATCATCATGGTCATGTTCGCGCTGCTCATCATCCGCGGCTACTGGATCGCCCTGCACGCGCGCGACCGCTTCGGAAGTCTGCTTGCCGTCGGCGTGACGACGCAGATCGCCTTGCAGGTATTTCTGAACATCGCGGTCGTGACGAATCTGATCCCGAACACGGGTATTTCGCTGCCGTTTTTCAGCTACGGCGGCACGGCGCTCGCCGTGCAGCTGGCCGAGGTCGGCATCGTACTGAGCGTTTCGCGCCAGATGCGCTGACGCGGGAAGGAGAAAACGGCTATGAAGGTCATCTTTACCTGCGGCGGCACGGCAGGACACGTCAACCCCGCGCTCGCGCTCGCGGGCTATATGCGGGAAAAGGACGCGGGCACGCAGATCTTATTTGTCGGCGCGGAGCGCGGACTGGAGCGCGATTTGATCGCGCACACGGACTATCCGTTCCGTGCGGTGAACATTTCATCGTTCCACCGCTCGTTCAAGCCCGCGGAGATCAAGCACAACCTTGTTTCGCTCAAAAATCTCGCCCACGCCGAGCGTGAGGCGAACGCGATCTTAAATGATTTTCACCCCGACCTGATCGTCGGCACCGGCGGCTACGCGAGCTATCCGCTTGTGCGCTACGGCGCAAAGGCGGGCATCCCGACGGCGGTGCACGAGTCGAACATCGTGCCGGGGCTGACGACGCGGCAGTTAGAGCCCCACTGCGACCGCATCATGGTTGGCTTTGAGGACTGCCGCGCGCACTACAAGCACCCTGAGAAGGTGGTCGTGACCGGCACGCCCGTGCGCGGTGACTTTTTCACAGTGACAAAGCAGCAGGCGAAGGAAAAGCTCGGCATGAACGACGGACGCAAGCTCATCGTCTCGTTCTGGGGCAGCCTCGGGTCGAACGCGATGAACCGCGCGATGGCGGAGTTTCTGGCACTCGAGAGCGCAAAGGAGCCCTTTTACCATATCCACGGCGTCGGCGAAATTTGCTGGAAGCCGATGCAGCAGTGGATGCACGATGACGGGTTGGAGATCACCGAGCATCCCGCGCTCGACGTGCGCGAGTACATCTACGACATGGCGACTGTCATGCGCGCCGCCGACCTCGTTATCTGCCGCGCGGGCGCGTCCACGCTCAGCGAGCTGACGGCGCTCGGCGTTCCGGCGATACTTGTGCCGTCGCCCAACGTGACGAATCACCATCAGGAAAAGAACGCGTCGCTGCTCGGCGACCACGGCGCGGCGCTCGTGCTGCCGGAAGAGGGCCTTGACGGCAAGAAGCTCTTCGCCGCCGCGGCGGGCATCCTGAACGATCCGCAGCGGATGGAGACGATGTCTCAAAACATGGCGGCGCTCGGCATTCCTGACGCGACCAAGCGCATCTACGACACAGTGATGACGCTTCTCAAGTGAAAGAGAATAAAAAGGAAGCGAGCCGTGAGGCTCGCTTCCTTTACTTTTGACGCTTTATTCCGCCTCCAAAATGAAGTCCATATAGATGGGATTGTGGTCGGAGTAGCGATACCCCGCGTCAACGACGTCGGCGGAGACGGCTTCGACGTTGTCGGACACGAGGAAGCCGTCGACCGTGACGCGGAAGGTCGTCTCCTCGTTGTAGGGTTCGTTGGCCGTGCGGCAGGTGGCGACGGGGTGTTCGGGGTCAAACGGCACGACAAGGGAGAGCCCGTCGGGGATCGTCCCCTCGGGAATGGGCTGCGCCCAGGTGTCGTTCTCGCCGCCCGCGACGCCGAAGATCTCGGCAGAATTGCCAAGCAGGTCCTTATTGAAGTCGCCGCCCGCGACGCAGTAGTTGCCGTTTTTGTATTCCGCCAGCATGTCGGCGCAGAGCATTTGCAGCTGCTCGGTCGCAATCGTGCCGTCGGATGTGTAGGCCGAAAGGTGGAGGTTATAGAGCACCAGCTCCCTGCCGTTTTCCATCGGGATGCGGCTGACGGAGTAGCAGCGGTCCAGGTCGACGAGCTTCATGACGCTCGTCTCGATCGGCAGCGAGCGGCGTACGGCAGACGAGATCGGGTGGCGCGAGAGCGTCAGGATGCCCGACTGATTCGCACCGTGGGGAGAGGTGAAGGGGTAGAAGAGATACGGGCTGTCGTAATTCTGCGCGAAGACCTCGCAGCCCTCGCGGCCGTCCATCGCGCGCACGATGTAGGCGCGCTCGTCGACGTGGTGGCTGCGCGTGCCGTTGGTGTCGACCTCCTGAAAGAGGGCAAAATCGGGCGTGAGGTCGTTCACAAGCGCGGCCTCGCCGCAGACGTTTTCGCGCACGGCGTCGGCGCTGCGGGCGCGGCTCTCCTTGCCGCCGTCCATGAAGAAGCTGTAATCGTCGCTGTACGCGCCAAAGCCGATGTTCGCCGACGAGACGCGGTAGGTGACGCCGGTCTGCGGCGCGCTCTCCATCGGCAGCGCGCTTTCGCCGCCGGTCGTGTGATCCTGCACGGAGAACTGCACGACGTCGAGCGTCTGCCAGTCCTCCACGCGGTAGTACGCGGCAAAGACATAGACGACGTAAGCCAGCACGATCAAAACAAGCGCCAACAGAATATAGAGCGCGACTTTGAGCGTTTTTTTCATGAAAAATGACTCCTTTCGGGGAGAAATACAATAGTCTCATTTTGCCACAAAGCGGGCGGGAAAGCAAGGCAAAAAGAAGTTGACGCGCCGCGGCAAAATGGCTATACTGAAAATGCCTAACTATTGCCCTGCGAAAGCCGGCAGTCACCCATTTCCTGCAAAAGCCATACGATGGAAAAGTAATGTGCTTGCGGGAGGGAACATGATGTGTGAGCTGTTGGTAGAGGGCGGGGAGCGCCTGTACGGAGAACTCACGATACAAGGCTCAAAAAACAGTGTGCTGCCGATTTTGGCGGCGACGCTTTTGTGCGCGGACACCTGCGTGATCGAAAATTGTCCGAAGCTGCGGGATGTGGATGCGTCCGTTGCCATTTTGCGGCACTTGGGCTGCTGTACGCACTGGGAGGACAGTGCGCTCGTGGTCGACACAGCGCGCATGGACCGCGCGGTCGTGCCCGACGCACTGATGCGAGAGATGCGCTCGTCGGTCATCTTTCTCGGCGCGATCCTGGCGCGCTGCAAGGAAGCGACGATCTGTTATCCCGGCGGCTGCGAGCTGGGGCCGCGTCCCATTGACCTGCACTTAAGCGCCCTGAGCGCCTTGGGGGCAGAGATCAGGGAGACGGGCGGCGAGCTCAAGTGCCGCGGCGGAACGCTTCTCGGGAGCGATGTGTACTTACCCATGCCGAGCGTGGGCGCGACGGAAAATGCGCTCCTCTGCGCCTGCGGCGCAGACGGCGTGACGACGATCTACAACGCCGCGCGCGAGCCGGAGATCGTCGATTTACAGAACTTTATCAACGCGATGGGCGGCAACGTCCGCGGCGCGGGCGGTTCAATCATCACAGTCGAGGGAAAGCGCGCGCTGCACGGCGGAACATACCGTATCATCGCCGACCGCATCGTGGGCGCGACGTATCTCTGCGCCGCGGCCTGCTGTGGGGGAGAGGTGCGCCTTCGCGGCGTCGACCCGCGGCCGCTTTCGACTGTGTCCGGCGCGCTGAGCGAGGCGGGCTGCACGGTCAAAAGCGGGGAGGACGATGTTTTCCTCCAAAGTGATGGCAGTCTCAGATCCATCCGCCCTGTGCGCACGGCGCCCTATCCGGGCTTTCCGACGGACGCGCAGCCGGTGCTGATGGCGGCGCTTTTGAAAAGCGCGGGCAGCACCGTTTTTGTAGAGAATATTTTTGAAAACCGTTACCGCCATGTCGACGAGCTTGCGCGCATGGGCGCGGAGGTGCGCGTCGCGGGACGCGTGGCCGTCGTTACGGGACGAGAGCACCTGCACGGTGCGCGCGTCAAGTGCACCGATCTTCGCGCGGGCGCGGCACTCGTCATCGCGGGATTGCAGGCCGACGGACTCACGCGCATTTCGCGCATTGAGCACATCGACCGCGGCTATGAGAGCATCGAGCGCGACCTTGGCGCGCTGGGCGCGCACGTGCGGCGGGAGACGGTTACATAAGCAAACGAAGAAAAAAGGCAGGAAAACTATGGCGTCAAAGCGAAGAAACAGACGGCGCAGGCGGGGAAGAGCCTCTTTCCCGCTGAGACTTTTGTGCCTTGCGGTCGTGATCGCCGCGTTTCTCGGCGCGCTGACGATGTTCTTCCGCATCGATATGATCGTGGTGGAGGGCAACGAGCGCTATACTGAAGAGCAGATCATCGAGGCGGCCGGCGTGCAGAAGGAGCAGAACCTTGTGCTGCTGAACAAATATAAGGTCAAACAATCCATTTTCGACACGCTTCCGTATGTGGAGACCGTTGTCATCAACCGCAAATACCCCGACGCGCTCATTCTGACCGTGACAGAGTGCACGGCCTCCGCCGCGCTGACGGGCGAAAACGGCACATGGCTCATGAGCGACGAGGGCAAAATTCTGGAGCGCGCATCGCAGATCCCAGAGGGCTGCGCGCGTGTGACCGGCTGCACGCTCGTCGAGCCCGCGGTCGGCGCGATGGCGGCGTTTGCGGACGGGGATTCGTATAAATTCGAGCGCCTGCTCACGCTGCTGCGCACAGCGGAGGATAAGCAGCTCCTCTCCATGATCGGCGAGATCGACCTGAGCGACGGCACGGCCATCACCTTTACCTATTTGGACCGATTTACGGTCAAAATGCCCTGGGATGCGGACATTGCCTACAAGCTCGGTAATGTGCGCACGGTGGTGGAGCAGCTTGAAGCCAACCAGACCGGCACGATCAACCTGATGAACGACGGCAGGGCTGACTTCATCCCGGAATAAAGGCGGAAGTTGACGTAAAAAAGTTTCCCCGAAATGGCCGATTGCTATTGACCCCGCGGGAAAACCGTAATACAATAATTAAGATAGCAAATACCTGATATTGTGGCGCTTGCAGCGGCAAGTGCCTTGCCCATACAACAGATTGCAGGAGGAACCGACATGGCATTCGGATTGGAGACCGGTCCTGAAAACGTAGTTAAGATCAAGGTCATCGGCGTTGGCGGCGGCGGCAACAACGTGGTCAACCGCATGGTGCGCACCGGTGCGCGCGGCGTCGACTTTGTCGCAGTGAATACAGATAAGCAGGCGCTCAACGTGTCTGCCGCCACTTATAAAATCCAGATCGGCGAAAAGCTGACGCACGGTCAGGGCGCGGGCTCTGACCCTGAGGTCGGCCGCAAGAGCGCCGAGGAGAGCCGCAACCAGATCGCCAAGGCGCTCGAGGACACCGATATGGTCTTCATCACCGCCGGCATGGGCGGCGGCACCGGCACGGGCGGCGCGCCCATTGTTGCCGAGATCGCGCGCGAGGCGGGCATCCTGACCGTCGGCGTCGTGACGAAGCCTTTCGGTTTTGAAGGCCGCCGTCGCATGACGCAGGCGGAAGCGGGCATCGAAGAGCTCAAGACCAAGGTCGACTCGCTCGTCATCATCCCGAACGAGCGCCTCAAGCATGCGACCGACCAGAAGATCACCTTTGCCAACGCGTTCGAGATCGCGGACGACGTACTGCGTCAGGCGGTGCAGAGCATCTCCGACCTGATCCGCGACACGGGCTTCATCAACCTCGACTTTGCCGACGTGACCGCCATTATGAAGGACGCGGGCCTTGCCCACATGGGCGTCGGCCGTGCCGCCGGCAAGAACAAGGCCGAGGAGGCCGCGCGCATGGCCATTTCGTCCCCGCTGCTGGAGACCTCCATCAACGGTGCGCACGGAGTGCTCATCAACGTCACGGGCTCGATGGACATCGGCCTCGACGAGGTCGAGCAGGCAGCGTCCCTCGTGCAGGAGGCCGTGCATCCCGACGCGCTCACGATCTTCGGCGCGACGTTCGACGAGACGCTCGACGACGAGATCCGCGTCACCGTCATCGCCACGGGCTTTGACAAGGCGCCCGGCGCGCTGGACTTCAACAAGGATAAGAAGCCTGCCGAGCAGAGCGGCGAGAGCGCCGCTGCCGGTCTTGCGCCGCTCGACTTCGACAAGGAAAAGGCCGAGGAAGAGGCCAAGCACGAAGATGAGCCCGATCCGTTCGACGACATCTTCAAAATTTTCAACCGCGAGCGTTAAATGGAAACAATTCCCAAAATTCCGCAGACTTTGGTCTGCGGAATTTTTTTGTCCGCATTTACAGCACCATTTCAAAAAGCGATGCCAGCGCATCAAAATTTTGCACCTTTTAATTTTGCCCGAAGCGCAGAAAGTAAATGCGCCGGACAGAGAAAAAGAAATGAGAAAGAAAAAATTTCCGGCGTTGGGCGGACGGCTGCGCGCTGCGCGCACAGGGCGCGCCGTCCGCCCGTATTTTTTGAAGGGGTGAGAGAATGGATGGAACGCATCGCACAAAAAAGCGAGCAGCGGCGATCCTGCTGGGATTTTTTGCCGCCGCTGCGATCACAATGCCGTCTGCGCAGGCGGCGGACCGGACGGTCAGCGAGCTGATCCCCGTCGGACAGACCGTCGGCGTCAAGCTCTTTTCCGACGGCGTGCTCGTCGTGGGCTTTTCCGATGGGGAAAGTCCGGCGAAGGACTGCGGACTCAAGGAGGGCGACGTCATCACGGCCATCGGCGGGCAAAGCCTGGACACCATTGAGGAATTCCGCCAGCTTTTGGCAGAAAACGGCGAGGACGCCGCGGCGCTGACCGTCAAGCGCGGCAGCCGCACGATCGAGCTGAGCGCGGAGCCGGAGAAGGACGAGGATGGCGAGTACCGCCTCGGCGCCTGGGTGCGCGACAGCATGGCGGGCATCGGCACGATGACTTTTTACGACCCACAGAGCGGCACCTTCGGCGCGCTGGGCCACGGCGTGACAGACGTGGACACGGGACAGCTTTTGCCGCTCGGCCACGGCAGCATCATGGACGCCTCGGTCAAGGCGGTGAAAAAGGGGGAGCGTGCCTCGCCCGGCGAGCTCAAGGGCGACTTTGACCTGACGCGCGACAGCGGAACGCTTTACGCCAACACCGAATGCGGCATTTTCGGCAAGCTCTCGGCAGAGGACGCAGCAAAGATCGTCGGCGCGGCGCTGCCGATCGCAAAAAAGGACGAGGTCAAGACCGGCAAGGCGACGATCCTGGCCACCGTTTCCGGCAATGAAACGCGCGAGTATGACATCGAGATCGAAAAGATCTACTCGCCGAGCGGCAGCACGCGAAATCTGCTGCTGCGTGTGACGGACGAGGAGCTTCTTGCGCAGACCGGCGGCGTGGTGCAGGGAATGAGCGGCAGCACGATTTTGCAGGATGGCAAGATCGTAGGCGCGGTGACGCATGTTCTGGTGGATGATCCGACGAGAGGTTATGGTATTTTTATCGAAAATATGCTCTCTGCGGCGGGGCTTTCGAGTGAATAACCTACCCATACAGTAGAAAGATTGTGTTAAGATAACGTAAAAACAACTAAATTTTCATGCAAAAAGTTAGAAAAAGATGGTTAGATTCGACATAACTCGCTTGAAAACGCTGTCCGAATATGTTAGCTTAGAGCCATGGCAGAATTAAGACGTCACATTTTGCTGCTAAAGTCGGCCGGCTGGGTCGGCGAAAACTTGTGTGAAAAGGACGGGATGACATGGACAAGAGGATCACGGTCGTATTAGCGGACGCAAACGAGGAGTTCCGCACAGCACTGAAACAGGCATTGGATGCAACGGGTGAGTTCGACGTAGTGGGATGCGCAGCCGACGGACTGGCTGCGGCGCAGGATCTGGCGCAGCGGAAGCCGCAGCTTCTTGTGATGGATCTTTTGCTGCCGGGACTTGACGGCTTTGGCGTGCTCGAGCAGGCGGCGAAGGACAAGGTGCAGATGAAGACAGTTGTCGTCTCGGCTCTTTATCGCGATCAGATCGTGTCGCAGGCGATGAACCGCGGCGTATCGTTCTTCATGCCCAAGCCCTGTGAGATGACCTCGCTTTTAGACCAGATGCGCCGCGCGGTCAACGAGGGTGAGGAGAGTGAGGACGAGTCGCAGGCGCTTGAGCGCGAGGTCACGGCAGTGATCCACGAGGTCGGCGTGCCCGCGCACATCAAGGGCTATCAGTACGTGCGCGAGGCCATCGTCATCGCCGTGCAGGACATGGATGTCATTAACGCCGTGACAAAGGTGCTCTATCCCGAGGTCGCGCGCCGCTACAGCACCACGCCCTCGCGCGTCGAGCGCGCGGTACGCCATGCGATCGAGGTCGCGTGGGACCGCGGCGACCTGGAGACGCTCCAGCACTATTTTGGCTACACGGTATCCAACACGAAAGGAAAGCCGACCAACAGCGAGTTTATCGCCATGATCGCGGACCGCATCCGTTTACAACGGAAGATCTATAGGGTGTGAGGTGAAGTATAGGCGGTACAAGGTTTTTTCCGAGTAGTCAGGAATTTTTCAAAGCGATGAACAAGGCCAAAATACAATGAAAACGCTTTGAAAAAGCTATAAATCTTTCGCCTTAAAGCTACTAACTCCCTCAATTCATTGGGTGACAAAACCGGATGAATTGGGGGAGTTTTTTATGTTTACTAACAAAATGATTTGGCAGATCGACGAGTACATGCTCTATTGCCAAAGCAAACAGCTCAGTGAAAAGACAATGGAGAGCTATGAGCAGACACTTCATCTGTTTGAAAGATGGTGTGGAGAAAAAATGCTGATTGAGAAATGTGATGAGCAAAACAGGCGAAAGGCCCTACCCGCAAACAGGCAAATGGGAATCGAAAAAGCTTAGGGCATCTCAAGGGCGCAAAAACCATAGCGCGGTAACCCCCGCACCTGAAGAAGGTATGGAAAAGGCAGATTAGGCGGAACGCCGAAGCTGTTTGGCAGAACGGTAGGAGTGAGAACCGCGCAGAACGGCGGCCAACGCAACAGTCAGGGCAGAGATATGAGCCAGCGTATTGAGGTTTGCCGCGCTGGTTCCATTGCGCACCCACAGCCGTTCCTGACCTGTGGATTTGAAGCGGGAATTGTAACGCTCGCACTCTGTACGCAAGGCGTATGTCCTCTTGAAACAGAGGCAGCTACGGTCAATGGAAAGTCTGTAGTCATCGGGAACGGTTTTATATTTCGTGCAGCCCCGGTTTTTCTTGCCGTTGTTCCAGGTTTTGTGGTTACAAGGGCAAACACCGGTCTTGGACTGACGGAAGGGGCAGCAGTATTTCTGGCGGGTACGCCCATTATCGGTGGTTTTGCCGTCCTTGTGCATGGCGAACCCGGCCTCGCAGACCGGATTACCTGCAGGAAGTGCCTTTAAATCTTTCGTACCGCGTGGATTGAGAGGGATAAAAGCCTCGCCCTCATAGACCGTTTTTACGGTATTGTAGATGCTTTTCACATCGTAGCCCTTGTCGGCAAGGAAGGCGCATTCCTTCAAAGAGATCGTCTGATCCGCGGCCGCAAGGATCTCAGCGGCGACGGAGGGATCGGCGATATTGCCCGGTGTGGTCAGCTCGTAGAGTGGCAGGCCGGAGATACAGTCCACCAGCACATGACTTTTGTAGCCCCAGTAGAACTCATACCGGCGCTCAT
>OHJO01001096.1_pt1 | contig 11104 bp, 6 predicted proteins | sample 1568561 | NCBI WGS metagenome assembly OHJO01 (sample SAMEA3879556, study PRJEB24766) | human gut metagenome | biome: human-associated habitat; feature: feces | place: USA | collected 1985/1987
ATCGGGTCAATGTATTTGTGCATCGACAACGCCACGTTGACATCATAATCCACGATCTTACCGCCGGACAGGGCAACCACGCGGTTATAAATGCCCTTATCCAGCAGGTCCACTGCATGGTAACCCATCAGGGAGGCATTCACACGGTCACGCACGGTAGGTGAACCGCCGCGCTGGATGTGGCCCAGAACAGTTGCACGCGAATCAACACCTGTTGCAGCCTGGATCTGGTTGGCCAGGGTCTGGGCATCGGTAACGCCTTCCGACACAATGATGATGAAGTGCTTTTTGCCGGTAACCTGGGTCTGGCGCATACGCTGGAGAATGTCACGCTCAAAGTCGAACGGACGCTCCGGCAGCAGCACAGCCAAAGCACCGGTAGCAATGCCAACGTTCAGCGCAATATAGCCTGCATGGTGGCCCATAACCTCAACAACACTGCAGCGGTCATGGCTCTGGGTGGTATCGCGCAGCTTGTCGATCATTTCCAGGGCGGTGTTCATTGCAGTATCGTAGCCGATGGTGTAATCGGTGCAGGCGATATCATTATCGATGGTGCCGGGCAGACCGATCATCGGAATGCCGCGGTGTGCCAGCTCACGGGCGCCACGGTAGGAGCCGTCGCCGCCGATGACCACCAGTGCGTCAATGCCCAGCTCACGGCACTTTGCAGCGCCCTTGTCCTGACCCTCCTTGGTCTTGAACTCCAGGCAGCGGGCCGTATACAGGATGGTGCCACCGGCAGAGATGATATTGGAAACGCTGCGCAGGTTCATTTCAAAGCACTCGCCATCCAGCAGGCCATTGTAGCCGCGCTGAATGCCGATCATACGGAAGCCCTTATGCAGGCCTGCACGGACAACGGCGCGAACTGCAGCATTCATGCCGGGAGCGTCGCCGCCGCTGGTCAGCACACCAATCGTTTTGATTTGCTTTTCCATGGAAAGATTCCCTCCAATTGTTTCGTCATTTACCTATGGAGCACTTACCCTCTCTCTTTGGGCACCGGCTCCATCGCCTTGCTCAGATCAAAACTTGCCTTTAGACATTATAACACAGTTCCCGCTTGAATCCAATACCTTTTTGGCACTTCGTTAAAAGTTTATTAAAATTCACAACCGTGCGTCTTGGTGTCGTTTTTGGCACACCTGCACCAAGTTCGAATCGTTCCTGCGCATGTCATTTTGTTGCAACATTCTTTTCGCCCACGATGCGCTGCAGTTCCTCAAAGAAAAGCGGATGACCTGACGTATACAGCCTGCGGGGAGCCGCCAGCTTCTGTTTTGTGTCCTCCAGATAGAAGATCACCGGCATATCACCGTCAAAAATCTCCAGCAAATTGACCACCTTGGCGTACTCCGGGCTGGTGCGGGAGGGCAGCCGGACGTAGAGCCGCCGGGCTGCATCCCGCATCTGATTGGGGCGGTTGGCCTGCGGTCTGGCGGGGTTGTAGCCTTCAATGGGCGAAATGCTTTCGGCAACCAGGCGGGCAGGTTCATCCTCTCGGATAGACAGGCGGCCCTCAATGACCACGACCGCGTTATCGTGCAGCACGTCCCGGAATGTTTCCAGTGTACGCGGGAACACGATGACCTCCATGGTGCCGGTCAGATCCTCTACGCTGGTATAGGCCATCATGCTGTTGGTCTTTGTCGTCACCATTTTGCTTTTGACAATGGTGCAGACGATGCGGACATGGCTATTGTCCGGCACATTGGCATCCTCACCGGTCAGAGCTTTGATGGTGTGGGTAGCAAACTGAGCCGACTGCTCCCGGTAGGCATCCAGCGGATGTCCGGAAAGGTACAGGCCGCTGACCTCTTTCTCCTGTTGGAGCAGCTCGGCATGGGTATACTCAGGGCAGGGCTTGATCTCATAGCTGTCGGCGGCAGACGTATTGTCCATGCCGCTCATCATCGAGAAGAGATCGATCTGACCATCCAGATTCTTCCGGCTGTCACTCTCGATGCTCTTGAGCACACCCTCAGTTGCTTCGACCAGACTGCGGCGGTTGGAGCCGAGATTATCAAAGGCACCGGCCTTGATGAGGCTTTCCACAGTGCGGCGGTTCAGCTCGGTGCCATGCATCCGTTTGCAGAAATCGTACAGGCTGGTGTAAGGCTTATTCTGCCGCCCCTTCACCACATTCTCGATCAGGTTGCGGCCCACATTTTTGACCGCATTCAGGCCAAAGCGGATCTGACCGCTTCCATCCGCCGTAAAGCCGCCGTTGGAAACATTCACATCCGGCGGCAGCACCTTGATGCCAAGGCGGGCACACTCGCCGGAATATTCAATGACCTTATCCGTGTTATCCAGCACACTGGTCAGCAAAGCCGCCATGAACTCACTGGGATAATGGCACTTGAGGTAGGCCGTCTGGAATGCCACATAGGCATAGCAGGCCGCATGGCTCTTATTGAACGCATATGAAGCGAAACTGGACATTTCATCGTAGATCTCATTGGCCACTTTCTCAGAGATGCCGTTTGCCACACAGCCGGGGCATTCGTTGCCGGGATCGGTGCAGCCGTACACAAAGTGCTCTCGCTCGGCCTCCATGACGGCATGTTTCTTTTTGCTCATGGCACGGCGGACATTGTCTGCCTGACCAAAAGAGAAACCTGCCAGCTCCCGGAAGATCTGCATGACCTGCTCCTGATAGACGATGCAGCCGTTGGTCACATCCAAGATGTGCGCCAGCTGCGGGGTCTTGTAGCTGATCTTGTCCGGTTCGTGCCGGTTGCGCAGATAGGTGGGAATGGAGTCCATGGGGCCCGGACGGTACAGGCTGATCAGAGCGATGACATCTTCAAGGTTCTGGGGCTGCAAGCCCACAAGCACCTGTTTCATGCCGGAGGATTCCAGCTGGAACACACCCTCGGTATCGCCCTGCCCCAGCATTTTATAGGTATCCGGGTCGTCATAATCCAGCTTGCGGATGGAGAACTCCGGGTGCTGCTTTTGCACGGCAGTTTCTGCATCCCGGATGACGGTCAGGGTGCGCAGCCCCAGAAAGTCCATCTTCAAAAGACCCAGCTCTTCGATCTCGGTCATGTTGAACTGGGTCACCGGCAGGCCGTCGTTGGTGGCAAGCGGCAGATAATAATCCGTCGGCTCCGGCGTAATGACCACGCCTGCCGCGTGGGTGGAGGCGTGCCGGGGCATGCCCTCCACCTTCAGTGCGGTGTCGATGAGTTCGGTCACCTGCGGGTCGGTATCGTAGAGCTTTTTCAGCTCGCTGGAAACCTCCAATGCCCGCTTGAGGGTCATTTTCAGTTCCATGGGCACAAGCTTTGCTACCACGTCCACCTGCTGGTATGGAATACCCATCACGCGGCCCACGTCCCGGATGGCGTTGCGGGCTGCCATGGTACCAAAGGTGACGATCTGCGCCACATGATCCGCACCGTATTTGCGGTTGACGTAGTCGATGACCTCCTGTCGGCGCTCGTAGCAGAAGTCCACATCGAAATCCGGCATACTGACGCGCTCAGGGTTCAAAAAGCGCTCGAAGATCAGGTTATAGCGGATGGGGTCGATATCCGTAATGCCCACGCAGTAAGCGGCAATACTACCCGCGCCGGAGCCGCGTCCCGGCCCCACCGGGATGCCCTGACTTTTTGCAAAATTGATGTAGTCCCATACGATGAGGTAGTAGTTGGTATACCCCATGGTCTTGACCACGCCGATCTCGTATTTCAGGCGGTCGATGTTAGCCTGCGGCACGTCCGGGCCGTAGCGGCGTTCCAAGCCGTCCCAGCAGAGTTTTTCAAAGTAGGCCTGATTATCCATGCCGTCCGGGGCTTTGTAGTAAGGGATCTTGGTGTGACCGAACTCAAAGTCAAAATTGCACTGCTCGGCGATCTTTGCCGTATTGGCGCAGGCTTCCGGTACCATGGAGAACAGCTCGTACATCTCGTCTGTGGTCTTGACGTAGAATTCATCAGTCTGGAACTCCATACGATCGGCGTCCTGAATGGTCTTGCCGGTCTGGATGCACAGCAGGATGCTCTGCATCTTGGCGTCCTCTTTGCGTAGATAATGGGCGTCGTTGGTGGCTGCCATGGGGATGCCGGTCTCGCGCGAAAGTTTGATGAGTTGCGGCAGAACGGTGGAATCCTCTTTCAGGCCGTGATCCTGCAATTCGATGTAGTAATTCTCTGCACCGAATAGATCCCGGTACCACAGCGCAGTCGCCTTTGCGCGCTCGTAGTCCCCTGCCAGAATGGCCTGCGGGATCTCGCCTGCAAGACAGGCCGAAAGGCAGATCAGTCCCTCATGGTATTGCTCCAAAAGCTGCTTATCCACACGGGGCTTGGAGTAAAAGCCCTCCACAAAACCGGCAGAGACCATTTTGATCAGGTTCTTATAGCCGGTCTCGTTTTTGCACAGTAAAATCAGGTGGTTATTGCCGTCTATTTTATTTACCTTATCAAAGCGGGTGCGGGTGGCAACATACACTTCGCACCCGATGATGGGCTTGATACCCGCCTTTTTGGCGGCCTTATAAAACTGCACACAGCCGTACATTACGCCGTGGTCGGTGCAGGCAATGGCGGTCTGTCCGCACTCCTTCACCCGCTCCATCAGCTGGTCGATGCGGCAGGCACCGTCCAGAAGGCTGTATTCCGTATGGATATGCAAATGGGCAAAGGGACGGGTATTTGCGGTGGGTTCACTCATTGTACTGCCTCCTGTCCCTCCTGCTGGCGCTGGCGCAGATTTTCCGCCAGTGCTTCCAGCTTTTTCATCCGGTGTGATAAGCCGGATTTGCTCACTGCCGGGTCAAAGCAGCCGCACAGCGCGGTAAGCGAAAGATCCGGGTATTGCAGACGCTTGGCTGCTGCCTGCTGCAGCACCTCCGGCAAGGTCTCCAGTGCGTGCTGTTCCTGCAAATAGCGGATGGCTTTCAGGGTCTGGGCGTTCGCCCGCGCCGTTTTGCCAAGGTTTGCGGTATCGCAGTTGGTCTGCCGGTTGGTCTGATTGCGCACCTGCTTGAACGCCTTGAGCACACTGATCTGGGTCGCAGCATCCGCAGCACCCATAAAGCGAAGTAAGCGCTCCACATTGGCACCGGTCTTGACGTAGATCAGGTTCACGCCGTTGCGGCGGGTGCGGTGGGGCGCAAATTCATGCTCAGCAAGCAGGGCCTCAAAATCCTTTGCAAGGTTGGTGCGTCCGGTCAGAAATTCCAGATTATACTCCTTCTGTGGGTCCGTCACAGTGCCGCCGCACAGAAACGCCGTGCTGATATAGGCACTCACGCAGGTCTGGCACCGGATGAGCCCCGGGTCGATCTGCAAGCTCGTCTCGCTGCCCGTGGTGCCGAACAGCTCGTGCATCCGGCGCACCTGCTCCGACTCTCGGATGCCGAACTCATATACCACACCGCTGGGGCGGGGCTTTTCCAGCACCGTACCCTGCACGCCGCAGCGGGCAAACAGCTGTTCGGCCACACGGGCGGTCAATTCCTGCTCAGTCTGCAGCACAAGGCCCCGTGCATCAAAATCTTTGGCAAAGCAGGCGATGCCATAGGCTGCCGCCCGCACACAGCAATCCTTTTGCAGCTGTAAACTGCGCTGTGCGATCTCTTCCCGTGCCTGGGATGCAAAACTCATGTCACTCTCATTTCTGTTCTCACGGGCTCTGCCGGGTCAGCGCGCCGCATCACGGTGCTGAATGCCGGTCTGATAGCCCAGTTGTTTGCAATATTCCGCGATCTTCCGCGCAAAGGTAATAGAGCGGTGCTTGCCGCCCGTGCAGCCCACTGCAATGGTCAGCTGGCTTTTTCCCTCCTTGACATAGAGGGGCAGCGCATACTCCAGAAAACCTTCGTACCGGCGCAGCAGTTCCTTTGCCTCCGGGTGGCCCATGACAAAATCTACCACTTCCTCATCCAGCCCCGTTTTATGTTTGAGCTCCGGGATATAGAAAGGGTTGGGCAGACAGCGGACATCCAGCACCAGGTTCGCATCCTCTGGGATGCCGAACTTGAAGCCGAAGGACATCACGGTGAGCCGCATTGCTGCCTTTGCCCCGCCATCTGGCGCAAACAAATTACAAATGCGTTCCTTATTCTGGGCCGTGGAGAGAAACTCCGTGTTGATGGTATAGTCTGCCCGTTCCCGGAAGGGCTGCAGGATCTGTCGTTCCTTTGCCAGCGCCTCCCGGGTGGAGATTCCCTCGGCAATGCTGATGGGATGGCGGCGGCGGGTCTCACTGTAACGGCGCATCAGCACATCGTCCGGAGCATCAATGAATAAGATCTCGTACTCGACGCCCTGCTCATCCAGCTGGTGCAGCGCCTGTTCGATCTGCTCGCTGGTGTGGCAGCCGCGCACATCCATGGAGAGCGCTACCCGCTTGAGCTGGTTATCGCCTGCCTTGGAGAACGCCGTGATGCTGGGCAGAAGCTCTGCCGGAACATTGTCGATACAAAAAAAGCCGATATCCTCCAGTGCGTTCATCGCAACCGATTTTCCCGCACCGGAAAGCCCGCTGACGATCAGAAGATCCATACCATTTTCCCTCTTATGCCTTGACCACTCGAATTTCCTTTTCCAGGTCGTACCCGGTCTTTTCCTTTACGACTGCCCGCACCTCATCGCACAGGGCCAGCACATCAGCGCAGGTCGCGCCGCCCAGATTCACCACAAACCCGCAGTGCTTCTCGCTGACGGCAGCACCGCCGTGGCGATAGCCCCGCAGGCCGCACTGGTCGATGAGGGCAGCCGCAAACGCTCCCACCGGCCGCTTGAAGGTGCTGCCGGCGCTGGGCTTATCCAGCGGCTGCTTATCGATGCGCTTCTGCATCAGCTCATCCATCCGGGCCTTGATGGCTGCCGAATCTCCATGCTTCAGGTGGAACTTTGCGCTCAGGATGCAGCCGCCGTTTTCCTCAAAGATGCTGTGCCGGTAGGAGAGGTCGAGGTTTGCGGCATCTTCTGTCACGATCTCACCTTCTCTGGTCAGATACGTCACAGAGACCAGCACATCCTTCATCTCTCCGCCGTAGGCACCGGCATTCATATAAACTGCACCACCCACTGTGCCGGGGATGCCATAAGCAAATTCCAGGCCAGTCAGGCTGCTGTCCAGCGCCGCCTTACACAGAGCAGAAAGCTTCAAGCCCGCACCTGCGATGACTGCATCGTAGACCGCCCCCGGCTCTGCACCCGGATGGCTGACGTTTTCCAGAAAACCGATTCCCATTTTCAGAGCCGTGGTATCCACGACCACGCCCCGGTAGCCCGCATCCTCAAACAGGATGTTGCTGCCGTTGCCCAGCAGGTAATATTTCACATCGCACGCTTTGCACAGTGCGATCACACGGCAGAGCTGTTCCTCCGTCTCCGGCTGGACAAAAACATCCGCCGGGCCGCCGATTTTAAAGGTGCAGTGGGCAGCAAGGGATTCGTTTTCGATAAAGCGGATCTCCTCCGCTTGCAGCAGTTGTTTCAATCGTTCCATAAAACAGGATTCCTTTATCTGTAATCTTCATTCAACGGTGCCGTCCAGACCCAGACGGATCAGCAGCTCCTTGGCGGCATTATAACCCATCCGCTTCTGGCGGTTGTTGATGGCGGCGGTTTCCAGCACAACAGCCAGATTGCGTCCCGGGGAGACCGGGATGCTGGTGCTGGGGATGTTCACGCCCAAAATCTCGTAATATTCGCTCTCCAGTCCGGTGCGCTGATAGTTCTTGGTGGGGTCCCATGCTTCCAGCTGGACCACAAGGTCCAGGCTCTCGCTCTCCTTGACCGCACCCACGCCGAACACACGGGCCACATTGACGATGCCGATGCCGCGCAGCTCGATAAAATGGCGGATGTTCTCCGGGGCCGTGCCCATGATCTGGCGGTTGGAGACCTTGCGCAGCTCCACCGCGTCGTCCGCCACCAGACGGTGGCCGCGCTTGACCAGCTCAATGGCCAGCTCACTCTTGCCGATGCCGCTGTCGCCCAGGATCAGGATCCCTTCACCATACACCTCCACCAGCACGCCGTGGCGGGTGATGCGGGGTGCCAGCTCCAGATTCAGCACGCTGATCAGACTGCCCATCAGGGTGCAGGTCATCTCGTTGGAGCGGAGCAGGGCCACCCCGTGCTTCTGAGCCAGTTCCAGCATCTCGGGAAATGGTTCCAGTTCCTCACTGCGGCAGACGATGACAGCCGGGGGCTGCTGGCTGAACAGCTGGTCCAGCCGCTCGTACCGCTTCTCGGCAGAAAGACCAGAAAGGAAGTTCATTTCGGCCAGACCCAGGATCTGCAGCCGGAGTTTATCAAAGTAATCATAGTATCCGGCAAGGAACAGGCCCGGGCGGTTGACCTCCGCAATCTCGACATTGATCTCTTCCAGCCCTTTCGGGGTGTAGACCACATCCAGACTGACCTTTTCCGTCAGCTTCTTCAGCGAAACATTGAAATTCGCCATCGTTCTTCCTCCTGCACAAATGTTTCCTCTCCCTGCCCGGCAGCACACCGGCTGCGGGGCACGCTTTTTCTTTCCCTTATTATAAACGAGATGGTTTCGGATTACAATGATTCTGCCGGAAAATCTTCATTCCGGAGCCTGCATCCCGTTGCATCCTCCCTCATATCTATTTATAATAGAGATGGTACATCCCCGCACCGGGAAACAGTCATTCACTTTACACGCATTTTACATTCTCTGGATTTCCGATTTTACATTCAAGCTCTATACTCATAAACAGGAGAACATTCCGTCAAATAAACGTGTCAAACAAAGCGAGGAACTTCAAATGACTGTTTTTAATGTATTTTCCCTGCTGGGCGGCCTGGCCTTGTTCCTGTTCGGTATGGACATCATGGGCAAGGCGCTGGAAAAGCAGGCCGGCGGCCAGCTGCAAAAGATCCTGAGCAAACTGACTGACAACCCGCTCAAGGGCTTTTTCCTGGGTCTGTGCGTCACTGCCGTGATCCAGAGTTCCAGCGCCACCACCGTTATGGTGGTCGGCTTTGTCAACAGCGGCATCATGGAGCTGCATCAGGCCATCGGCGTGATCATGGGCAGCAACGTGGGCACCACCGTGACCAGCTGGATCTTGAGCCTTTCCGGTTTGCAGGGCGACAGCCTGTTCATCCAGCTGCTCAAACCTACTTCTTTCAGCCCGGTGCTTGCATTTATCGGCATTTTGCTGTATATGTGTAAGAGTGAGAAGAAAAAAGGCGTGGGCACCATCCTCATCGGCTTTGCCGTGCTGATGACCGGTATGACCGCCATGTCCAATGCTGTGCTGCCCCTGCAGAATGAGGCATGGTTCACCAACCTGTTCATCCGCTTCTCCAATCCTCTGCTGGGCGTTCTGGTGGGTGCCGTTGTCACCGGCATCATCCAGAGCTCCAGCGCCAGCGTGGGCATCCTGCAAGCACTGAGCGCCACCGGTGTCATCACCTACGGCAGTGCCATCCCCATCATCATGGGCCAGAACATCGGCACCTGCGTCACCGCGTTGATCTCCTCTGTGGGTGCCAATAAAAATGCCCGCCGCGCCGCCATGGTGCACCTGTACTTCAACATCATCGGTGTCACCCTGTTTCTGGCTGTTTTCTATGGTGCAAATCTGTTGCTTGACTTTGCCTTTGTCACTGAAACGGTCACTGCCTGGGGCATTGCCGTGGTCCACTCCATCTTCAACCTGACGGCCACCGCTGTTCTGCTGCCCTTTGCAAATGGGCTGGAAAAGCTGGCCATCCTCACCATTCCGGACGATGCCGAAAAAGAGAGCTTTGCTCTGCTGGATGAGCGCCTGCTGAACACTCCCGCCGTGGCTGTGGAACGTGCCCGTGCCGCCACTGCAGACATGGCCGAGCTGGCCCGTGTGGGCGTGGTGCAGGCCATGAGCCTGACCCACAAGTGGGACGATTCCCTTGCCCAGAAGGTGCGGGAGGAAGAGGAAAAGGTGGACAAATATGAGGATGCACTGGGCACCTATCTCGTCAAGCTGTCCAGCCGTGAAATGAGCCACGCCGACAGCCAGAGTGTGAACACTCTGCTCCACACCATCAGCGATTTTGAGCGCATCAGCGATCACTCTGTAAATGTTCTGAGCTCCGCCGAAGAGATCCACGCCAAGAGTATTGCGTTTTCCAAGGATGCACAGGAGGAGCTGCAGGTGCTGGAGGGGGCCGTGCAGGATGTGCTGAGCCGCACCACCGACGCATTCCGCAAAGGCGATCTGCACATGGCCGGCAAGGTCGAGCCGCTGGAGACCGTTGTGGATGAACTGGTGCGTGCCATCAAGGCCCGCCATGTGGCCCGCCTGCAGACCGGCAGCTGTTCCATTGAGTATGGTTTTGTTCTGGAAGATCTTCTGACCAACTACGAGCGTGTCTGCGACCACTGCAGCAATGTGGCTGTTGCCCAGATCGAGGTGGCACAGGACAGCTTTGATACCCACGCTTATCTGAACGACCTGCGCTACGGCAACGAGACCAAGGAAAGCGAACAGTTCCAGCGCCGTCTGGATCGTTACCGTGAGCGTTATCTCTTCCCTGACAGCGACACTGCACCCGCAGACGCAAAGGAGGAACCCAACAAATGATCTACATTGTAGAAGACGATGCCGCCATCCGCGAGCTGGAGCAATATGCACTGCAATCCAGCGGATACGAGGTACAGAGCTTTGAAACCTCTGAGCCTTTCTGGCAGGCCATGCGCACCGCAGAGCCTGAGCTGGTCATTCTGGATGTGATGCTGCCCGGTGAGGACGGTTTCTCCATTCTGAAAAAGCTCCGCAATACCCCTGCTCTGCGCCGACTGCCCATCATCATGGTTACAGCAAAATCCAGCGAGCTGGATACCGTGCGCGGGCTGGACTGCGGTGCAGATGATTACATCACCAAGCCCTTCAGCACCGGCGAACTGCTGGCCCGCGTGCGCGCTGCCCTGCGGCTGAACCGCTACAGTGCCATGCACGGCGGCAATGCCCCGGCGGGTGAGTTCCGCGCACAGGGAATGCGCATCAACTATGACCGCCGTAAGGTGTTCGTGGACGAGCAGGAGATCAAGCTTACCCAGACCGAATACAACATCGTGGCATTCCTTTCCCAGTACGCGGGCCGCGTGATGACCTATGCGG
>OHJO01001097.1_pt1 | contig 11093 bp, 10 predicted proteins | sample 1568561 | NCBI WGS metagenome assembly OHJO01 (sample SAMEA3879556, study PRJEB24766) | human gut metagenome | biome: human-associated habitat; feature: feces | place: USA | collected 1985/1987
CGCTTCCCTTTTCAATTTTCAATCTTCCGTCTTTTCCCCGCGGGCGAAGCTCACGATGTCGCCCACGCCGTTTAGGACCATGCTCGGGCGATAGGCGTAGGTCTTGATGGTCTCGCGCGTCGAAACGCCCGAGAGCACCAGCACCGTCGACATACCGCTCTCCATGCCGGAGATCACGTCGGTGTCCATGCGGTCGCCGACCATGACGGCCTCAGCCGAGTGGCAGTGCAGCATCTTGAGGCCCGTGCGCATCATCAGCGGGTTCGGCTTGCCGCAGAAGTACGCCTGCGTGCCGGTCGCCATCTCAATGGGCGCGACGAGCGCGCGGCAGGCGGGCACAATGCCGTTTTCGATGGGGCCGGAAACGTCGGAGTTCGCGCCGATGAGCTTTGCGCCCTTCCAGACGAGGTTCGTCGCCTTCGTCAGCGTATCGAGCGAATAGGACCGGCCCTCACCCACGACGACATAGTCGGGGTTCACATCGTTCATCGTGATGCCTGCGTCGTAGAGCGCGTTCAAAAGGCCTGCCTCGCCGATGGCAAAGACCGAGCAGCCGGGCGCCTGATCGCGCAGGAACGCCGCGGTCGCGAGCGCGCTCGTATAAAAGTGCTCCTCCGTCACGTCGAGGCCCATGCGCGCAAGCTTCTGGCTCAGCTCGCGCGGCGTGTAACCGCTGTTGTTCGTCAGAAACAAGTATTCCTTGTTTTCATTATGCAGCCATTGGATGAACTCCGCCACGCCCGGCAGCACGCGGTTGCCATGGTAGATGACGCCGTCCATATCGCAGATGAAGCCCTTCTTTTCGTTAAAATCGATCATATTGTAAGTATCCATTCGTATCACTTCTCCTCTCTTCTCTCCAAATTTCATCAAATACAGTATAGCAGAGGGATTTGTCAAAAACCAGCAAAGAAATGTAAAATCTGCGTGAAATGCAAAAGGAAAAGAGACAGCCGAGGCTGCCTCTTTTTTCTCTTTATACTTCGCCGCCCAGAAGGCGCGCGACGGTGCGGCGGTAGACCTCGCCGCAGTTTTTCACCTGCCATGCATAGCCGTACTCGTTGTCACCGTGCATATTGCCGCCCGAGGGGCCAAACGTCACGACGGGAGTGCCAAGGGAAACGGCTAAAATATTCGAATCGCAGACCGAGGCGTCATACGCGCACGGAAGATCCTTGCCCGTGACGGAGTAAAACTCCTCCTGCAAAATTTTGACGAGCGGATGATCCTCCTCCACCGCGAACGACTGCATGTAGGGCGATTTTCTCAGCTTGAGGCGCACATCGACCTTGCCTGCAAGGCCGAGCTGCTCCGCCGCCTCCATGATCTGCGCAATGCAGGTCTCATCTGTCTCGCCCGGGACGACGTAGCGGTCAACGAAGAGGTAGCACTTCTCCGGCACAACGAGCGTGCCGGGATTGCCGCCCTCCATATAGCGCACGCACCACGTGCCGTGCTTGAGGTGCGGGTGCTGGAGCGTCGGCAGCGCCTCGATGGCCGCGGCCAGGCGTCCGCCGGAGATAAGAGCGTTTTCACCGACCTCGGGATAGTGGCTGGCGTGCGCGGTCTGTCCGTGGACGGTCACCTCAAAGCTGTAGCGGCCGCGGAAGCCGACAGCCACATTGTCGTAGCGGCACTCACCCATAATGGCGTAGTCGGCGTGGATGACGTCCTCCGCCACAAGCTGATAGGTGCCCTTGCTCAGGCCCTCCTCGTCGGCGACAAAGCAGGCTAAAATCTTACCGTTGATCTCGTCGAGATGGGCGGCGTAATAGGTCAGCGTCTCCAGGATCGCGGCGAGGCCGCCCTTCATGTCCATCGCGCCGCGGCCGTAGACCTTGCCGTCGATCTCCGTGGGGGTAAACGGGTCGGTCTTCCAGCGGTCGGATACCCCGACCGTGTCGATGTGTCCGATGAGCAGCACGGTCTTTCCCGGTCGGCCGCTGTCGAGCACCGACCATACCGACGGACGCTCGCGAGCGGTGTCCTCTTCAAAATAGCTGTAATGTGCTTCCATGCCGAGCTCGCGCAGGACATTCGCCACGTAATCCGCCATCTGCGCCTCGTGTCCGTTGACCGAGCGGATGGAGATCATATCGTACCAGCGCTGTAAAATCCGTTCCATACCTTAGTCCTCCTTCGCCTTGGCCGTGCCGATGCCGGTCACGGCGTAAATGACAGAAAACACGATCGACAGCCACAGCATCGGCGCAAACGGCGCGAATGCCAGATTGGAGACGCCAAGCGTCGTGGCGGTGTAAGAACCCGTGGTCGACCACGACACCATGGGGGCAAGGCCCGTGCCGGTGTCGAGCATCGTGCGCATCAGATTCTTGCGGTCGAGATGATATTCCGGATACAGGTCCTTCACCATACCGCCGACGACAGGATAGGACACATAATAAGCGCCCGTGATGGTGAAAAACACCGCGTGCAGAATGAGCACGCCGAGCGACATCGAGCGCGAGTTCTTCGCGATGCGCTGCACAAAGGTGAGCAGCACGTCCACCACGCCCGCCGTGCGGAGCGGCGCGCCGAAGATACCCGCCGCGATCAGAAGGCCGATAGTCGAGAGCATTGAGGTAAAGCCGCCGCGGTTGAGCATCGAATTCACGACGTCCGAGCCGGTATCGGCGGAAAAACCGGAGTACATGACCGTCAGAATGTCGTGCAGGTTGATGCCCTGACAGAGCATCGCCATCACCGCGCCCGCGGCGATGCCGGCGATAAAAGTCGGGATCGTCGGCTTTTTCATCAAAATCAGCACGACCACGACCAGCACGGGCAGAAGCAGCACGGGGCTGAGCCAGAACTCGGCGGAAACGGTGGAAAGGATATCCTCATACACTTCCCCGCCGACGCTGCCGCCGGAATAGCGCAGGCCGTAAACAAAGTAGAAAACGAGCGAAATGAGATACGCAGGCCCCGTGGAAATGAGCGCGTGGCGAATGCCGTCCATCAGCGGCACCTCGCACACCGTGGCGGTGATGACGGGCGAGTCAGACAGCGGCGAGACCTTGTCGCCGAAGAACGCGCCGGTGCAAACCGCACCCGCGGCCGCGGGCAGCGGCACACCGAGACCCTGTGCAACGCCCATGCAGGCGACGCCGACCGTCGCGAGCGTGCCCCACGACGTGCCCGCCATGGTCGACATCAGCGTGCAGAGGATGCAGACGACTGGCAGGAATAAGCCCGGTGTCAGCACCTTCATGCCGTAGTAGATCATGACCGGCACCGTGCCGCTCGCCATCCACGTGCCGACGAGCACACCAACCGCCAGCAGGATCAAAATGGCCACGATCATTGACGAGACCGTCTCCTTGATGCCCTGCTGCAGCTCTGCATACGGGATGCCGAAGCCCCACGCCATCAGACACATGATGACGCCGTCGAGCGCCAGCACGATGCGGTTGTTGAGCTTCATCACAAGAAGCCCCACGATGATAACGGCGATGCCGACGAGCAGCATCAGCCCTGCCTGCCAGGGCTTTACGATTCTTTTTTCTTCCATGATTGTTGTCCTTTCTCGTTTTGGCTGGGTCAAATTGAAAAAGGATAACAAAAAAGCTATGATCTCGTGGAGATCATAGCGGAAACAGGGAGCGGAATAAACACTCCGCTTTATGATTCGATAGCGCTCCACATTGTGGCAGTCCGGCGGATATTCTCCGACGACCCAGGTCATCGCCCTCCTGCAGGCCAGGAAAAAGCGACCCTTCGGCGGCTTGCCCTTTCGCTCCGGAACATCCTGTTCGCTCCGAAGGTACTCTTGCGCGCCGCGCCTCTATCCTCGTTCAATTTTCTGCCTCAGAGTACCATCTTTTTCGCGCCATCGCAACGTTTTTTCACATTCTCTTTATTTTGGTCGAGGATGAACAAAAATGCACTGTCGTACCGCGATTTTTTGATGAAATTACAGTGCGTTTTCAGGCCGCAGCGGTATTTTCATCGACTGCAAACAGGATTTTTATTGATTGAACTTCTTTTCTCTCTTCCCTCAGACAGCAAAAAAGCGGCTCTCTCCCGCTTGGGAGAGAGCCGCTTTTTATTCACTTGTTGACGCAGGTATCAGCAAAGCTGAAGCCGTTTTTCATTTGCTCGCTGGCAGTGCGCAGGACCTTGTTGAGGATCTGCGTGCTCTCCTCTTTCGCCATCGCGCAGAGCTCGTCGTTTGCCTGCGCGGTGAGCGTAAAGTCGCCGCTCTCGCGCATCAACCTGTCGTATTTAAGGACGATCTGTCTGCCGCGGATATTCACCGTGTCCTGATAGCCCCAGACATTCTGGATGCACGAGCCGTAGCACTTGTCCGCCAGCGCGCCGATGAAGCGGCTGACCCAGTAGAGATTGTCGGTCTCGGCGTCGAGCGTCACCTTGCTCAAATAGTCCGGCATCTGCGGGGCATTTGTGTACACCGGCAGCCACGCGGAAAATGTCGTGGAGCCGAAGCACACCCACTCGATACCCTTAATGGCATCGGGGACGTCGCTTCTAATTTGACAGATCGTCGTCACGCCCGTGCGGTTGATGCCGATAGGACGGTAAATGCCGCCTTTTTCCGCATGGCCCGCATAGGGATCGTAGGGTGTACCCTGATAGTGGGACGAGAGCAGGTATTGGATATCCTCCGCGGCAACCTTGCGCTCGGGAACGTAGGACCACGGAATGTCATCGCTTTCGGGCGTGAAGTCCGCGTTTTCGCCGTCCCAGCGGTAGGTGTGCGGTGCAAGGCAGCGGCCCATGAACCACGCGCGCGGCGTGTTGTAGATGTGGTCCATGTCTCGATGCGAACCGAAAACGTCCCGCGGGTTGAACTTGCCATCCTGATTCAGATCCAGATGGTTTTCCGAGATGAATTCTCTGAGGTCTGCCGAGCAGAGATGCGATTCCCGGGCACCGAAGGCGTCCTCAAGGTCGAACGAGTCCATACCGAACTGGTTCGGGTTGATGATGACGCGATCCTCGGGAATTTTCTTCGCGATCCAGTGGTGCCCGCCGATGGTCTCCAGCCACCAGACCTCGTTTCCGTCGTTGAAGGCGATGCCGTTCGACTCATAGGTGCCGTATTGCTCCAGAAGCGCACCGAGGCGCAGCACGCCCTCGCGCGCGGAGCGGATGTAGGGCAGGACGAGGACAACGATGTCCTCCTCGCCGATGCCGCCGCAGCGCTCCTCTTCCCCATCCTTCGCCTCGCGCAGCTCGACCATCGGGTCGGCCGCGAGCACGCGCGGGTTCGAGGTCGTGGTTTCCGTCGCCGTCATGCCGACGTTCGCGGCGTTGATGCCGGTCGCGGCCCAAATGCCGTGCTTCGGATCCACGCTCGGGCAGGACGTGTAGCGCATGGGGTTCTCCGGCAGTGTGATCTCCACGTGGGACTCTACGCTTTTATAAATCTTCGGCTGCTGCTCGGGCTCGACCACGATCAGCTTTTTCTCATCAAAATGACCGTCGTCCGTACGGGCGATCATCGTCGAACGGTCATTCGTCGCCAGCTTACCGGCCAGTACAGTGGTGCAGGGCATAATGACATCTCCGTTTCCTGTCGATTTCACCGCAGCGCCGCTTTTTCGCAGCGCCGCCAAATTTTATCTGCATCCATTATATTCACGGAATCGTCCTCTGTAAAGGCAAAATCCCCTTGCAGGTGCATCTCCCCTGCTGCTCTGCCGCGAAAAAATGTGGACAGGCCCGCTAAAAAGCGGACCTGTCCAAAAGGTTGGTAAAGAGAGGTCGTACCTATCAAGTTTGGATCGATCACACCATGATGGGCTCGTCCCAGAGCTTGAGCTTCTGGCCGATGCCGTTTTCCTTGGCATACTGGTAGACGCGCGCGGCGATCGCCACGTCGTAAAGGCCGAGGCCGACGTTGCAGGTGTAGGTGGGCTGGTCGTCGTTGTCGCGGCCGGACTTCCGCCCCGCCATCAGGTCGGAGACGCTCGCGTCGATGCGGGAATCGTCGATCTTGCCGTCGCGGAACATGTAGGCCATCGTGTCCCCCATGCGGTGCTTGTCGGTCTTCCAATCGTCGATGACGACCTTGTCCGCGCGCAGGATCAGCTCTTCGTCGACCTCGTTGTCGCCAAGGTGAGCAACGTAAACGCCCTTTTTGATCTCCGCGCCGTGGATGATCGGCTCGGTCGCGGTCGCCGCGGTCACAAGGATGTCGCCGCTTTCGATCGTGGCGAGGCGGTCGCTCGCCGCCTGCACGTCCATGTTCAGCTTTTGGATCGCTGTGGCCTCGCGGATCATATAGACCTTTTCCGCATGTTCCTCATTCAATCTGACCTCGGAAAGCGAGATCGCAAGCCTCTTTCCATAATAATCGTAGAGTCCGCTGCCGCGTTGAAGACGAGGACACTGTCGCGGGCATCCAGCGTGATGATCCCCTCGTCCACCGTCTGCACGACCGTCTCCATCTCGCGGCGCATGGATTCGTTGTTGTGGTTGAGGTGGTTGATCTCCCGCGTGAGCGCGATCAGATCCTTCACATACTTCGCTGTGACCTGATGCATTTTCTCGTCCGGCAGGCCAAGACGCAGCATGATCTCGACGATCGTGCTGATATCGATAGTGCGGATGCCGACATCGATGATCTTTTCAATGCACCGCGGCAAATAGTGACATTGATCGTCGTATTCGCCAAACGTGATAAGCGGGCGCGCAACGCCATCATCCTTCGCACCGGGGTAAAACGGGATATAGCGGAACTGGTTGAGGCCCAACGTTCCAAAAAGGCGCACCGCGTCATAGGCCGAGGACTTAAAGTCATTCAGCACATACACCTCCGAGCCCTCCGGCAGGTCGAAGACCTCGTCCAAGCGCTGCGCGGCAGGCATTTGTCACAGCTGCACAGTGCTTTTTATCATCATAAATCAAATTTTTTGTAAACACCTATTGACACAGTAGGAATTAAGCGTTAAAATTCCTATCTGCAAGGTAGGCAATTATGAGCAAGGAGGCATGCCGCATGATGATCTCAACAAAAGGGCGCTACGCTTTGCGGGTCATGCTGGATATGGCCGAGCACGGAGGCGGCGAGTGGCATCGTTTGAGCGACGTCGCACAGCGCCAGCAGCTCTCCAAAAAATATCTGGAGAGCATCATGGCCGCGCTGAGCCGTGCGAATCTGGTCGAGAGCGCCGTGGGCAAATCGGGCGGCTACCGCCTGACCCGCTCCCCCGAGGATTACCCCGTAGGTGAAATTCTGCGGGCGGTGGAGGGAAACCTGTCGCCGATCGCGTGCCAGTCTGAGGACGGCTCCGGCTGCGGCGCTTCCTGCGACTGCGACGCGCGCCTTTTCTGGCAAGGGCTGGAAGACCAGATCAACAACTATGTCGACAATCATACGCTGGCGCAATTCATGCGAGTCAATGAAAAAACACCGGCCGTTTTGAGCGGCACGGAAAGAAGATAAGGTGGTTCAATATGAGTAAGGCACTTTTAGAGATTGAAAACCTGCATGTGCGGGTCGAGGAAAAGGAAATTCTCCACGGTGTGGATCTGACCGTGGGACAGGATGAGACCCATGTGCTGATGGGCCCCAACGGCACCGGCAAGTCGACGCTGGGCTATGCCATCACCGGCAATCCGGCCTACAGCGTAACCGGCGGTTCGATCATTTTTAACGGCGAGGACATCACGGAGCTCCCCGTCAACGAGCGCGCGAAAAAGGGCATTTTCCTGTCCTTCCAGAACCCGCTGGAGGTCCCCGGCGTGACGCTGAGCGCGTTCATCCGCAGCGCGCTCGAGCAGAAGACCGGCGACCGCCTGCGCCTGTGGGACTTCAAGAAAAAGTTCAAGGAGACCATGGCGCTTTTGAACATGGACGAGAGCTATGCCGAACGTGATCTGAACGTGGGCTTTTCCGGCGGCGAGAAGAAGAAAGCCGAAATTTTGCAGATGCTCATGCTCGAGCCCAAGCTCGCGATCCTCGATGAGACCGACTCCGGCCTCGACGTCGACGCGGTCCGCACTGTCAGCGAGGGCGTGCGCCTGTTCCGCGAGCGGACGCACGGCTCGCTTCTCATCATCACCCATTCCACCCGCATTTTAGAGGCGCTCCATGTGGATGCTGCCCACGTGATGGAAGACGGCGTCATCGTCCGCAACGGCGGCGCCGAACTGGTGGATGAGATCAACGAAAAGGGATTCGGCAGCCTGAAGGAAGACTGAATCGGGAGGCTCTTGACATGGCAGATTTGAAAGAAAAAACCTATGTGGAGGACGTGGACCGCAGTGTCTACGACATTCGGGATGCGGAAAACGACGCGTACCGCATGGAATCCGGCCTGACGACAGAGATCGTCGAAAAGCTCTCCAAGGAGAAGGACGATCCCGTGTGGATGCAGCAGTTCCGGCTCGAATCCCTCCAGATCTACAATGAAATGAAGATCCCCAACTGGGGCCCGTCAATTGAGGGCCTTGATATGGATCATATCGCGACCTACGTCCGCCCGAACACCAAGATGCGCAACGACTGGAAGGACGTGCCGGAGGACATCAAGGAGACCTTCGAGCGCCTTGGCATCCCGCAGGCGGAGAGAAAATCCCTCGCCGGTGTGGGTGCGCAGTACGACTCCGAGCTTGTCTATCACAACATCAAGGATTCCGTGGCGGCCGAGGGTGTGGTTTACACCGATATGGAGAGCGCCATGAAGGGTGAATACGCCGACATGGTGCGCAAGTACTTCATGAAGCTCGTGACGCCCCACGACCACAAGTTCGCGGCGCTCCACGGCGCGGTGTGGTCCGGCGGCTCGTTCGTGTACGTGCCCAAGGGTGTGCACCTCTCCATTCCCCTGCAGTCCTACTTCCGCCTGAATGCCAAGGGCGCCGGCCAGTTTGAGCACACGCTCATCATCGTGGACGAGGGCGCGAGCCTGCACTTCATTGAGGGCTGCTCCGCGCCGAAGTACAACGTGGCGAACCTCCACGCCGGCTGCGTGGAGCTGTACGTCAAGAAGGGGGCCAAACTCCGCTACTCGACGATCGAAAACTGGTCGAAGAACATGTACAACCTGAATACCAAGCGTGCGCTGGTGGAAGAGGGCGGCACGATCGAATGGATCTCCGGCTCCTTCGGCTCCCATGTTGGCTGCCTGTACCCCATGAGCATCTTAAAGGGCGACAATTCCCGCATGGAGTTCACCGGCGTTACGTTCGCCGGTGCGGGGCAGAACCTCGATACCGGCGCAAAGGTCGTCCATGTGGGCAAAAATACGAGCTCCTATATGAACACGCGCTCGATCAGCAAGAGCGGCGGCATCAGCACATTCCGCTCAAGCGTTGTCGTGGAAAAGGGCGCCAAGGGCGCCAAGTCCGCCGTGTCGTGCCAGTCGCTGATGCTGGACTCCGAGTCCCGCTCCGACACCATCCCCGCAATGGATATCCGCACGAAGGACGCGGCCATCGGCCATGAGGCCAAGATCGGCGCGATCAGCAACGAAGCCGTCTTTTATCTGATGAGCCGCGGCATGAGCGAGGAAGACGCGCGCGCGATGATCGTCAGCGGCTTTGCCGACAATGTCTCCAAGGAGCTGCCGGTGGAGTACGCGGTGGAAATGAACAACCTCATCCGGCTCGAGATGAAGGGCAGCATTGGCTGAAAGGAGTTTGGACATGAACGATACGATTTTGATCAACCGGCTCCCGACCCGTACCTGGAACCGGCTGGGTGTGAACGAAACGGCCCTCACCTGGGGACAGGCCGACGATTTGGGCGAGGAGAAAATCACCGCCGCCGGTCAGACCGAGCAGCTTGAGATCACTGGCTCCGGCGAGCGCGGCGAGAAGACGGTCGACATCCACGTGCCCGCGGGCCAGACCGTCACGGTGTTTGAAACGCTGAGAGCGGAAAAGGGCCTGCTCGTGCGCACGGCGCTCCACGTTGAAAAGGATGCAAAGGTGCGGCTCGTGCAGATTCAGAATGCGGCACAGGACTCGCTGCTCCGTCTGGAGACGAGCGGCAAGTGCGCCGAAAACGGTCAGGTAGCGCTGATCCAGGTCCTGCTGGGCCGCGGCGATGTGTACAGCGACGGCCAGTTCGAGTTGAACGGCAACGGCGCGGGCTTCACGGCGGGCATCGGGTATCTGGGCCAGAAACAGCAGACCGTGGACATGAACCTTGTCGTAAACCACTGGGGCCAGAAGACCACGAGCGAAATCAATGCCGCCGGTGCGCTCAAGGACGACGCGCAGAAGATCTTCCGCGGGACCATCGACTTTAAGAAGGGCTCCGCGGGCTCTGTCGGCAGCGAGCAGGAGACGGTTTTGATGCTGGGCGACGGCGTCGTCAACAAGACGGTGCCGCTGATCCTGTGCGCCGAGGAAAACGTCGTCGGCAACCACGGCGCGACCATCGGCGAGCTGGACGAGGACATGCTGTTCTACTTTGAAAGCCGCGGCATTTCCGCAGCGGAGGCGGAAAACATCATGGCCCGCGCCGCCATCGAGCGGCTGGCCCGCACGATCGAGGATGAAGCGGCGCAGGCCGCGATCCTCTCCGAGCTTGAGGAGGTGCTGTAAGATGGCGCATGCATATCGGGACGACTTCCCCCTGCTCAAGAGTCAGGATGTCGCCTATTTAGACAACGCCGCGACGGCGCAGCGCCCGCAGTGCGTGCTGGACGCCGTGACAGAGTTTTATAAAAGTCAGAACGCCAATCCGCTGCGCGGCCTCTATCCCCTGAGTATCGCCGCGACGGAGGCTTACGAAAACGCGCGCGAGGCCGTTCGCGCCTTTCTGAACGCGAAGAGCAGCCGCGAGATCATCTTCACCCGCAACACCACCGAGAGCATCAATTTAGTGGCTTACAGCTACGGTCTCTCCCACGTGAAGGCCGGAGACGAGGTGCTCGTCTCCATCATGGAGCACCACAGCAACCTTCTCCCCTGGCAGATGGTTTGCCGCCAGACCGGCGCGTCGCTCAAATTTATGGAATGCGAAATGGACGGCACGCTGGACTTAAATAAGGTCGAAGCCCTCATCACGCCGAAAACGAAGATCGTCGCCTGCACACACGTTTCGAACGTCTTAGGCCGCGTGAATCCCATCCGCGAACTCGCGGCGCTGGCGCACCGCGCCGGCGCGGTGCTGG
>OHJO01001103.1_pt1 | contig 11046 bp, 8 predicted proteins | sample 1568561 | NCBI WGS metagenome assembly OHJO01 (sample SAMEA3879556, study PRJEB24766) | human gut metagenome | biome: human-associated habitat; feature: feces | place: USA | collected 1985/1987
CGCGCCAGCTTCGGGAGTTGGAGGTCGCTGGTTCGAATCCAGTCTCCCCGACAAATTGTAAAAGGTTTAGAATGAGGAATCTCATTTTAAACCTTTTCTGCATATATCCCGCTCTTTATCGGCCGGGGGCCCGTTTTCGCTCTCTATTCGGCCGGAATATATGCATCGGCTCCGGCCGCAGGCGGAGTTGCTTCGCTTGTCGAACCGGCTGCTTCCGCAGCTTTTTCCGAAGACTCCGTCCCGTGCGACCGCAATGGGATTTGTGTCCGTCGCCGTATCCGTTGCCTTGCCGGTTCCCGCCGCTTCTCTGCCGGGGCGGATGCGGCCATGTGTCGAATCCGCCTGAACATTCCCGGCGATATCCTGCATCCGTCACGGCATCCGATTCCGTATTCAGTTCTGTATCCGCCCCGGCATCCTACTCTGTATCTGTTCCTGCATGCGTTCCTGCATTCGTCTCGGTATCCGATTCCGTATTTGTCCTTGCATCTGTCTCGGCCTCCGTCCCCGCATCTGTACCAGCCCCTGCGTCAGTTCCTGCTCCCGCGTTGCCGTCGTCCGCTTCGACCTCCACGGTCTCGCCGTCCACTTCGAGGGCGATCGTGTAACGGTCGCGGCCCGCGTAATTCGGCAACGCCAGCGAATCCATCGTCTGCACCCGGAACGCCGGAGCCGTCGCGCCGTGCGTGGACTGCATGTAGTCGGTCAGCGCCTTGTTGCGTGCGGCCATCATGCGGGCCAACTGTCCGGCGGCTTTTTCGCGGTAGAGCGCCAGCGCCTTGTCGTCGGCCGAAAGTCCCTGCGGCGAAATTCCCCGCTGGGCGAGCAGCGAATCGGCAAAGGCCATGATCGCCGGAGTGCGGATGTCGGTCTGCTGGATCTTTTCGTATTCGAGCATCGACATCGGCTGGCGGCCGGTCGTGTCGGCGCTCTTCAGATGCTCGGCATAGGCCATCCGGGGCAGGGCGCGGCGCATGTTGACGCGCTGCGTCAGGACGATGTGCATTTCGGGCTTGTCCTGCAACGCCTGCGCGATCTTGTCCAGCGAAGCGTACTGCTCCGACGTGAAGACGTATTGCAGCGGGGCGATATTGATGTATTCGAGGTTCTCCTTGTTGCCCGACAGGAACGAGAAGGGCGCCGTCACGACTTTCAGCAGTACGTTGCCGATCGCCTTCAGCACGATCTTGCGGTAGGAGAACTCCGGCGAATCGAGACTCCCCTTGACCGGAAGGTCCATCTTCACATGGCCTTTCTTGTCTTTCAGGACGTATAGCCCCTGTTTGAGCGGAATATTCATCTCGGCCTTGATCTCCCTGCGTTTTTTGTCCACCTTCGGTTCGAACATGTCGAGGTGGTTGGTGCCGTCGAGGTAGCGGTTGCGGATTACGTTCTGGCTGCGGAACGTGAGGTTGCCCTTGGTCAGCGGATAGGCCGTGTAATGTTCGCAGTAGGGACCGAAGTCGCGCAGGTCGAGGTTGGTGAGCCAAAGCGTGATGTTCTGGTTGTTCATGTCGTCGAGCGTCCCTTCCCAGCGCAGCTTCGCCGAGCCGGTCTTCTGCATCCGCGCATCGACGGTCATGCTGTTGCGCTTCGAGGGGGGGCGAAATCGCGGCTGCGCATGCGGATTTCCGAGACGGTATATTCGAACGGGCGGTGCATCGTCAGGTCGCGCACCGTGACGCGGCCGTTCGTGATTTCGAGGTCGGCGATCCGGTGCGTCGGACTCGGCGTCGCGCTTCCCGCAGTGTCGGACGTCGTGATTTCAGCCGCCGGGGCGGGATTCGCAGCAGTCGGGGCAGGCACGGCAGACGTCGTGATTTCAGCTGCCGGAGCGGGGGGCTGCTTCCGGAGCGGGATTCGTTGCCGCAGAGGCGGAAACGGTGGTCGGCGAAGCGGTTTCTGCCGCCGGGGATTTCATCAGAGCGGCGAGATTATTACCTTCGGGCGTCATTTCGAACAGCGCCGAGAGTCCCGAAACGTAGATGCGGTCGAAGACGAAGCGCATTTTGCCCAGATCGCCCTCGGCGAGTTTTACGCCCAGCGTATCGACGCCCGCCACGGGCCGCTGCTGCCGGTCGCGCAGGGCGAAGCCCGCCAGCGAAGCCGTACCCTCGGTCGTGAGCGAAAGCAGGTGTTCCGTGTTGCCGCGCAGGCGGATGTCGGCCGACAGGCGGCCGTCCACGGCCGTGACGTCGAGCGACTGCCGGAAATAGGGCAGCGTGCCCGCCAGTGCGAAATCCTGCAGCCGGATTCCGATGTCGAATTCCGAGCTTTCGATGTTGTAGCCCACGTCGGTCGAGAGCGAACCGCCCTCGGCGAAGTTGAGCACGGCCCCGACGTCGGTTTTCTCGCCGGAGAAATAGACGCCCGGAATATGCAGGTTCAGGTCGTTCATGCCCCACTCGGCATCGAGCGCGAGGTCCTTGTAAAAGACCCTGCCGTTGCGGATCGAGATGTCGTAAATCCCGATTTCCCACGGCTTCGAGGTTTTTTCGGGCGTTGCGGCGACGGCTGTCGTGTCGCCCGCGAAGCGGGCTGTGATGTCATCGAAACTGAAGGCGTTGCCCCGCTGGTAGATCTTCACGTCGGGACCTGCGAACGAGATTTTTTTCACGAGCACACGGTTTCCCAGCAGCGGCCATAGCCGCATGCGCATCTCGAAGCTGTCCAGTCGGAAAAACGTCGTCGAATCTTCGCTTCCGCCGATGCGGAGTCCTTCGATGCGCAGGCGTCCGGTGAAAATGTTCATCCGCAGCCGCTCCATGCGGATCGAGCGGCCGATCAGTTCGCGGTCGTGTTTCTCGATGTAGTTCTTGGCTACGGGCGAAACGGCGATCGCAGCTATGACGATCAGCACGGCCAAGACGGCCGCGGCGATCAGCGTAATTTTAATCCATTTCTTCAGGGTTCGTTCTGTTTGTGGTCAGTGCGGCATCCGGGAAATCCTCCGCAGCCGCCTTGTGTCGTATCGTTTTTTTTCGGTCTGCGGTTTATTCCCGCTATTCCGGGTTCCGCGGATCTTCCGCGAAGCCTTTCATCTTACGTCCGGGCGTTCGGAAGCCGACCCGAACGCTGTCGGAGAGCTGTTAGCATGTTGTCGGACCGCTGTCAGACCGTTGTCGGAATGCCGCCCGAATACTGTCTGAACGCTGTCAGAATGTTGCCGGCTCCCTGTCGTATGCTTCCGGGCGGCTTCGGAACCTCCGCCTGAATCCGGCCATGGGTTTTGCGATCGCGTTCGGGAATTCGCGTCGGAACTCCGGTTGTGGGTTTTGCGGTCCGCATTCCGGAACTTGCAATAGAAATTCCGGCCGTGCGGTTTCTGTCAACGGTTATTGCCGCGTGCGGTTTCGGCCCTGCGGTTCGGCTCCGCGGCTCCTCCCCGCAATCCCTCAACGCGTTATCTCCTCGAACAGATGCCCGAAATCCTCTCCCGGCGCGGGCATGTAGACGGCGAAGCCCAGCGCCTGCGCGGCGTCAACGTTCTTCCGGCCGTCGTCGATGAAGAGCGTTTCGGAGGGGATCACGCCGCTGTCGGCGATCACCTTGCGGAAAATCGCCTCCGAAGGCTTCAGTTCGTGCAGTTCGTACGAAAGGTATATCTTGTCGAAATAGTCGTCCATCGTATGCCCGTCGGCCGTAAACGCGCCGCGGATGGCGACCATCGCCGCCGGATTGTTGTTCGAAAGCACATAGGTGCGGACGCCCGCCTCGCGCAAACGCATGATCTGCCGCAGTTTGGCGACCGGAATCCCCACCAGAAATGCGCTGTATGCCGCCGCGATTTCGGAATCGGTCACTTCGGGCCGCCCGTCCAGCCGGCGCATCTCGTCGCAGGCTTCGCGGAACGAAATGTCGCCCCGCTCCAGCCGGCCGATCATCTCGGCGGGATAGTAGGGATTGATAAGGTCGGCGACACGGGGCATGCCCAGTGCGCGGAACGCGGCGGTGCAGCGCTCGATGTCGAGGTCCACGAGGACGCCGCCGAGGTCGAATATTACGTTTTTAATCTCATTCATAAGCTGTTGTGATTTTTGTTCTTGCACGGCCTGCCGTTACGGCCGCCGTTTTGCCGGCCGTTGCATCTGCTATTCCGCCAGCCGTTTAGTCCGTCGTTGCGCCAGCCGTTCCGTCAGCCGCTTGGCTTCCGATCGTGGCAGACCGCGGGCCGTGTTATTTCTGGAATTGCATCGTGAACCTGCGGATCGGCCGCAGCACCCACATCGGCAACGCTTTGCAAAGGGGAATCCACGCCCGGTTCCACCAGTCGGGCACAATGCAGCGGCGGCCCCGCCACAAAGCCAGCAATCCCCGCCGCGCGCAGTTGTCGGGCGTGATAAGCACGCCGAGCCGTTTGCCGATGCGCTGCCAGCGGGGCGTCAGCCCGTAGAGGTCGGTCGCCACGCCTGCCGGACAAACCGCCGTGATGCGGATGCCGCGGTCGCGCACCTCCTTGGCGAAAGCCACCGAGAACGACCGCATGTAAGCCTTCGACGCGCTGTACAGCGCCAGTCCCGGAAACGGCATCCACAACGAGTAGGAGGACATGTTGAGAATGTGCCCCCGCACCCCGCGGCGAACCATGTCGGCGGCGTAGAGACGGCATAGCTGCGAGACGGTCAGGTCGTGCAGCAGGATGATGCGTTCGATACGCTCGGCGGGCGTCGTCAGGATGTCGCAGAACGAGAAGATGCCCGCGTTGTTTATCACCACGTCGATTTCGATCCCTTCGGCCGCTGTCCGGTCGTGCAACTCCTGTGCTGCCCCGACCCGCGCGAGGTCCATCGGCATGACCCGGACTTCGGGAAAGGATGCGGAAGCGTTCGCCCCCGCCGCACGGCGTATCTCTCCGGCCACGGCTTCGAGCGGCGCGGCGTTGTTGCCGACGATCACCAGCCGGTAGCCCAGCGCCGCCAGCCGCAGGGCGTAACAGCGTCCGATGCCCGATCCGGCTCCCGTCACCAGCGCCCATGCGCTTCCCGGCCGGACTTCGCCGCGCTTCATCCGCCGGGAATGCCGTGCCGTCTCCTGCCCGGTGCGGATGCCCGGCGCCGTTCCCGTCGTCTCTTGCACGGCGCGGGTGCCCGGCGCGCCTTCGCCGGGCGTATGTCCCGATTGCTTGTCCATCGGGTTTGTGTCGTTCTTATGTTCCATGTTTACGGCAGTTTTGCCAGCTCTTCGCGGATTTTGCGCGGCAGGTCACCGCAGTGCTTGCAGCACTTCATATCCACCGAGTACATGCGCGCGATGCAGTAGTTGCGGTGGTCGCACTCGCTGCGGGTCGCGGCGTCGCCCTCCCGAAGCTTGTTGACGAACGCAGGGTCGTTGACCAGCGCCCGCGCCATCTGCACCAGTTCGAATCCCGCGTCCAGCGCCCTGTCGATGCCTTCGCGGCTCACCAGCCCGCCCACATAGACCAGCGGGCACTTCAGCTCGGCGCGGAACTTCTTGGCGTCCTCCAGAAAATAGCACTCCTCGAACGGGAACTGCCGGATCATCCACGGCCCGCACCAGCGGATGAAGTAACGCAGCCACAGCGGCGAGTAGTAGCTCATCGTGTAGATCGGAATCAGCCCCCGCATCACGGCCATTGGGGCCTTCGACACGAATCCGCCCGACAGCACGATGCCGTCCACGCCGAAACGCTCGATCTCGCGGGCGATTTCGAGACTTTCGGGGATCTCGATGCCGCCCTTGAATCCGTCGTACATGTTGTGCTTCACCAACACGGCCGTTCCGGTCTGCGCCGCGGCTTCCATGACCTCCTCCAGACACATCCGCATGAAACGCATGCGGTTTTCGAGCGATCCGCCGTACTCGTCGCGGCGGCGGTTGGTGTAGGGCGAAAGGAACTGCGAAATCAGGTATCCGTGCCCGGCGTGTACCTCCACCGAGTCGAATCCCGCGTCGTGGGCCGTATGGACGGCCCGCCCGAAGTCGCGGGCCACCTGCTCGATCTCGCCGGCCCGCATGCCGCGGACCGGCGTGTAGGCGTAGAGGTTGAAACCCGTGGACGCGCCGATCGGAATCTGCCCCGCGGTGGTCAGGTGGGTCATGTTGCCGCAGTGGCCGATCTGAATTCCCGCCGCCGCGCCTTCGCGGTGCACGGCGTCGGTGATGTCACGCAGCCCCGGCACGATTTCGGGCCGCAGCCACAGCTGCTTGTCGAACGAAAGCCCGCTGCGGCAGACCGCCGCATAGGCCAGCGTAGTCATGCCCACGCCGCCGCGGGCCACCGATACGTGGTAATCCTTCAACTGCTGCGTCGGGCCGAAATGGCGGCCCATCGACTCGAACGCCGCCGAACGGATCGTGCGGTTGCGCAGCGTTACGGGTCCTAACTTATAGGGGGTGAAAAGCGATGACATAATCGGGTCAGTAAATGAAAGGTATGATCTTTTTGCGTCCGAGCGACGTGAATTCGTCGCCGAACTCCTTGGCATAGCGTTTGTTGAGCGATGCGGCGCGGGGCGCGAGGTTGGCGAAGGTCCACCACGCGAACACCGCTCCGGCCCACGACCACGAAGCCACGGCAAAGCCCGTCCATTCGAGCAGTTCGCCGAAGTAGTTGGCCGACGAGACGTAGCGGAACATGCCGCCGCGCGGAATGTAGTGGCGCGTGTCGCCCGGCCGGCGCAGGTTGCGGATGATGTGGTCCGAATGGAGATTCACGGCCATTCCCGCGAGGAACATCGCCCCGCCGATATAAATATAAGGTTGCGCGAACCAGTCGGCGTAGTAGCCTTCGGGCGAGACGTAGAAGATCCACCCGCCCTGCATCAGGGCGTTGAGCGTGTTGAAGCACATGCCCATCACGACGATGCCGAGCGGCATTTTCGACGCGCCGCGCATGAGCAGCGGAAAGATGAACGCCCGTTGCAGGTAGTGGGCCTGAAAGAGCGCGAAGAGCGTCAGCGGCCCGGCTTCCCACGTCCTTTCGGAGAGCAGCCACAGCACGCACATCGCCACGAATACGGGCGACTCCATCAGCACCCAGCCGATCTTGTTGGGCACGGGCGGCCCGTATTTGGGGTTGAAGAGATAGCCGTATCCGGCTTCAAAAAAATGCAGGGCAGCGAAGACCACCAAGGCCAGCAGCGCCATGACGATCAGGAATATATCGAATGTTTGGGCCATATCGGAACGGTTTCGGTAAAACGACATAAAGATAATAAAACTTTCCCGCTCCGACAAGTCCCCGAAAGGGCCGTTTTTGTTCTTTTTGACAGTTGGGAAACGGGTTTCCTCCTGCTTTTTTTTGCACTCTTTTCGCGGCCCATGACGGCTCTGCCTTCTCACCTGCCGGTTTTCTCGTTTTTCGGCGGTTCTTTTTTTTCTCTCTGCAGTCTTTCTTGTCCCGCAACGGTTTTCCTCGGTGTTTTTCAGGGTAAGGGGGCTGCATTTCGCCCGTCTCTTTTTCGCGGCTTGAAATATTGCAAGAGGCCTGATAAAAAAAGGCGGTCGCCGCTGTATGCGGAAGCCGCCTGTCAAGTTCCCGTGGCGCCCGGAAAGTGTGCGTGTCGCGGTCGTGCCCGCCGATCCCCCGAAATCGGACCGAAGCCGGAAGTGTGCTCTTTCGACCGCCGTGACGGGACGCAGAATCGTGAAAACGAGTTGCCTGCGAGAAAGCGCTGCCTCAGGGCACACGGAAGTTTGATGTGGTAGCCGAAACCCCGGTCTTGCCTGCCGCGGAATGGGCTGGATCGACCTTTTCCGCAATCTCTGCGACGGACTCCGGGGCGTGTCGGCGCACCGGGACAAAAACCCCTGCCGAAGCAGGGGCGCCGGAAGCGGCGGCCAGCCGGCGGCGTCCCGCCGTTGACTGGACCTCAATAAATGGGAGTCTTTCCGCCTTCCGGCTGTAATGTCGGTCCGGAAACCGGCCGGAAGTCCGGGGCGAACCCCCGACCGCCGGTCCGAATCCCCGATTCTAGTGCGTGAATACCTTGCCTTTCTGGTGTTCCATGTTGTCGTACTTGATGCGCGACGTAGTGGGGTATTCGAGCTGTTCGAACTCTGCGACGGCGTTGCGGATGTCGCCTATCAGCATGTCGGCCATGTCGCGCGACATGCCCTGACGTACCACGATGCGCATCACGACCACGTTCTCGATGTTCTTGGGCATGGTGTATGCGGGAACCATCCAGCCGCTCTGCTGCAGTTTGGCCTGCAGGTCGAAGAGCGTCCATTTGGCCTTCTTGTCGTATTCGGGATCCATCATCCAGATGAAGAGCGGATTGACGACCTCCTTCGAGTAGTTCTTGAAGCACTTCATCGTGCCGATCTGCTGGTGGCAGTACTTGGCGACGTCCATCGAGTTCTGCTGAATCTCCTTGTAGCCCTCGAATCCCAGCCGGATGAAATTGTAGTACTGTCCCAGAATCTGCGCCGCGGGACGCGAGAAGTTCAGACCCACCTGCGTGATGTTGGCTCCGAGGTAATTGACCGAGAACGACATTTCGTCGGGCAGATATTTCTTGTCCTTCCAGACCACCCAGCCAAGGCCCGGATATACCAGACCGTATTTGTGGCCCGACGTGGAGATCGACAGCACCCATTTGAGGCGGAAGTCCCATTTCTTTTCGGGTTTGAGGAACGGCAGGATGAAACCGCCCGACGCGGCGTCCACGTGGATCGGAATCTCATACCCCGTCTTGGCGTTGTACTCGTCGAGCGCCTTGTCCAGCCCCTCGATGTCGTCGTCCAGACCCGTCCACGTCACACCGGCTATGGGCACGATGCAGATCGTGTTTTCATCGCACATCTCCAGCGCCTGCTTGGGATCGAGCGTGATGTGATCCAGCGTCAGGGGCACGGTGCGCAGTTCGATCTGCCACAACTGGCAGAATTTCTCCCATACGACCTGAAATCCGGCGCTCATCACCAGATTCGGTTTGTCGAACGGTTTGCCCGCAGCCTGGCGACGCTTGCGCCAGCGCAGCCACGCGGCCACACCGCCCAACATACATGCCTCCGAAGAGCCGATACCGAGGGCGCCTGCCTTCCACTGCGCCTTCTCCGGAGTATTCCAAAGATTGGCGATCATGTTGATACAGCGTCCATTCATAACGGCAATGCGGGGATACTCCGTTTCGTCGATATAGTTTACACTGATTGCTTCATTCATAAGTCGGGTAGCGTATTCGTCCATGTAGGTAGTCACGAACGTCGCCAGATTCAACCGGGGCTGAGTCTGGGGATAAGTTTCGTCTTTGACGATCTGATATGCAATTTCCGGGCGCATCATTCCCTGGGGGATCACATCGGTGGGAGCAGGCTCGAGCACTTCTTTCGATCCGAAAACTGTCGTCAGCAGTTCATCATTGTTTCGTTTCTGGTTCATACGCTATAATTATTTTGGTTCGTAACAGAAGAATGACACAAACTATGCCAGGAGGCAATCCCGCCTCCAAACATTTTCAGAAGACATCCGGCACATTCGCAGATAAAACCCCGAAATAACGAAATTCAACAACCCGGAAACATACTTTCGAAAAGGTCGGACGCACTCGGCAAAGCCGCCGGACGCACCGGTCGGACTCTGTTCCCGTTTTTATCGCCCCCGCAGAAGACAGGGAGCCTCCGGCATAAAAAAAACGAACTCATTTGTTTTATTCTGTTCTCATTTTCACTACCTTTGTAATAATTTTTATCCACCCTTTATAAAATAGGTAAAAACTTTTGCGGCATGGCAGCATATTTTAACATTTTTTTGATCGTCATGGCCCTGCTGGCCTTGGCGGTTTACATCGCACTCCATTATTTCGAGGCCGGATACGGCTATCTCTTCAACCGTAAATACGGCTTCCCGATCCCGAACCGGATCGGCTGGGTGCTGATGGAGTGTCCGGTATTCATCGCCATGACCGTTCTCTGGCTCCTCTCCGACCGCACGTGGGAAGCGGCGCCGCTGGCCCTGCTGATCCTGTTCCAGGGACACTACCTGCAACGGGCGTTCATCTTTCCGCTGCTGATCCGGGGCAATTCGAAAATGCCGGCCGGCATCGTGGGAATGGGCATGCTCTTCAATACGCTCAACGCCCTGATGCAAGGCGGCTGGATCTTCTACATCTCTCCTGCCGACTATTACGAAGGCTGGTTCTCCAAACCCTATTTTTACATCGGAGCCGCACTCTTCGTCGCAGGCATGGTCATCAACCTCCATTCCGACTACATCATCCGCCATCTGCGCAAGCCGGGCGATACACGCCATTACATTCCCCGGGGCGGTATGTTCCGCTACGTTTCGTCGGCCAACTATTTCGGAGAGCTGACCGAATGGGTGGGCTTCGCCATCGCTTCGTGGTCATGGGCCGGGGCAGTATTCGCCTGGTGGACCTTCGCCAACCTCGCCCCCCGCGCAGCTTCGCTTTACAAACGATACGAAAAAGAGTTCGGGCAGGAATTCACCTCCCTGCACCGAAAGAGGATCATACCTTTCATCTATTAAGTTTTCAATTATGAGTAATTTGCAGGATTCCGTACTCTTCACGCCCTATCGTCTGGGGCAGGTTACGCTCCGCAACCGCACCATCCGTTCGGCAGCCTTCGAATCGATGGGCAAAGACTTCAGCCCCACGCAGCAGCTCAAGGACTACCACGTGAGCGTCGCCCGGGGCGGTATCGGCATGACCACGCTGGCCTACGCTGCCGTCTGCCGCAGCGGGCTCTCGTTCAAGAGCCAGCTCTGGCTGCGCCCGGAGATCGTCCCGGCGCTGCGCGACATCACCGACGCCATCCACAAGGAAGGCGCCGCCGCTTCGATCCAGATCGGTCACTGCGGTAACATGACCCACTACTCGACCGCCGGACAGATTCCCATCGGGGCTTCGAGCGGATTCAACCTCTACGCCTACACCCCCGTCCGCAAAATGCGCCGGGATGAAATAATGCAGGTTTCCAAAGACTTCGGCAAGGCCGTGCGAACAGCTCATGCCGCCGGTTTCGACTGCGTCGAGGTGCACGCCGGGCACGGCTACCTCATCTCGCAGTTCCTCTCGCCCTACACCAACCGCCGACGGGACGAATACGGAGGATCGCTCG
>OHJO01001109.1_pt1 | contig 10979 bp, 8 predicted proteins | sample 1568561 | NCBI WGS metagenome assembly OHJO01 (sample SAMEA3879556, study PRJEB24766) | human gut metagenome | biome: human-associated habitat; feature: feces | place: USA | collected 1985/1987
ATGTTTGGCGATGTGCGTGGTCAAGCACTTTGAGATGCCACATAAATCGGCAATCTCTTTCAGGTAACTGTTCATCTTCTGATTACAGGGGACAGGGAGCAATACATTTTTCTTTTGGCAAGTCGGGTGGCTTTTGTATCTCTCCAGAATCTGCATCGGAATATCAAGCAATGGGATGTTACACATGTTCTTCGTCTTTTGGCGAGGCTTCCGAATCCAATAGTTGCCGTTGTTATCTTGAACGATGTGCTCAGCTGATAGTTGTTGCACATCTATGAACGCCAACCCAGTGAACGACGCAAAGATGAAAACATCTCGCACAACCGTAATCCTGTCAAGGGAAAACTCCTTGTTGTAGATACGGTGCAGTTCATCCAAGGTCAGAAATTCACGGATTACTTCCTTCTCGTGAAACTTGATTCCAATAAACGGGTCTTTGGTAATCCATTCGTTGGCAAGTGCGAGGTTGGTTATCTTCTTCAGGCACTTCATATAGCGGATGACTGTATTTTGCTGGCACTCCTTTTCCGTTTTGAGATAAAATTCAAAGGCTCGTATCAGTTCGCCATTGACTTCCGACAATGGCAAATCCTCCTTATCGTATTTCAGTCTGATAAGTTCCGCCAGATAGCGTTTGCAGCTTTCATAACGGCGGACGGTAATTAGCGCATAGTCCTTGCCTACAAGTTCACGGCATTGGTCATTATACTCCTGTATGGTTTTGATGAGTGTGCGGACTTACTTTACTTCTTCGTTAGCTCCGAAGAACTTTTCTTGCAAGATTCGGGCTACGACAGGGTGGTTCCGTTCCTCCAGTTCATCGAACAGCTTGCGCAACTTGATTTTGGCTTGCTCGATGTAAAGATTGAGTTCATAAGTTTTGCGGCTCTTGCCTTTGGCGCACTCCTTCGCCTGATTCCACAAGGCTGGTTCGATGCTCTTGCGGATATTGTTTTCCACTCGCACACCGTTCACGGTGATACGCATACATACGGAGGCTTCCCCGTTTTTCAGCAGTTTGGCTTTCTTGATAAAGAAAAGCACGTTGAATGAGTCTCTTTTCATGTTCCTACAGTTTTTCGTTGTACAAAAGTAGGAAACCATGCACGCTTTTTTGATACGCAAAATGTTGCAAATCAGAGAGAAGTAATCTTATTCGGTGGAGATTTGCGCTCCACCTCTTTTGCTCCACCTTTTGGAACACCAGCAACTGTAATATTCTGCCATTTTTTGCGTTCCGCCGGAAAACAAAAAATCCCGATTTCGTTTGGAAATCAGGATTTTACTGTCTTTTGCTTTTCTTCAAAGTGGTGCCACCAGGAATCGAACCGGGGACACAAGGATTTTCAGTCCTTTGCTCTACCAACTGAGCTATGGCACCATTGTTTCTTGTTTGCGGTTGCAAAGATAGATAAAGTTTTCTAATCTTGCAAATATTATATAAAGAAAAAATGCTGATAATAAATAAAATGCTTATTATCAGCATTTTGTAGTAGGAATTATTTTTCTTTTAATGGATTCCAACCTTGTGCTTTTAACTCAAATTCTTGTCCGTCGCGAGTGACGAGGGCGCAACCTAACTCCGGTTTGGTGATGTGCCCAATGACTTTTACGCCTTTCATGGTCGAAACCTTTTCGTGATCAGTCAAGGGAACAGTGAAGAGGAGTTCATAATCTTCGCCACCATTTAATGCACAGGTAGTGACATTCATATTGAGTTCTTCTGCCATTACAGCCGTCTGATAGTCAATGGGAATACGCTCCTCATAAACGCGGCAGCCGGTATCGCTTTGTGAGCAAATATGCAACAGCTCGGAAGAAAGTCCGTCCGAAATATCCATCATGGCAGTTGGTTTTACTCCTGCTTGGGCAAGTTCTTCAATGATATCTTTACGCGCCTCCGGTTTAAGTTGGCGCTCTAATATGTACTCCTTGCCGGAGAAATCGGGATTGGCTTCTTTTTGGTCTTGGAACACCGCTTTTTCGCGTTCCAGCAGTTGCAGACCCATATAGGCGGCCCCTAAATCACCACTGACGCAAATCAAATCTGTGTCATGCGCTCCATTGCGGTAAACCACTTTGTCTTTGTCAGCCTCGCCAATGCAGGTGATACTGATTGCCAATCCTGTGACTGATGATGTGGTATCTCCTCCCACAATATCTACATTGTGTAGTTGGCAGGCCAGCTTCAAACCATCATAGAACTGCTCTAAATCTTCTATGCAGAAGCGTTTGGATACAGCTAGCGATACTGTTATCTGCTTGGGAGTTCCATTCATGGCATAAATGTCTGAGAAGTTTACAATGGCTGATTTATATCCAAGATGCTTTAATGGTGTATAAATCAGGTCAAAGTGTACTCCTTCCATCAGAAGATCGGTAGTAACCAATACTTCTTTGTCCTTAAATTCGAGGACGGCTGCATCGTCTCCCACACCGTATTTGGTTTCGGGATTCTTTAGTTCAATATTCTGAGTCAGATGTTTGATGAGGCCGAACTCCCCCAAGGTTGCAATTTCTGTTCTATTTGTTTCTTGCATATTCTTTTTTTAAGCTCTGTTAATGAGTTCGCGCATAATGGTTGTCATCCGTGGCTGTGCTTCATCTGCCGCCTTCTGGACTTCTTCGTGGGAAACCTCCACTATTTTGCCTTCCACGCCGAGGTCGGTGATAACTGAAACTCCAAACACTTTAATGCCGCAATGGTTTGCAACAATAACTTCGGGGACAGTAGACATGCCTACAGCATCAGCTCCCAGGATATGGAACATTTTATATTCTGCCGGAGTTTCAAAAGTCGGTCCTTGTGTACCGATATATACTCCTTGCTGCACTTTGATGCCCTTTTCTTTGGCTATTTCCAATGCTTTGTTGATAAGCTCTTTAGAGTAGGCTTCGCTCATGTCCGGGAAACGGGGACCATATTCGATATTCTTTCCGTGCAACGGATGTTCGGGGAAGAAGTTGATATGATCTCTGATAATCATTAGGTCACCGATTTCAAAAGCAGGATTAGTTCCGCCGGCAGCGTTGGATACAAATAGTGTTTTGATACCTAATTCGCGCATTACACGTACCGGGAAAGTAACTTCTTTCATTGAATATCCTTCATAGAAATGGAAACGTCCCTGCATGGCCATGATGTCTTTGTCTCCCAATTTGCCAAAGATTAGTTTGCCACTGTGACCTTCTACTGTTGATACGGGAAAATTAGGAATGTCTTTATAACTTATTTCATATTTATCGGTAATTTCGTGTACCAAACTTCCTAGACCTGTGCCCAAAATAATTGCTGTCTCGGGATTAGTATGCATCTTTTCTTTCAGAAAGGCTGCGGTTTCTTGGATTTTTTCTAACATATTCGGTTATATTTAAGTTGAATAATTCTTGTTGGTCATGTAAAAAGCTCACCTCTATCGGGAGTACATAGATAAATGGTTTGATGCTTTCGTCCAGCAATGGATGGGATGACAGTCTCACCGCATCCTTTTCTGTGGTGATAATCATTCGTTTGCCTTCCGGCAGTTGTCTGAAACGGCTTTTTATGATTTCCATGTCTTGGGGTGTGAAGTCATGGTGGTCACTAAATGTCAATGGATTGATATGTTCGTTATAAGGGCTTAAGTCATGGATTAACTTAGCCGGGGATGCAATTCCGGTAACGAGCAATATATGTGCATCTTTATGAATGTTGGCGATTGGATACTCTTTTCCCTGTCGGGTGATAGGGTATAATTTGCCATAATTCAGGGTTGTGAAGTAAAGTTGTTGATAAGGATATAATCCCATCTGTTTACGCAACACCCGCACATCCATAGGAGTTATATCCTTGGGACATTTGGTTATTATCACGATATGAGCACGGTTCTTGCCTTTTTCGGGTTCGCGCATTCGTCCTGCCGGTAATAAAGCATCTTCGCAGATAGGTCGGTGATAGTCCACTAGAAGAATATTCATTCCCGGTTTCACATAGCGATGCTGAAAAGCATCATCCAATATTACGACTTCGGTTCCGGGGGCGGTATATCCGTTGCATAGCTCCTCGATACCGTGACAACGGTCACGGTCTACTGCCATATAGATATCGGGAAATTTCTGTTTCATTTGAAATGGCTCATCACCTATGATATTTACGGGAGTATTCGGTTGGGCCAATACGAAGCCTTTTGATTTTCGTTTATACCCCCGGCTTAGGACTGCCACTTTATAATTGGGTTTCAATAACTTTATCAGATATTCGGTATGAGGCGTCTTTCCGGTACCTCCTACGGTAATGTTGCCTACCGAGATTACCGGAATATCAAAGCTCTTTTCTTTGTATATTCCCCAATCAAATAGTCTGTTACGTATCCATACGCCGGCTCCGTAAAGCCACGAAACCGGGTATAGCCACTTATGTATTTTGATAAAGTTATTCTCCATTAAAAGTTATTTAATATTCAATTCGAATGGCATACGTGCCTGTACAGGATTGATTTCTTTCAGGTTTTGTAATATTTCGAAATAGCTGTAGAAACTGCCCATATATTCTTTCATCTGACTGTTGACATAGTGCTTGCGCTGGCTGTTCAGTAGATTCATGAAGAGACTTTCTTTTTCAGGATAACTGATAATAGTGTAGTTCTCTACGTTTGCTCGTTTTGCGGCTGCTGCTAATGCGTCATCTATGCCTCCCAATTTATCTACTAACCCCAAGCCGACGGCCATTTCGCCCGTCCACACTCGTCCTTCAGCTATTTTTTCAATATCTGCTGCTGACATATTTCTTCCTTCGGCACAACGGTTTACGAATAACTTATACCCGTTGTTGATATAATTTTGAAGTGCTTCCTGTTCGGCGTTGTTGAACGGACGCGTTGCGAGTGGACCGAAACCGGCTCCCATATCGGCCATTTTATTAGTTTTTACTACATCGAAATCCAGCCCTAGTTTGTCTTTGAATAACTTCTCTCCCGAAGGAATCATTCCGAAGATGCCGATGGAGCCGGTTAGAGTTGTCGGATCTGCAAAGATAGAATCTGCGGCGCAAGAGATGTAATAACCGCCTGATGCTGCATAATCCCCCATAGAGACGATAACCGGTTTCTTTTCTTTCAGGCGTACTACTTCGCGCCATATCTGTTCGGAAGCATAAGCACTTCCACCCGGAGAGTTTACGCGCAGAACAACTGCTTTTACATTGTTGTCATCGCGCAACCTGCGTAAGTCCCGTGTCATCTTCTGACCGTCAATGACTTCTTCGGTAGAATTGGAGGAAGCAGCATCTAAAATCTCTCCTGATGCATAATATACGGCAACAACGTTTCCACTTTTATCCTTGGGGACATTCTTTTTTACATTTATCATATCTTCAAGGAAAAGGCTGTTTAAGCTTTGGTCTTCTTTCCGTCCGGTCAGTTGTTTCAAATAAGCGATCATTTCGTCTTTATATAACACTGAGTCGGTCAGTCCGCATTTGATATATTCTTCTGCCTGACAGAGATCCATGCATTGGTCTGCATAAGCATTAAGTGAGTCTTTAGAAATGTTGCGTGACACTGAAACATCATCTAATAATTGATTCCATATAGAGTTTAAGAATACGGTGACTTGCTCACGGTTGGCGGGGCTCATTTCGGTAGCGATAAATGGTTCTACAGCCGATTTATAAGTGCCTACCTTGAAAACCTGTACATCAATGCCCAGTTTATCCAGTAAATCTTTAAAGAAGACAGGTTGGGATGCCAGCCCGTGCCATGAAATGTTTCCTTGAGGATTGATGATTACCTTATCTGCAACACTTGCCAGATAATACATACCTTGTGTATATTGGTCTGCGTATGCTACGATAAATTTACCGCTTTCCTTGAAGTCTTGAAGTGCGTTGCGTATTTCTTCCAATGATGCAAAAGAAGTGGCCAGATAAGATGGTTGGATATAGATGCCTTTAATCTTGTCGTTTTCTTTGGCTTTTTTGATGGAGGATAAAATGTCATTTAGTCCATAAGAACCATTGCCGTCTCCCATTATCTGTTGAAATGGGTTTTCCTGTACACGTTCTGATAAGTTGCCTTTCAAGTCAAGAACGAAGACCGAGTTGTCTTTTACTATGGTTTCAGAGTCTGATGAGGCTACCATGCCTACTACTGTGATAAGGCCCAGTATGGTGAGCACTATACCTGCTAAAATGACGCCTATCAAACTAGCCAATGTAAATTTAAGAAAATCTTTCATTGAATGTGTTGTTTATAATGTTAATAATTAGCTAACAAAAATAGTTGATTGTATTGAAAAAAGCAAAGAAAGTGAACTTCTTTTGCTGTATGCTTGTTTATATAGGTAAAATAACTCATAATAAATATGCTAAATATGACAAAGAAATTCAAGGATGCCATAAAGAGCCGCCGTACTTTTTATCAGATAGACAATAAATCCACGTTGTCTGAAAAAGAATTGTTGGATTTGATTCGTTTTGCTGTCGAATATGTCCCTTCAGCATTCAATTCACAAACCACACGTGTTGTTTTATTAACAGGTGAAGCTCATCAAAAGTTGTGGAATATCGTAAAAAATACTTTGCGTAAGCGGATTTCTGCGGAAGCTTTTGCTAAAACGGAACAGAAAATAGATGGTAGTTTCTCTTGTGGATATGGAACGATTCTATATTTTGAGGATATGTCTGTTGTTCATGCTTTGCAGGAACAGTTTCCCACTTATAAAGATAATTTCCCTGTTTGGGCGGAGCAGGCCGATGCTATGCATCAATTTGTCATTTGGACTATGTTAGAGGATGCCGGAATGGGAGCTTCTCTGCAACATTATAATCCGTTGGTAGATGATGAAGTGCGTGCAGCATGGAATTTGCCTTTGCATTGGAAGTTAATAGCACAGATGCCTTTCGGAGTTCCTGTGACCCGGCCCGGATCGAAAGAAGTGATGCCTTTGGATGAGCGTGTATTTGCTTTTAACGACTAAATTTTTCTTATTCTGCTTGGCTCGTTAGGGGAAAATCAGCATCTTTGCGTATTATAAATACAAAGATGCATTATGAAAAAACTTTTATCGCTTCCTCCTAATTTGGTGGAATTTTTTTATGATATAGAAAAGGCTGATCGTGATGAATGGTTTTGTACTTCCGATCCTATTGGTAGTAAATTGGGGTCGGGAGGAGGAACGGCTTGGCTGCTTGAGGCATGCAAACAACATATTGCGCCCGATAAAGACTTTTTGGAATGGCTGAGGGAAGAAAAAAGAATATTGTTGCATGCCGGCGGACAGAGTCGGCGTTTGCCCGGATATGCTCCGTCAGGTAAAATATTAACGCCTATTCCTGTCTTTAGATGGGCGAGGGGGCAGCGCTTGGAACAAAATCTGCTCTCACTTCAGCTTCCTTTATATGAACAAATAATGGAGAAGGCTCCGGCTTCTCTGCGCACATTGATAGCCAGCGGAGATGTGTATATACGTGCGGGTCAACCTCTTCAGGATATTCCTGATGTTGATGTTGTGTGCTATGGGCTTTGGGTGGACCCCAATTTGGCAAAGAATCACGGGGTGTTTGTTTCTTCGCGTAGCAATCCCGATAAATTGGACTTTATGCTTCAGAAACCTTCGGTCGAGGAGTTGGGAAAACTGATGCAAACTCACTTGTTCCTGATGGATATCGGTATTTGGTTGCTGAGTGATCGGGCTGTTGATTTGTTGATAAAACGTTCTAAAAAAGGAGGTGAACTCTCATATTACGATATGTATTCCGAGTTCGGACTGACCTTGGGTGAACATCCGCGTATTGCAGATGAAGAATTGAATGGGTTGAGTGTGGCTATCCTGCCGTTGCCCGGAGGTGAGTTTTATCATTATGGAACAAGCAGGGAATTAATCTCTTCCACGTTGGCTGTTCAGAATTTGGTGAACGACCAGCGTGAAATCATGCATCGTAAGGTGAAACCTCATCCGGCTATGTTTGTGCAGAATGCTGATGTCGCATATCGTCTTACTGCTGACAATTCTGAAATCTGGATAGAAAACAGCTGTGTGGGCAAGGAGTGGAACATTCGTCAACAGACAATTATAACAGGGGTTCCGACTAATGACTGGAAACTCAATGTGCCGTCGGGGGTATGTATTGATGTGGTACCTTTGGGAGAGGCTGAGTACGTAGCTCGCCCCTATGGATTTAATGATACCTTTAAAGGAGCATTGACAGAGGAAAGGACTATTTATCAGGGAATTTCGGTGCGTGAATGGCTTTCTTGTCGCAAAGTAGCAGTTGAAGAGATAGACGGTGCTCACGATTTGCAGGCTGCCCGTTTGTTTCCTGTTTGCTCTACAATAGAAGAGCTGGGGCTGGTAATGCGTTGGATGATTTCCGAACCCGAACTTCAGGAAGGTAAGGAAATATGGAAACGTTCTCGCCGGTTGTCGGCCGATGAGATTTCCGCTTATGCCAATCTTCGTCGTTTGGCTGCCCAGCGTGATTCCTTTCGGGTTATGAACTGGCCTGTGTTGGCTCGTAATTATGAACGTAGTGTTTTTTATCAGTTGAATTTGGATGATGCTGCTCATGAATTTGCCATTCATCATTTGGAATTGCCGGATGCATTGCCGCTTTCTGCGCCATTGATGACCCGGATAAGCGACAATATGTTTCGGGCCAGGGTGCAGCAGTTCAGTGGTAAAACCTATACGGAGTATGAAAGAAGGGCCTTTGGGTTGATGCGTGAAGGTTTGACGGCAGCTGCATTGGCAAAAAAACAGCAGCCTCATTTATCGGTTTATTCCGATCAGATAGTATGGGGAAGGAGTCCGGTTCGTATTGATTTGGCAGGCGGATGGACAGATACTCCTCCTTATTGTTTGAATGAAGGCGGAAATGTAGTGAATATTGCTATTGAACTGAATGGACAGCCTCCTTTGCAGGTTTATGTAAAGCCTTGTAAAGAATATAAGATTATTTTACGTTCTATAGACTTGGGAGCAATAGAAACTGTTACTACCTATGAAGAACTGAGTGACTTTATGCAAGTTGGTTCTCCTTTTTCTATTCCTAAAGCGGCTTTGGTGCTGGCCGGTTTCCAGCCGGAATTCTCGGCAGATGTTTATGTTACATTGGAGGAGCAGCTCAAGGCGTTTGGCTCAGGTATTGAAATCACGTTATTGTCGGCTATTCCTGCAGGTTCCGGTTTGGGTACTAGTTCTATTTTAGCTTCTACGGTGCTTGGCGCGGTATCCGATTTCTGTGGCTTGAAGTGGGATAAGAATGAAATATGCAACCGTACTCTGATTTTGGAACAATTGCTTACTACGGGAGGTGGTTGGCAAGACCAATATGGAGGTGTCCTTCGTGGTGTTAAGCTTCTTCAAACTCATGCCGGTATGGAGCAAAGTCCGTTGGTTCGTTGGTTGCCTGATTATTTGTTTACGGGTAGTGAATATCAGAAGTGTCATCTGTTGTATTATACCGGTATCACTCGCACTGCTAAGGGAATTTTGGCTGAGATTGTACGTAGTATGTTCCTTAACTCTACAGAACATCTTGCACTGTTGGGAAGCATGAAGAGTCATGCATTTGATTTATATGAAGCTATCCAACGTGGAAACTTCGATGAAATGGGGCGTTTGGTGGGTAAAAGCTGGAAGCAGAATCAGGCTCTTGATTCGGGAACTAATCCTGCGTCGGTTGAGGCTATCATTCGTCAGATTGATGATTACTGTTTAGGTTATAAGTTGCCTGGAGCAGGTGGAGGAGGTTATCTTTATATGGTAGCCAAAGACCCCGAAGCTGCTGTTAAAATCAGAGCAATATTGACTCAAAATCCGCCTAACAGTTGTGCTCGTTTTGTTGATATGACATTGTCTGACAAAGGATTGCAGGTTAGTCGCAGTTAGACTGGTAAGTTGTATGGCTGGGTAATTGCCTTTTGATATTTTCTTTGGGAGTGTGTCAAAACGTGGATAATGCTGTCGTTTAGTTTGTAGGGACGAGGTTTGCTCGTCCGAAAACAGTTTACTTTGTGTCTTCGGGTAGGCAACCCCTGCCCCTACAGCTGAGATTGGATAGGCCGGTTTAGTTTTGATACACTCCCATTTCAATAAAACTCTTATCTTCAGACAGTGTGTTATTGCTAACCACTCTTGGCACTGCTTCAATTCTTATGCGGATTGCTTCGTTTCGTACCTTCCTTTCTCCTTTCATTATTCGTTAAAACGCCCTGTTGATGAGGCTCCGCTAATGAATGGATGTCTTGTTGTCACTCTTTCAGCCTCCTTTCATTCGTAAAACTTCTTCCGACAGACAAAGGCTGAAGGCAGATTGTGAAGGGACTTGGGAGGCACGGATGAAAGGAGGATGAGGGGAGGTCCTTTCATTATTAACCGGCTGATTATCCGCATGTTTTGATAAAAATGTAAGGATGAACGGGAAAGAAGTAATGACCGACTTGGTGGGGAGAGGTGTAATCTGCTCTTACATAAAAAACATGCCGAGCTTTTCTAAAAAGACTTTGATGTTTTTTAAAAATATCAAGGTCTTTCTGCAACATGCATCGTGATTTAAAATGTGTACGTACGCATCTGGTTATACATACGTACGTATCGGACTATACATACGGTGCCATCGGGCTACACATATATACGCATCGGTTTACACGTACGTATGTAACTAACTCGAAATATGTAATGTTATTTTAAATGTTAAGCAGTTGTGATATAGACGATTAGTTGCCTTCTGTACGTGAAATGTAGTTTCTATTTATTTGGTAGTTTAAAAACAAGGCTGGCGAGAAACAGGTGGAGGCGCTAAGTCTGCCTAGTGCTGTTAGGAACCTTCTTGTCTACTCTTCTCCGTGCGCATACATGCGCGCCCGCAATATAATTATGTGTGTTCCATTTTCTTCCTGTTCTGTTGTTTTCAAAAAGTACTTGTGATGTCCTGTTGTAAATCAGCATGTTACAAACAAGTTTCAAAAAAGTGTAAGAAAAATCAGATGATATGTTTGGCA
>OHJO01001111.1_pt1 | contig 10963 bp, 6 predicted proteins | sample 1568561 | NCBI WGS metagenome assembly OHJO01 (sample SAMEA3879556, study PRJEB24766) | human gut metagenome | biome: human-associated habitat; feature: feces | place: USA | collected 1985/1987
GACAGCCCGAAGTCCCGGTGTACGACGTCGACCAATTGCTGGCGCAGGCGCAATCTGTCGGCATTGGGGGTATTATCGACTGCGGTTGCGAGCTGCCCAACCTCATGACCGCCATCGACATGGCCCGCGAGCATCCCGGAACCGTGCACGCCGCAATCGCCATACACCCCAACGAAGCCGTGCTGCACGGCCACCGCGGCGCACCCGGCCCCGACGGCCTGCCCATCAAATACAAGCCCTGGCACGACATCCCCTTCGACGAAGCCATGGCCGAAGTGCACCGCCTCGCCACCACCTACCCCAACCAGGTCGTCGCCATCGGCGAAACCGGCATGGACCTGTTTCGTACCGGCGAATCCGCCAAGGAACTGCAACGCGAGGCGTTCCGCGCCCACGTCGCGCTCGCCAAGGAACTCAACCTGCCCATGCAAATCCATGACCGCGACTCGCACAAGGAAGTCATCGAAACGTTGCTCGCCGACGGAGCCCCCGAACGTACCGTGTTCCACAGCTACTCCGGCGACGCCGAAATGGGCGAAATCGCCCGCGAAAACGGTTGGTATCTCAGCCTTTCCGGCACATCCAGCTACAAAGGCAACGACGGAATCCGCGAATCGGCGAAACTCGTCGGCATGAGCCACGTCATGGTCGAAACCGATGCCCCCTACTTAAGTCCGATGCCCTACCGCGGCCGCACCAACGCGCCGTATATGATCCCGTACACCCTGCAGGCGCTCGCCGACTATCTTGACAGACCGTTGGCTGAAATCGCCAAAGCCACGCGTGAAACGACGCGCGAAGTGTACGGCATCTAAAAAGAATGGCGATTTCGCGGTAATCCCGTGGCGGTTCCGTGACGGTCGCATGGGCCTCAACGTAACAGTTGCGTAATCGCCAGAAAATAAGCAAAATACAAACGATTAAGCATATGTGAATTTCATGCGTGACGTGCCGAATCACGTGTGAAGATTTGACAATGGTTTGCCAAGCTCCTAGTGTCACACCTTGCGTTTTATTTTGGGGAGCGGGTTGGAAGGCCCGCCACTTGGAGGAAGCGTTATGGCTAACGAGCCGAACGAAGAAGAACAGCCGCTGCTTCACGCAGCGACGTACACGCAGGCGCCAAAGGTCTCGCACAAGGTCCTGACCAAGGAGGAGCGCCATACGCTCATCAAGGAGCACGAGGCGCAGCAGCAGGAAGCCGCGAAACTTGACGAGGCCGCCAGCAAGGGCCGCATCGGCCGCTGGTGGAGCCGTCTCCAGTCCGGCCCGGACAAAATCACGCCGGCCATGGCCATCGTGGCGCTTGGCGTGGTATACGGCGACATCGGTACCTCGCCGCTGTACACCATGCAGACGTTCCTCAACGGCCAAGGCGGTTTGGCGCATACGGATCGCGCCGCGGTGCTGGGCATCCTGTCGCTGGTCTTCTGGTCGATCACGCTGATCACCACCGTCAAATACGTGTTCATCGCCATGCGCATCGACAACAACGGCGAAGGCGGCATCTTCGCACTGTATTCGCTGATTCGCAAATATGGGGCATGGCTTGCGATTCCCGCCATGCTGGGCGGCGCCGCGTTCCTCGCCGATTCCGTGCTTACGCCGGCCGTCTCGATCAGCTCGGCAGTGGAAGGCTTGGAAACACTGCCGCTGCTGGAACCGATCATGAGCGAAAACAAAGAACTGACGCTGATGATCACCATTGTGATCATCGTCTGCCTGTTCGCAGTGCAGTCGCGCGGTACCGAACGCATCGGCCGCACGTTCGGCACGGTGGTCATGATCTGGTTCTCGTTCCTCGCCGTCGTCGGCTTGGTGAACCTGAGCTCCGATTGGAGCGTGCTTGAAGCGCTGAATCCGGTGTACGGCGTGGAGTTCCTCTTCAGCCACCACAATGCGGCAGGCCTCGCCGTCATGGGCACCGTGTTCCTGTCCACCACCGGCGCCGAAGCGCTGTATTCCGACATGGGCCACGTCGGCCGCGGCAACATCTACTTCACGTGGCCGTTCATCAAGATCGCCCTTGTGTTCTGCTATTTCGGCCAGGGCGCGTGGATGCTCAACCATTGGGACGACACCGCGTACAACCACATGCACGGCCTCAATCCGTTCTTCGAAATGATGACCCCGTCCGTACGTTACGTGGCGGTGCTGCTGTCCGTGTGCGCCGGCGTGATCGCTTCGCAGGCGTTGATCACCGGCGCCTACACCATGGTTTCCGAAGCGACGCGACTCAACTGGATGCCCCACCTGCAGGTGCGCTATCCGGCTCGTACCCGCGGCCAGCTGTACATTCCGGTGGTCAACGCCGTGCTGTGCGTCTCCACCCTGCTGGTTTTGGCGATGTTCCGCGATTCGGAGCATATTTCCGCCGCGTACGGCCTGGCATTGACCGTCACGATGATCACCACGACGATTCTGCTGGCCGTCTACATTTGGCACGATGGCAAGCGCGTCGGCGCGGTCGTGTTCACAGTGGTGTTCCTGGCCATCCAGTTCCTGTTCTTCTTCGCTTCGATGGCGAAGTTCCTGCACGGTGGCTGGTTCACCATGCTGCTGACATTGGCGATTCTGCTGATTATGTACACGTGGAACGAAGGCACGAAGCTGGAACGCGCGCAACGCCGGCATATGCAGCCCGCCGATTGCGTGCCGGTTCTGAAGCAGCTTCATGAGGACGATTCGATTCCGTATTTCGCGGACAATATCGTCTATCTGACGTCCGATCCGGAAATGAAGCGTGTCGATACCGACATCTTCTTCTCGATTTTCGCGGACCATCCGAAGCGCGCCCGCGCATGGTGGGCGGTGTCGGTGGAAACGTCCGACAACCCGTTCACGCGCGAGTATTCGGTGGAGAATTTCGGCACGGACTTCCTGTTCCGCGTGCGTATTCGCTTGGGCTTCAAGGTGTCGCAGTCGATTCCTGCATACATCCACCAGATCATGAACGATCTGTCGAAGTCCGGCGATCTGCCCAAGCAGACCACCCGCTACCCGAAGCTGGATGCCGATCCGAACATCGGACCTATCCGCTACGTGCTGATTCACAAGGCGTTGATGCCCGAGTCGAAGGTGTCCCAGAAGGGCGCGATCTCACTGCAGATCAAGTACGCGATTCGTCATTTGGCCGGCTCTCCGGTCAAATGGTTCGGACTCGCTCCCTACAATCCGCTGATTGAGATTCAGCCGCTGTTCCTCGCCACCGAGCGTCCGCCGCGTCTGAAGCGCGTGTGAAGCGCAGGCTATAAGCAATGCCGATAACGGCACGCGCGCGTCGAAACCTGCCGTCGCTAAAGTAATCAACCATGTGCAGATTACTTGGATTCGCGACGGCAGGCAGCAACACCAACCTCAATGGCGTGCTCGGCATGCAGAACGTGCGCGATTTCCGAAATCTGAGCGAGATCCACAACGACGGCTGGGGCGCCGCGCTGATCACCGTGCCAGACGAATCGCCATACCGTCGCGACGGCGGTGCGCCGACTCCGGAAACCGGCACCGCGATCTACAAAAACACCATCGCCGCCCGTCATGATCCGATTTTCGACGAGCTCGCCAACACTCCGGCGCGCGGCGGCCTGTGGCACCTGCGCCTGGCCAGCTCCAACCTGCCGCTGATTCTTGAGAACCAGCAGCCCTTCTATGCGAACGGCCTGAGCTTCATCCACAATGGCGACATTTCTGACGACCAGGGCCGCAACATCATTACGAACCGCGCGTTCCCGGTCGATCCGAGCATCGTGCAGTCCACTGGCGGCCGTTCCGATTCCGCCATTTTCTTCGCCGTCATCCTGCAATACATCGGCTTTGGCTTCGCACTCGACGAGGCGGTGGCGCAGGCCGTGCGCGAACTGCGCAAAAGCTATCCGAAGTCCAGCTACAACTGCATGATCCAAAGCCAGGACCAGTTCATCGCCCTGTGCGCGGCCGGCCGTGAGGTCACTTCCAAGCGCATCGTCGAAATCTACGACCAGTACGGTCGTGGCGAGCAGGCGCGCGACTACCGCGTGCTGCGCTACCGTGCGCTCGGTGGAAACGACGATGCCCAGCCGAAGGGCGTGGTCGTGGCCAGCTCCGGCTTCGACCAGCGTGCCGAAGACGGCTGGACCCGCCTCGAAAACGACCAGATGATCGTGGCTTCCAACCGCACCGGCGAATTCCGCGTCCGTTCCATCTGATTTTCCGCACATAACGTCCCCGCGTATCGTGCCGTTCGCTGCGGGCAGCTGATGAATGCTCGTTTTAAGGCGGCATTCCTTGGAACATCGTTGACAAGACGGGGAAACCGTTGAATCCGTGTCCGTTCCGGGATTTATCTGGCGTGGTGTATGAATCCCTTCGGCTGTTGGGAACCGTTTTGGAAACTGCGTCAGGAACCGTATGCTGGGCGTGATGGAACGTGCCTAAGATGGGCGTATGACGAACGAATCGAACGAAACAACCGAATCGAACAAGCCGACGACCGGCTATATCCCCACTCTTGCGCAAGTGGACGAGTTACATCGCAAAATCGCGCAATCGCAAGCCGCATACGACCTCATCCACGGCCATTGCGTGGTCGTGGCCGACATCGCCCGCCGCATGGCCCGCCGGCAGAACGCGCTGTTCACCCGCCGCTGCACCCTGCCGACGGACGCTCCCGAAAAAACCGGCGACTTCGGACTGGAACTGACGAAAGACAATACCGGCGAGGAATCGCTCGGCATGTTGCACATGCCTGCGGTGCCGTCCACGGAAGGGCTGACTGGAGGTACCGTTCCGCCGCGGCTCATCGACGAGCATCTGGTGGTCATTGGCGGTTTGCTGCACGACATCGGCACGTATTTCCTGCTCAAGCAGGACGGTTCCGACGGCGAACCGCTCAAATTCGACGGTCCGCACTATGTTCAGCACGGGCTCAAGGGCTGCGAATACTTGCTGAACGAGGGCGTTGACGAATCGATCGCCCAGTTCGCACGCAACCACACGGGTGTGGGCCTCACCCGCGAAACCGTGGAATCGCAGGGATTGCCGTTGCCCCCGGCCGACTACGTGCCGATGAACCTCGAGCAGGAGGTCGTCATGGTGGCGGACAAGTACAACAGCAAGTCGATTCCGCCGAAGTTCCTGACCGCCGAAGCCTACACGCGCAAGGCCGCCCGTTTCGGCGAAAGCAACAAGCGCGAATGGCTGCGCCTTCTGGAACGCTACGGCGTCCTCGACGTCAAACCGCTCGCCGAGCAGTACCACATGCGCATCGCCGAGTAGCGAACCTACTTATCTCGCTTATGAATGGCGGATTTCGGTGTCTGCCGGATGCTATCTCGCTTATGAATGGCGGGTGTCTCAGGAAGACTAGGTGTTAGGGGGCAAGTTCAATCCCCTCTAAGTCTCATGCGGCAAAACCATCCGCCATTCATAAGCGAGATACACCCGAAAATTCCTCGAAGCCTGGCCGCCGCCCGAGTTTTGCGCACTGAAAACCGCTATCTGTGGCACTTCTCTTTTCCCGCCATACATTAGGGGGTATAAAACAGACCCTCTAACTCACGAGGCGTCAAACGATCTGCCACACATAGCGGTTTGAGATTCCAAAGATGAAAGAGTCTGCCACACATAGCGCATATGACATGTTTTTAGCGGTGTGTCACCGCAAACCAGCGCGAATCGGCACGAACCAGAATCAGCACGAAAAAAGCCTTGCGGACTGGCATGCAACACCAGTCCGCAAGGCTTTCGCCTCGCAGAACGCCGCTCGCTACTCAAGCTCCGCGCAATGTTCCATCTGATCGGCGACCTCCGGATTATCGGTCACCACAATAATCGCACGCTTACGATCCTCATCGCGCTTGGCCTTCTTCAGCAGCCCCAGCACCACGGCGGCGTCGTCACGGTTCAATCCAGCGGTCGGCTCGTCGGCAATAATCACCTCCGCCTCGCAGCTCAGCGCACGCGCGATTGCCACACGACGCTGGTCCAACGCACTCATCTTGCCCACCGGCAGACCGGAAGTCACTTCCTCGAATCCCACGCGCTTGAGCAGCTCGCGCGCAATCACCGGCTTGGGCTGCAGGAAATTGCGGTTCGACGCGTCCATGGCGTACAACACGTTGCCTTCCGCGTCAAGGTCGCCGCGCACGGCGAACCGCTGCGGAATGAAACCGATGCGGTGTCCAAGCACGTCGACCGGTGTCGCGTCGGCGAGGTTCGTGCTTTTGTGCATCACGTTGCCGCTGGTCGTCCGCATCATGCCGACCATGGTGGCCACCAGCGCCTGATGCTGTTCGACATCTTCGGCATCCACCAGCACCGCGTGGGTCGCGCCGGCATGGAACGCCAGGGAAACGTCGTCGAGCACGTCACGTCCGGTTTTGCGGTTGTGCACCGTCACATGGTCGAGCGCGAATGTCGGGTTCGCCTTGAAGAAGAATGCGTCCTTCTTGCGATGATGTTTGATTTCGCGGTCGATCTGCGATGACACGCTGGTTGCGGAGTCCGCCTGTACGGTTTCGTGCTGGTCGAGCGACTGTTCGTCGTCGGTCGCGCCCAATGCGAGCGTTTCGTTCACGCGATTCGCGTTGTCGCTGGCAACGCTGTCTTCCGTGGCGATGCCTTCCGTATTTTCCGCGTTTTCTGCCGATTCGGTTGCGATGGAATCGCCTCCATCGTCATACACCACCGCGAAATCGACCGATTCGATCGACGTGGCCATATCGGTTTCGCCCGCCTCGATGTCCGCGTTTTCCGCGTTTTCAGCGGCAGCGTTGTTCAATGCTTCGGTTTCGTTGTCTTTCACGTCTTTCTCGCTCATGCGTTCACCTCCGTACGTTCCGTCGACTCGACTGTTTCCTCCGGCTCGTCTGCGTTCTTCGCTTCGGCAGATTCGTTCGAATCGTCAGAACGGCCTGCGAACAGCTGACCCAAATCGAAGAATCCCACGCGCATGAACGCGATGATGCCCAGAACCAGGCAGGCGCCCAGTCCGTACCAGATCATGTTCCACACGGATGCGGATGTGATGGCCACAGCCTGTCCACCGGCCCATGCGGTGCCAAGCGGCTTGGCCAGCAGCGCGCCGGCAATCAATCCGATTGCCCAGCCTGGAACGGTCATCATGAACGTTTCCAGCATGAATTGCCATCCCAAACGTCCCTTGGTGACGCCGGAAACCATCGCCATGCCGATTTCGTCACGGCGTCCACCGATCGCGGCCCACAGCACCAATGCCAGCAGCGCGAGCCCGCCGACGATCAGGGTCGCCAACAACGCCGTGCGCGCGGCCTTGGCAGCGGCGTCCAGCGGTGCGATGCGCTTCTTGTACGCATCAAGCGACGGCGATGAGATTGTGAACTTCGACGTGTCCAGCTTGGCCTTTGTCACCAGTCGCACGAACTTGTTGTATGTGGCCGGATCGGTCAGCGTGAAGATGATGTTGAGGTTCGGGATGGCCCAGCCCTTGGTGCCGGCCACATCCAGACCGCTTTGCGCGAAGTTGATGTACGACGTGTACACCACGTTCTCGCGGTTGTCTTTCGCGTATTTCGCGTCGGAACCGTATCCGGCCGGCGCCTCGCCGGTGTACTCGTAGATGCCGCGCACGGTGAATTTGTAGGTTTCGGAAGCCTTCGTCGGATTGCCGACGGTCACCTTGTCGCCCACTTTGAGATTGTTCTTCTTGGCCACTGCCTGAGAGACCAGCACGCCGTCGTTGGCCGTCTTGTAGTTCAGCTGCTTGCCCTTGACCACTTTGAACGTGCCGTAGTCGTTGATTTTCGCCGCATCGTTCGTGTAGAAGGCTTGCAACGTCAGGTTGCCGCCGGTATTGTCCTCGCTCGTGTCGCTTTTCGCCGCGATCGCCTGCAGCGACTTGCTGGCGCGCACCGGCACCGACGTGGCGAGCGTGTATTCGAACGTCAAGTTGTTCTTCTGCACCGCTTCCGCGTACTTGGTGTACATGTCCCACGTCATGTAATTGGCGGTGTAATTGGAGTCCGCGCCGTCGCGTTTCGCAGTGACTTTCGCGCTTGGCCGAATTACCGCCGAAGCTTTCTGCGATTGGTATGTTTCGTTATTCGCCTTGTCGTCGGCTCTCAGCACCGCCAGATCCACGGCGGCTGAGAACGACACCAGCAGTGCAAGCAAAGCCGTCAGCGCGGTACGCCATTTGACGCGACCGAGCGCAGCCCATGCGTTCTTGAGAACGAACATGCGGTACTTCTCCAGTTCTCTGTAGTTACGCGTCGACGCATGCCGACGCCAGCGTTGGCCGGGACGCACACAGTCAAGCAACGACAGCGAGTACGCTCACAGCGCAATGCGCCCCGTGCAATCATCCTGCCCATCCAACGTGATTGTTTTCTTGCGCAACACTGTTATACCTCTGTGTGAAGTCTGAATACTTCCTGAAAATCGAAGGTTGGATAAGCGGCGATTTTGTTCCTGCTCGCGCTCGTCTCCGCTCTACGTCCGCCTATTCTTCCCGCGTTCCGCGTCCGTCTTGCGCCCATCCCGCGCATGTTCCATCCGTTTTTAGATGCCTTTCCAGCTTTTGTTGCCGCACGGTCCAGTTTTGGATTACAAAATGCAGGTGCGATTGCGATTTGTGGCTTGCTTTCGCGGCTTCGGCTACGATGGATGGCGATGAAGCAGCACAGCACAGACAATACGATTCCCACAGCGGCCGACGACGCAGTCGATGAAGCCGACAGCGCAGTCGCCGCAAGCAAGACGACAGACGAAACGACGGCTAAAACGACGGACAAGATATCAAGCAAGACGACGAACGATACTTTGCCTTTGCCTTGCGATTCCGCCGTTCCCCGCTTATCCCGCATCGCACTGCCGGTCTGTTCCGCCATCGGCGTCGCGCTCGCCGCCGCGGTCGTATGGGCCTGGTTTCCGCACGGTTCCGCCGCTTGGACGAACCCATTGCACGAAATCGACGCGCCCGCGCACTATTACTTCATCCGCAAGATCCTCGGCGAAGGCGTCGGCGCGGACACCCACCTGTGGCCGAACGACGAATACTATCCGCCGTTGTTCCATCTGCTTGCAGCCGGCATGATTAAGCTCGCCAGCTTGTTCGGCGTCAATCTGTCGATTTACGCCGCGTTCAACACGGTCTGGCTGGCCACATCCGGCTTGGTTTGGCCGATTGCGATTCAGCTGTACGCTTCCTATTTCACGCGTCGCCTGTCGCATTCGGCACAATCCGTATGCTCCCCCCGATTTGCGAACGTACGAAAGTCCTCGGCCCGCAATGTCGCGTCTGTCGTAGTTCCGCTATTCCCCGCGATACTCGCGCTCATCATCCCCCCGCTCGCCGTCGCTTCCGCCTCGCACCCCTTCCAAATGCTGGCTTCCGGTCCGCTGATCGCCTTCGGCCTGGCCGCCACGCTTCTGCCGTTCTGGCTGTACGCCACACTTCGCCTGCTCGACGCGCTCGCCACCCGCGAACACCTCGTCAAATGGATCATATGGTTCTTCGTCACTGCCGGCGTCTGCATGTTCGCCCATCCGCGCATCGTGTTCACCTGGCTCCTGCTCATGGCCCCCTTCGTGCTGACGCGACTGCCGTGGAAAGCCATCGCAGGCCTTGCTGGCGTAGTGGTTCTCGGCGCCGCCGTGTTCCTCGTATACATGATGTCCAGCTACAAATCGGACCGCTACTTCAATCCCGCCAGCTGGTTCCACACCTTCGTTCCGAACCGCACGGTGCCCGAAGCGCTCAAAATCTACGTCACCGACAATATCGGCGGCGTGCAAGGCTGGTTCATGGCCGCAATCGTGCTGATCGCGTTTGCCGTCACCGTCGCAGCCATCATCCGCCCGCAATGGTTCGCCGCCAATCGCGCCGATTCCGCTACTGTGCCCGGCGCTTCTGCGATTGACCGTGCATCCGATAGCACGTCAGCGCAACCGCACGAACAGGTTGCCGATTTTGCGGCTATGCCTGCCGATCGTAGGAATCGCAAGACTTCCGTCAGCTACCGCACTCCACGTTCCGACGCCTCGCAACTCCGCCGCGACGCGATCGCCATTCTGCTGGCCTTCTTCCTGGTCGGTCTCGTCTACGTCTGCTCGACCGCGCTGACTGGCTGGTTCCCCAACATCGTGGCCGCCGCCTGGTATCGCGCCGAAACCCGACCGCTTACCATGATTCCGTTCGGCGTGCTGCCGCTGATCGTCTTCGCCGCCGTCGTATTGTTGCGTGCCGGCCATCTGCCGAACGTCACGAAAATCATTGCGATTGTTCTGCTTGCGGCGCTCGCCATTTCCTGCCAATTCGGCAATACTGTTCGTTCCGCCCTGTCGGATGCCGTCTATGCGAATATGACGATTGACGATGCGCGGCCGGACGAGCAGCTCACTGCCACGAAGGAGAAGATTCTCAAGAAGGTGGTGAAGGAGACTGGTACCGATTCGGTGGTGGTTTCCGATCCGCTGAACGGTTCCATGTATGCGACGGCGATGTACGGCGCGGATATGCTGTTCCCGATTTACAACGCGAAGGCCGAGAAGAATGGTGCGATTTTCGGACAGACGGAGAATGCGTTCGCGTCGGGCGACGGCAAGGCGCTGACGAATACCGTCTGCCCGCTGAGCGCGGATGGCGATGCATACTTCCTGAGCATGGGCGGCCAGGCGCCGAGCCTGCAGATGTTCACGTTCAAGCAGCAGTACGACACGTTCCACGATCAAAAGCTGATCGACCAGTACGCCAAAGATGGCACGATGCGCAAGGTTCAGGATTATTCGAATATGGCTTCATATGCGAAGGGCTGGGCGTTGTACCAGTTCGACTGCCAGTGATCACGTGTGTTGCGTGGCTGCGTGGCGTCGAAATAGGCGATTGGGAGAACAAGAGGCTCTGATTTGTCAAGTTTCGACACGCCGATGGAACGTTGGATTTCCAACGGTTCACGCGTTGTTCATGCGGCCCGGGTTGCGCGGATCGCGATCGTGCTGTAAGTTTATC
>OHJO01001114.1_pt1 | contig 10919 bp, 7 predicted proteins | sample 1568561 | NCBI WGS metagenome assembly OHJO01 (sample SAMEA3879556, study PRJEB24766) | human gut metagenome | biome: human-associated habitat; feature: feces | place: USA | collected 1985/1987
ATCGGAGGGGAAGGTGCCGAAGCCGATGCCAAAGGCCTTGTTGACGTCCTCGTTCTCCACCAGCAGCACGGCTGCGCCGCTAACGTCATGGGTGAGCAGGGTCAAAGTACCGTGCTGCTCGGGGCAGTCCTCGGTGCGCAGGACGGTATAACCGGGATAGTGTGCCATTTTTATTCTCCTTTACGGGATGTTTTTCACAGAGGATGCGCCTGCGGCTCAGCCGCCGAACAGGCCGAAAAAGCTGGTGTGGGTCACGCCCAGCACAAGGAAAAGAGCAATCAAAGCGAACAGCACGCCGATGATGATGTCCATCTGGTGCACCGTGAGCGGAAATTTATCGTAAAGCTTTTCCTTGGGGTTTACAAAGTCCTTGCGGCCGTTGTCCAGCAGGCGCTTTTTGCCCTGCTCAAAATCGGCCTTCTGCGCCTGCAATTCAGCCTGCTGGCGGGCAAGTTCTGCCTCGCGGGCGGCCAGTGCGGCCTCGCGGCGTTCAAGCTCGGTCTGGGTATCCGGGGTGGGCTGTGCCATGGAAAGTCCCTCCTGTAAGCATAAAATGTTTTCCTTATAATACCACAAAAATGTGGACAAAAAAAGCACCCGCAGTACAAAGACTGCGGGTGCAAAGGGGGATGATGAGGAGATTACTTCTTAGCCAGATACTTGCGGATATCAATGGCGACAGCCACGATAATGACAAGGCCCTGAACGATGTAGGTGTAGGAGGAGTTGACGTTCATGAACTGCAGAGCGACCTTCATCAGCTCAAAGACCAGAACGCCGACCAGAACGCCGGGCACAGTACCAACGCCGCCGGTGGTGGAAACACCGCCGATGGTGCAGGCTGCGATGGCGTCCAGCTCATAGCCCTGTGCGGTGTTGACGGATGCGCCGCCGGACTTTGCAGCCAGCAGGCAGCCTGCCAGACCGAACATGCAGGAAGCCAGGATGTAGATGCGGATCTTGGTGGCGTTGACGTTGACACCAGCCACCTCAGCAGCAGCCTCGTTGCCGCCGATGGCGTACATGTACTTGCCGTGACGGGTCTTGTTGTACAGGAACCAGAAGCAGCAGGCCACGAAGAGGGCGATGATGATCAGCACAGGAACACCGAAGAGGGTGTTGGAGGCCAGAGAGGTGAAGTCCTTGTTCAGGGAGCCGATGGGGGTACCGCCGGTGTAGACCAGGCAGATACCGTAGACGACCTGCTGCATACCCAGGGTAGCGATAAAGGGCTGGACCTTCAGGTAAGAAACGACCAGACCGTTGCACAGACCCACGATGGCGCAGATGGCAATGACCAGAATGAACACCACAGGGGTGGGCAGGCTGGGCATGTTGGGGTAGAACTTGCCGGAAGCGCCTTCGGTCTGCGCAAAGATGCAGGCCAGGCAGGCGGCAAAACCAGCCAGACGGCCTGCGGACAGGTCGTTGCCGGTGGTGATCAGACAGCCGGAGATGCCCAGCGCGATGATGTAGCGGATGGACACGTTCTTGAACAGGTTGATCAGGTTTGCAGGTGCAAAAAAGTTCGGGTGAATGATGCCGACGAACAGAGAGACGAGCAGCATCAGAACGATAATGGCGTTGTTGCCCAGCCATTTCTTTACGGATTTACCCGTTAATTTCTTGGTAGCTTCCACAATAGACAGCCTCCTTGTTTACTGATTGGCCGCTGCCGTTTCGGGCGCGGTCTCAAACTGGGTAGCCAGCTCCATGATGTTCTCCTGGGTCGCGTCCTTGCCGTCGATGAAGCCGGTGACGCGGCCATCGCACATGACCATGACGCGGTTGGACATGCCAATGATCTCGCTCATTTCAGAGGAGATCATAATGATGCTCTTGCCCTGCTTGGCCAGATCGGCAATGATGCAGTAGATCTCGTACTTTGCACCAACGTCGATGCCGCGGGTAGGCTCGTCCAGAATGAGCACATCGGGGTTGTTGGCAAGCCAGCGGGCGATCAGCACCTTCTGCTGGTTGCCGCCGGAAAGGCTCTTGATCTGGGTCTTGGGGCTGGGTACCTTGATGGCCATCTTTTCCTTGTTGGTAGCCACCAGATCCAGGATCTTCTTGTTGTCCAGCATGATGGGGCCCTTGCGCAGGGCATCCAGCGATGCAATGGAGATGTTATCGGCCACGCTCAGCACACCCATGATGCCGGTTGCGCGGCGGTCCTCGGTCAGCAGAGCCACGCTCTTCCGGATGGCATCGCGGGGCTGCTTGATGTGGACCTCTTCGCCCTTGATCCACACCCTGCCGGAGGTGTGTGCACGCAGACCAAAGATGCCTTCCATCAGTTCGGTGCGCTGTGCGCCCACCAGACCAGCCACGCCCAGGATCTCGCCCTTTTTCAGCTCAAAGCTGCAATGGCGGAAGGAGCGCGGATGGATGGAGGTGAAGTCCTCCACCTTCATCATGACCTCGTCCGAGGGCACGTTCTCCAGCGGGGGGAACAGGTTGGACAGCTCACGGCCGACCATCTTTGCAATGATCTCTTCCTTGGTCATGTTGGCAACGTCCCACTTACCGATGTACTGGCCATCGCGCATGATGGTAACTTCGTCTGCGATGACCTTGATCTCGTCCATCTTGTGGCTGATGTAGACCAGAGCAACGCCCTGCTCCTTCAGCTCCCGCATGATGCGGAACAGGCTCTCGACCTCGTTTGCGGTCAGAGAGGAGGTGGGCTCGTCCAGGATCAGCACCTTGCAGTTGGCGGAAACAGCTTTAGCAATTTCCACCATCTGCATCTGGGCGATGCTCAAAGAGCCCAGCTTTGCATGGGGGTCGATGTCCAGCTTCAGTTTCTTCAGCAGTTCATCAGTATCTTTGTACATTTTGGCATGGTCCACAACAGTGACGATGCCGTATTTCTTGGTGGGGTAGCGCCCCAGCCAGATATTCTCAGCCACGGTACGGGCCGGGATGGGCTGCAGCTCCTGATGCACCATGGCGATGCCACGATCCAGTGCATCCAGCGGGGTGGGGATGGTTACCTTCTGCCCCTCGTATTCGATCTCGCCCTCGTCCATCTTGTAAATGCCGAACATGCATTTCATCAGAGTGGACTTACCGGCGCCGTTTTCGCCCATCAGAGCCATGACTTTGCCGGGACGGAGCTCCAGCTGAGCATGATCCAGGGCTTTGACACCGGGGAAGGTCTTGACCACGCCTTTCATTACCAGACGGTATTCTGACATTCCGCAAAAGCCTCCTTTATGGTTGTTTACAGGCGGGCAGGTTTTTTCTAAAATAAGGCGCGTGCGCGGAGAAGATTTCTCGCACGCACGCGCTTTTTAGCTTTCGTTCAAGCCGTTAAGGCCTGCTGCGCACCTTGCATTGGTTCCGGGAAACTTTAGTCTTCCTTCAGGTACTGAGAAGCGTTGTCCTTGGTGACCTTGACGTAGTCGACCCAGTAGTACTTCTCAACATCCTTGCCCTCGACGAACAGCTTGGTAGCCTCGGCAGCCTTGGTAGCCTGGCCCACGTCGTCGTTCAGAACGGTACCGGTCATGTTGCCATCGACAACGTTCTGCACAGCCTCTACCAGAGCATCGACGCCGACCAGGTAGACGTCCTTGCCAACGGTGCGGCCAGCCTGCTGGATGGACTGCAGAGCGCCCAGTGCCATTGCGTCGTTGTTGCAGAAGACGACTTCGATCTTCTCGCCGTACTGTGCCAGAGCGTTTGCAACGTCCTGCTGTGCGGTGGTCTGATCCCAGTTGTCCAGGTACTCGTACAGGCACTCCACTTCCTTGTCGGCATCGGTCAGAGCCTTGATGGAGTACTCGGTGCGGTACTGAGCATCGATGTTCTCGGGGTCGCCCTTGCACATGATGTAGGTGATCTTGCCGTCGCCGTTGATATCGCCCTGGGTCTCGGTCTCCAGGATCAGCTCGCCCTGGTAAGTACCGGACTGACGTGCGTCAGCGCCAACGTAGCAGCACTTGCCTGCGTAGGAATCCAGAACAGCCTTCTCGGGCTCACGGTTGATGAAGACGATGGGAGTGCCGGAGGGAGAAATGGTATCCACGATGGTCTGTGCAGAAGTGGTCTGAACAGGGTTGATGATCAGAACGTCAACGCCCTGCTGCAGGAAGGTGTTGATCTGCTCGGTCTGGGTGTTCTGGTCGTTCTTGCCATCAACGATGGTCACGGCGTAGCCCTTATCCTTCAGGTACTCTTCCAGGTCGGTGCGGTACAGGGTCATAAAGTTATCAGCAAACTGATAGATGCAGACACCGACGTTTGCGCTGCCGGTTGCAGCCTCAGAAGCAGCTGCAGAAGCAGCTGCAGAAGAAGCAGCGGTGGAGGAAGCAGCAGTGGAGCTGGAGGAGCCGCCGCAGGCGGTCAGAACGCCGGCAGCACCCACAACAGCAGAAGCCTTCATAAAGTCACGACGGGAAATCATTTTCATAATCTTGTTCTCCTTCATTCGCATATCACAGCATCTCATGGGATATACTTACATGTATGTTCCATGGTTTCTGTTTGTATTATAACCGTCTGGAAAATCATTCGCAATGGGACAAGTTCACAAGATTCCGGTCGTTTCTTTGTGCATTCTTCACAGTTGATATTGTTGTGTACAACATTCTTTTTGCTATCAAGTACAAAATCAGTCGAAAATGCAACATACATCCAAATTCCATGCCAAAAATCCATAAATCCTTTCAAAATGGTTACAACATCGTTCTGTTCATGCAACAAATTTCTCCGTACAGAAAATGCCCGTTTTTTCCCGGGAGTTTTGCACAAAACGTACATTTCCGGGAAAAACCGGGCATTTTTTTCATTTTTCACTTTTCTTTGTGTTCGCGGCGGTAGCGGGTGGGGGTGACTCCCAGCGTCTTTTTGAAGATCTTTGTAAAATAATTCACGTCCAGAATGCCCACTTCCTCGGCCACAGCGGCAATGGTGTGGTTGTTCTGCACCAGCAGCTGGGCCGCGCGGTTGACGCGCTGGGTGTTGATATAATCGATCAGAGTGCTGCCGGTCTCCTGCTTGAACAATGCCGACAGGTACGATGGGCTGATGAAGCACATGGCGGCCAGACTTTTCAGCGTCAGCGGCTCGGCCACGTTCAGGTTGACGTAGTTCATCACCTTCTGCACCGCGGGCGAATACTCCTTCAGCGAGTAGCGGCGGACATAGGCACAGTAATCCCGCGTCATCTGCCACATCATCTCGTTGGGCACCTCGTTGGCTTCCTCAATGATGCGGCTGTACTTGCTGGAAATGGCATCAATATAATAAGGATGCACCTTGCTGGGCTCAATGGCCTTGCGCAGCAGGGTGTTCAGCACGATCATCTTGTTCTTCTGCTGGTAGAGCGTCCCCTCGAACCGGCCGCCATAGGTAAAGCGGGAGTGCTGATGCATGGCCTCGATGGCGGCTTCCTCATCGCCCCGGGCCACCGCGTCCAGAATGCGGTTCTCCGATTCATACCGCTGCTCCAGCATGGTGACCGGGATCTCCTTCTGGAACTCCGGCTCGTGGAAATAGCGGGTATCCGGGTGGAACTGGAAGGGCAGGAATTCCTTCAGCTCCTGCACCGGGACAGTGCAGCCGAACATCGTATCCACCACAACCCGCAAGGCTCCATAGAAATCACTGGCCTCCAGGATCTTCACGCCGTTGTAGTACTCCTGCACAGCGGCCTCTCCGGCTTCCCCCAGATAGCGCCTGACCCATTTGCGGGCGCTCGGGGTGCGGGGGCCCACCGTCCAGGGTCCAATGAGAAAGACCGTGTTTTTTTCATCGGGGATGCGGAACAGGGCAAAGTGCAGCTCAAAGGTGCCCTCCACCAGCAGCAGGGTATTTTCAGGGGTGCTGTCCAGCAGCAGCTGGCCGAACTCCTGCCAGTCGAACTGGGGGTCCAGCGATCGCCGCAGGCCGTAGTCAAACTCTTCCAACCCCTCAAAGGGCGGGGTAACCCGCCGGGTCGGGATATTCTGCACCGCTGCCAGCTTTGTAAGGATCTGCAAAGGATCCACCCGCATCGTACACCGCTCCTTTTTCCTGTTGTTCCGCTCGTGCCATTGTGTCATTCCTGATATATTAGTATACATCAATTTTGAAGCAGAAACAAGCCGCCCACAGGAATTTCCCGTGGGCGGCTTGATCCGTTTCCTTACTTATTATGGCGCTGTGCCAGTGCGGCCACGTTCTCTTCCACCTTCTGTTTGGTCAGGGGGTAGATGAAGAACAGGCTCAGGGCCACGGCCACGAAGCCGATGGCGGGGGCAATACAGGAGATGTTGAAGATGCCCATGGTGACCTCCGGGTCAAAGGCAGTGGCAGCGCTGTAACCGATCATGGTCAGCAGGCCGCCGGTCAGGCCGGAAGAGAACGCCTGACCCAGCTTGCGGGCAAAGGAGTAGACCGCATAGATGGTGCCGTCCTCACGGATGCCGTTGCGGACCTCGGAATCATCGATGACATCGGTAATCATTGCCCAGATGATGGTGTTGAAGAAGCCCAGGCAGATGAAGGCGGCGCAGAAGAAGCCGACATAGACCCAGACATTGGTGGGCTTGAGAACAAAGCAGATGACCTCCAGCACCGTGGCCACGATGCAGGATACGGTGGCCAGCTCTTTTTTACCGAACCGGCTGGCCAGCTTGGAGGCAAAGGGTGCGCAGACGAGCAGGATCAGCACGCTGCTCAGCAGAGAAGCGGTAGACTGGGCGGCGGCGCTGCCGTAGAAGTTGGGGAACACATAGCCTGCCATGCCCTGCATGGTCAGCATGGCCAGCAGCAGGAAGAGGGCGGCAGCAATGATACCCAGCAGGGCACGGTTGGTGAACACGCTCTTGAGCATCTTGCCAATGTCCATCTTGCTGTTGTTGGCAGGCACATCCACACGCTCACGCACCAGGTTAAAGCAGAGCAGGTAGCAGAGGATGGCGCAGACAGAGAAAACGCCCGCAATGATGGTCATGCGGCTGCCGGAGAGGACGGTCTGACCATTGACGGTGACGTAAGCCACCATGGGGGTGCCAACGCCGATCACAAGGCTGGCCAGGGTGCTGCCGATGGTACGCCAGGTGGACAGCTCTGCGCGATCCTTGGGGTCAGCGGAGATGGCGGAGGCCATGGAGCCGTAAGGGATGTTGACGGAGGTGTAGAAGATGGAGCCCCACAGGATATAGGTCACAAAGAGCCATGCCACCTTGAAGCCGTAGGACATCCCGGCCAGACCGGACTGGAAGATGAGGAAGGATGCGATGGCCACAGGGCCGCACATCCGCTTGAGCCAGGGGCGGAATTTGCCGTCCTTGGTGGGCTTGGAGCGGTCCACGATCTGGCCCATGGTCACATCGGTAAAGGCATCCACAAAGCGGGCGATCATCATGATCATGCCCACAACACCGGCGCTCACGCCCATCACGTCGGTATAGAACTTCATCAGGAAGCTGGACGACAGGATAAAAGTAAAATCGTTGGCGAAATCGCCGAACATATAGCCGACCTTGTCCCGCATCCCAAACGGGGTGGTCTTTTGCATTTCATTTGCCATTGTATTCTCCTTCGGTGGTCAATTCAAACGGTACAGCGTTTCTTCTGCTGTATCCAAGTTTGTACTCCAATATTATGACAAACTTTTATCAAAAAATGTTAGAATATTTTTTAGGTGAATTCGTACAATTTTAAGGTATTGTTTTTGTACATTTTCACAGTTCGTTCACATTCTGTTTTTTCCGCTTTTTCCCAGCATTCACTTTTTGTGGCACTCTTTACGGAAGTTTTTAAACCAAGCCGGAGATAATAGGTATTCTGCCCAGAGCAGCGCCTGTTTTCCTGAAAAAAGTCTGGATTTATTCAAAAATCTTTCTATCCCTTTTATAAAATTTCTGTCATACTGGGTACAAAGACAATAAACGCCCCTGTGGCACGCAAAATGCCGCCGGGCTGATGAATGTGAGGTCATCCTGATGAACCGCTCCCTGCTGTATCCCCGCGCTACCACCACCCGCCGTCTCATCGGCCTGGACGGGATGTGGCGTTTCAGCTTCGACCCCGAGAGCAAGGGTGTGGAGGCCGGATGGGCGCTCGACCTACCCTCCTCTCTTTCCATGCCGGTGCCCGCCTCCTTCTGCGACCTGTTCACCGACAAGGCCTCCCGCGAATACTGCGGTGATTTCTGGTATGAGACCAGCTTTTTTGTCCCTGCGGAATGGAGCGGCTGGGACATCGTTCTCCGGTTTGGCTCGGTCACCCACCGGGCCCGGGTCTTCGTCAATGGCGTGGAGGTGGCCCAGCACGAGGGCGGCTTCCTGCCCTTTGATGCCACCGTGACCAACATCGTGCGCTACAATCAGTTCAACAAGCTCAGTGTTCTGGCGAACAACGAGCTCAGCGAGACGATGCTGCCCGCAGGCACCACCCGCACCCTTGCAGACGGCAGAAAGATCGCCGCACCCTACTTTGATTTTTACAACTACGCCGGCATCCACCGGCCCGTCTGGCTGATGGCCCTGCCCAAGGAGCGGGTGCTGGACTATTCCACCCGATACCGCCTGACCGAGACCGGGGCCGAGATCGACTATACCGTGTCCACCAACGGCCCCCACCCCGTGACTGTGGAGCTTTACGACGGCACCACCCGGGTGGCCGAAAGCTCCGGCACCACCGGCACGCTGGTGGTCAAAAACGCCAAGCTGTGGAATGTCCACGCCGCCTATCTCTACGATCTGGTCATCCGCATCCACGAGGGCAGCGCGGTGGTGGACGAGTATCTGGACCGGATCGGCATCCGCACCTTTGAGATCCGGCACGGGCGTTTCCTGCTCAACGGCAGCCCGGTCTATCTGCGGGGCTTCGGCCGGCACGAGGATGCCGACATCCGGGGCCGCGGGCTCGACCTGCCCACCGTCAAGCGGGATTTCGAGCTGATGAAGTGGATCGGCGCAAACTGCTTCCGCACCAGCCACTACCCCTACGCCGAGGAGATCTACCAGATGGCCGATGAGGAGGGCTTCCTCATCATTGACGAAGTCCCCGCCGTGGGCTTTATGCAGAGCACAGCCAACTTCCTGGCCGCCAATCAGGGCAACGGCAGGCAGCAGGGCTTTTTTGAGAAGGAGACCACGCCTGCGCTGCTCAAGAACCACAAGGCAGCCCTGACCGATATGATCGACCGGGACAAAAACCACCCCTCGGTCATCGCATGGAGCCTGCTCAACGAGCCTCAGTGCACCAGCGCGGGCACCGAGGAATACTTCAAGCCCCTGTTCGAGCTGGCCCGCCGCCTCGACCCCCAGAAGCGCCCCCGTACTTATACGGTCCTGATGACCAGCCTGCCCGACACCAGCAAGGGCCAGCGCTTTGCCGATTTCGTCAGCCTGAACCGCTACTACGGCTGGTATGTACTGGGCGGGGCCGGGCTGGCAGATGCCGAAGCCGCCTTCCGCCATGAAATGGACGGCTGGGCAAAAGTCCTGCATGGCCGCCCGCTCATCTTCACTGAGTACGGCACCGACAACCTGAGCGGTGCACACAAGCTCCCCAGTGTGATGTGGAGCGCCGAGTACCAGAATGAATATCTGGAGATGACCCACGCCGTGTTCGACCACTACGATTTCGTGCAGGGTGAGCTGGTGTGGAATTTTGCCGATTTCCAGACCACCGAGGGCATCCTGCGGGTGGACGGCAACAAAAAAGGCATCTTCACCCGCCAGCGTCAGCCCAAGGATGCGGCGTACCTCTTCCGGGAGCGGTGGACAACTCTGCCGGTCGATTTCAAGAAGCGAAAAAAATGATCCCAGAAAACAGCAGCGCCCTGCCGGTTTACCCCGGCAGGGCGCTGCTTGTTTGATATGCTTTTACTTGATGCAGCTCGAGCACGGGCTGTACCCTGCCGCAATGGCCTCCTCGTAGCTGGAGAAGAGGATCTGGTTCTTCTCCGCAGGGAGGTTGGCACAGCTGGGCAGGTGGAACTTTTTGCTGTTCACGTTGCCGATATACCCCTGCTGCGCGGTGGACGCTGCCGCCGGGTCGGTGGGGTTAAGCTCGGCATCGGTGGCCGTTTTCTCGGTGCGGATGGTATAGTTCTGTCCATCGGAACCGATCACGATGGCCCCCAGCAGGTCGGTGCGGTAAACATCCACGCCCGCATCCCGCAGGATGCTCAGGGTCTCCTCGTGGGGGTGGCCGTACTTGTTGTTCACACCACAGGAGATGATGCCCATCTCGGGCAGGACGGCGTTCAGGAAGATGTAGCTCGTACTGGTGCCGGAACCGTGGTGGCCCACCTGCAGAACATCTGCCTTCAGGTTGGCACCGCTGTTCACAAGGTCGCGCTCCGCATCCGATTCCATATCGCCGGTGAGCAGAAAGCTGGTGGAGCCGTAATCCACCCGCAGAACGATGGAGGTATCGTTGGTATTATCATACTGCGCCACAGGGCCCAGCATGGTCACAGTGGCACTGCCCAGCGGCCAGACTGTGCCCGCAGCGGGCACTTCCACCTGCAGGCCCTGCTGCTGGGTGTACTTGACGAAGTCCTGAAAGCACTTGGTGGAGGCTTCCGTCACGGGGCTGTACACATGGTCTGCCGGGAAATAGGCCAGCGCAGCGGACAGGCCGCCCACATGATCCTCGTGGGCGTGGGAGCAGAACACATACTGCAGCTCCTCCACACCGAGATTCTGCAGGTAGGAGACGACATAGCTGCCATCGTCCACGTTGCCGCCGTCGTAGAGCATATACTGGCCGTCACATTCCACCAGCACGCTCAGGGCCTGCCCCACATCCAGGAAGTGCATCTCAAAATTGGCGGTCTGGCCGTCTCCGGCAGGCTGGGCAGTGCTGACCGCAGGGGTGCTGCTGCCCGGCACCACCGCCGAGGCATCACAGGCGGCAAGGCCAAGGGCCAGCGCCGCCGCAAGAGCCAGAGCGGAAATGCGCCGCCAGAG
>OHJO01001118.1_pt1 | contig 10876 bp, 6 predicted proteins | sample 1568561 | NCBI WGS metagenome assembly OHJO01 (sample SAMEA3879556, study PRJEB24766) | human gut metagenome | biome: human-associated habitat; feature: feces | place: USA | collected 1985/1987
TCCTGCCTGCATTCCTTGCACAGCAAGTTGGATACTTCCCCAAGCAGTCATCAATATCACCGGTGTTTCGGGACGGAATATTTTTACTTGTTTGAGTAGGGTCAAACCCTCCTCACCCGTTGTAGAAAGAGTGAAGTTCATATCCATCAGGATTAAATCCGGAGCTACGGAACGTACCACTTCCATAGCTTCCCGTGGACCGGGAACGGTCTGTACTTCATATCCTGCCCGCTTCAACATGAAGCTAAGCGAAGAACGCACTGCACTGTCATCGTCAATTATCAGAATCATAGTTATATTTGAGTTTTGCCCAGTCAATTAACAACTTTGTCTCACACTCCAAAGGTACTAATAAATAGTTTGCTACCAAATGATTGATATATAAATCACGGAATGCACGCTTCAATAATACAAGTTACGTAATAAAGCTGTTTTCTTATTATTGTATTTAAGATTTTCCACTGCACTAAATAAAGATTTTCAGTACAGTAATTTATAATTGTTTATGCAGTCGAGTAATTATCCAGTTACAATGGGACAAAAGTCACCTTATAGAGTGATAAATATCATCTTATAAGATGACTATTGGCACTCTATAATATGACCACCTGTCTCCGAAAGGATTAAAACTCTTAAGATACGAAATTAATTCGTAAAAAGCAAGAACGGAATAGAAAATAATACTATTTACTGCAAGTTCCTCCATAAGATTCAAAAGCTTTTTCCTACCCTTTCTATTGCCGGATGATTTCATCAAAATCAGCTTCAAGTTCGGTATTGGTACGAAAATCCCATAGCGTCAGACTGCGAATCTGATAATAGTAATACCAATAATAATAGAGTTCGGAAATATGTTTCTGTCTTGCCTCATCTTTAGAGTTCTGCGCATCATTCAGGTCTAAGGTATTAATTTTGCCTATCAGGAAAGTTTCAATACTGGTCTTATAACGTTGCTGTGCAATTGCATCGGCTTCCTTCGCTATGTCCAACTGCTGTGCCTGATTATTGAAATGCTCCACCAACAGAAAAATGTCCTGATTGAAGTTGATCTGTTCCTGACGAATTTTTGAAAGCACTACATCCCGGTTGCTCTTGGCTACCCGGACTTTCCCACGGCGTTTTCCCCAATCGAGAATCGGAATCTTAACGCCTACCTGAACAATCTGATTATCCTGCAGGTTCCTGTAAACGGCCGGAAAATTCCGGTTCTCACCCGTATATCCTACGCTTGCAAACAAATCGACACTACGCAAATTTCCGCGTGCGGTAGCTACCTCATAGTCGGCTTCCAACTGGCGGCGACGGATATTCTGTGCAAAAGAATTACGTTCCAATGCTTTATTTAACACCTGATTGTACTCCATCCTCGGGCCATCCACAGCTTCGGGAAGAACCGGGTTTAGTACTTCATCCTCTCCTACTCCCAAAAAGGCACGGAGCTGGAACATCTTGGCATTGAGATCACTCTCTGCTTCCGTCAATGCTGCTTTCGCATTCAAAGCGGAGAGTTTCAACTGCAAGAGTTCATTCTCGGAAATCTGCCCCATTTTGCGTTTGGCAAGGGCTACTTCATAAAGGTGGTCGGCATTTGTCTGGTTCTGTTTCGCCGTGCCAAGATTTTCTTTTGCCAACAAAAGATTAAAGTAATAAGTGATGGCACGCATCGTCACTTCTTCGGTAGCAGTGATAAAAGCTGCTTTCGCTTCGGCATAACGAACCGGTTCGATGCGTCTGTTCCACTTTATATTATTGACTCCAAAGATGGGTTGTGTAAGTTGTAATGTGACAGGAACCGACATAAAATGACGGTCTCCTCCGGCTCCCAATTGCTTGATATAGTCGAGAGAGGAAGTCAGCGAGAGTTTACCACCGGTAAGCCAGATGTTTTGATCGATAGAAAGATCACCGGTAAGCCCCAATGTGTTATTACGGACGAAACCGTAAGAACCGTCCGAATTTTGATAGGAACTATACGATTTGTTATAATTGGGCAGGGTTCCGGTCAAGTTGACTTCCGGCAGAAGATCAGCACGAAAGGTACGAAATTCCCAATAGGCCGTTTTCAATTCATTCAAGGCAACAGCAGCGTCAACAGATTGAATACGCGCCATAGCAATAGCTTCATTCAAGGTTATTTCCCTTTCCTTCTGTGCCGACAATGCCAACGGCAGGCAAACGGCAGCAAGAGCAAACAATATACTTTTCTTTTTCATTATACACAGTATTTTCCACTATGAGAGAATCAAACGATGTGCCAAAAAAGTAAAGTTTTTATTATCAACAGATTAGAAAATAAGAAAAGTGTCCATTTTCGGACACTATGCCCAAAAGTGAACGTTCGATTATTCGCAGTAGTTAGGAAGGCGCACAGTGAAACGAGTGCCTTTACCTACTTCGGAGGTGACGGAGATGGTACCATTCAGACGTTCGATGATGGTCTGACAAATACTTAATCCCAAACCTGCTCCTTGGGTGAAATTATCGACTTTATAGAATCGTTCGAATATATGACGGATACCTTCTTCAGAAATACCGACTCCGGTATCCTCCACAAAGATGCGGGTGTAGCCGGGAACCTCATCATCTTCATAGCCGAAAGTAATGAAACCGCTGCTCGTAAATTTAGCAGCGTTATTTATCAGATTATTCACGACTTGCTGCAAGCGTACATTATCTGTCGTGAGATATTTCTTATCACTTTCGGGCATACGCAACACCAGTTCTACTCCCGGTGGCATATTCAAGCGTTGAGAATCATGGACGGTCTTTAATAACAGCGGCAGGTTATGCTCGGCGAACATAAATTCCATGGTTCCCGATTCGATACGTGACAAATCAAGAATATCATTAATCAAAGCCAGTAACAGGCCGCAATTCTTATTAATGGTTCCGATAAACTGGGCAATCTCTTCGCTTGTAAAACCACTCGTATCGCTTAGCAAATCGGAGAAACCTACAATCGCATTCAACGGAGTCCGGATCTCATGACTCATGTTGGCAAGGAACGCCGATTTCAGTTTGTCAGCCTGGAGGGCTTTATCACGAGCCTCTCTCATCTCCTGCTCGGCAGTCTTATATCGCTGGATACTCTGGCAAACACCTAATATATTGTACAATGAATCTTGTGTCAATCCCGTGATTACGGAAGAACGATATTCCCACCATTCATACTCTCCGTTGACATTCCGCTGACGGAAATTCAGATGGGTATTAGAATCTTCTCCTGTCAATGCTCTATTAAATAACGGACTTATTTCCTTCAAATCATCAGGATAGATAGTGCGATCCATTTCATCACGGGAGATGGTAGTAACCGATTCATCGTATCCAAGACGTTTCAAGAAACCTTGCGGGAAAATGAAACAGTTGGTTTCCATATCAAACTGCCACGGATAGATGGAGCTTTCGTCTACTGCCATATCAAAGAAACGCTTCTGCATTTCTTCATTCGAAATATTCCGTGCGGAAAGTGCCATACCGGTAATCGTATCCTTTGAACGGATCGGGACTATTTCCCCCGACACCGGGAAGTATTTATCACTATGCACTTCTTTCATGAAAGCTCCCTGGGGTATCTTCACACTTTCTCCTTTAGCAGCTACCTGCTTCAGCATAGAATGAAGAATATCCTGACCGTTATAATATATCTTGAAGATGCTGCCTGCCATCATTCCTTCATAAAAACGGCCCCCTGACTCATACGGCAAATGCAGCATTTGTAATAAGGAGCGGTTTGTGAAATGAATGTGCAAATCGGTATCATACGTTATCACACCATCACGGATGGAATGAAATACATTATCAAACTCATTACGCTGTTCCACAAGTTTATTCTGCACGAGCAGACGGGTCTGTGCCTGAATCCGTCGTTTGGACTCACGCCGGTTGGCACGCATCAACCACACGATAGAAGCTATCAGCAACGCCAGGATAGACGGATAGAGCAGTATAAAAAGGTATTTATATTTTTCCCAATACGGTTCGTTGACGATGGTTCCGCTAGAGGATACTTTATCAGGGTCAATATGAAAATAATCCAACTGTTTATAGTCATAGATGAATCCCTGCGTGATTTCTGTCACTCCTATTTCTTGGGGAGATGTACCTTTTAAGACTAAAGCAGCCCTTTGAGCTGCCGATAATGCTGAAGCATAACTATCGGAATCGTATGCACAGAATACGCCATTAGTTAACCCCACATTCTGACTCGAAAATACGGGAGCTTTTGAGTTTTTGCCAACGAATGAAAGGAAAGGCGACCATTTAGGAGCAACCACCAGACGTTCGTAGCTGTTACGAGGGTAACAAATAGCAGCAATGATGTGACTCGTTGTATGATTTTGGGTATTATAGACTTTCATTCTATAATCCGGATTGTCTTTTTGAAAGATTTTCCACTCTTCTTCAAAATCTTCAAGGCCTTTGTTACTCAAAAAGCTGTTATCTATCACACATACCACTTCTTTCCGCTGGGGAAATATCTTTTGCGCCTGACGCAATATGACATCAAAATCCGGATTGGCAGTGAACCCGCAAACATTGGGATGAGTAGCAATCAGCTCCATATCAGGATACTTAATGCCGAAAAACACGACCGGTATCTGCAAAGGCAACGAATCTCCACAGGCAAAAAGAGTATAGAAAGCTTCATCACTTGCTGTTATAATCAAATCGGTCTGCCTGTCACGAGCACGCTGACAAAAACGACGCATAATTACTTTCTCGGAGTTGAATGCCCAAAAATCGGCATCAAGATACTCCGTTGTTATATTCACCTTCAGGCCACTTTCTTTAAATCCTTTGACCAACCCCTGATTAAGGTCGCTATGCCAAGGAGTCTGTGAGGTGTATGACTGTATAAACAGGATATTGTATGTACGTTCCGCTGCTGCCGCCTGAATAAGAACAGCAAAAAACAGAACGATAAGCAAACAATAGTAGCGTCGATTCATATAATTAAAGCCTGCGGTGTTTTCAATATTATGCCGACAAAGATACGTTAATTATATTGAAAACAAACAGATAGCCCAAGTTTTTTATTCTTCGCGCAACGCCTCGGCAGGGTGTATGCGAATTACCTGACGAGCAGGAAACCAAATGCCAACGAGAATCATTAAAGACATCAGGAAATAGGTTATGACAAATGTAATAAGAAAACGCACTACTCCCCACTCCATATACCCTTCAGTCAACTCCAGATGGCCGATATTATAACAGATGACGGCGGCAGGCAAAGCAGCCAGAGTCAACAATAGCAATCCTTCTTTATTTAAACGTTGCCAAAGCTGCATCCGGCTGGCCCCGACTGCTATACGAAGCGCAGACTCGGCACGACGGTGCTGCGTACGGAACCAGAAGGTGCCGACAATACCCAATAGGATATTAAGCAATAAGAATCCCATCATCCAGAAACGTACCTGTACCTGATTATAGCTCTCTTGCTGGAAATCATTCCGTATATCTTCATAATCATGCACTTTCAAGATGAATAAGTTGCCGACACTCAACTGGTTGACAGACAATTTCATCAAATGTTCCGCAAAGTCTTTAGAAGTCCCCGGCTTCACACGCAGACAAACTTCTACACTTGAAGGATAAAGTTCATCGTCAAGTTCGACCATTATCTTTTCAGGAAGTTCAATGGCTACATACCGATCACTGTAGTTAGGCCAAAAGTCATTGTAACGCACCTTCTTCGAAACTCCCCCTATCTTGTACACTTTCGTAGAATCATCCACATCGACCATTTCTTTACCCAACAGCGTACGATCGCCTTTATAATCTTTGGGCAAGAAATTTTCACCAACAACGACATTGCCATTCCTTAAAGCTTGCACCAACGGCTGATAACCACTCCCATCAGCACTTTGATAACGAAAGACCTGAAAAAAGTCAGGGGTTACCGAACGCCGTAGCGGATTACTAACTAATGTATCGATACGTAACATACTACCGGAGTTACTCCCGATATAGGGACGCGCATTATTGGATATTGAAACGGCCTCCACTTCCGGCAATCTCCGGAGACGATTGGTCAACTCGATAATATCTTGTCCTAAAGATGTACTCTTTTGCTCTTTCGAAAGATAGGAATTACTCTTGTCGTTTTTCAGGCTTAGTTCCAAATAATACGTATCGGTAATATCAAATCCTACCGGTTCGTAATAAGTACGCGCTGTCACATACGTCCAGTCGACCACATACCACAGGACCACAAAAACAATTAATAGTTCTGACCACAACCACCCGTTTGACCGGCGCTCGTTCCATATTTGTTTTAATAGTTGCATTTTCTTTAGAATTTAGATGAGTTGAAGAATTATCTTTCGTTGATGGCATCCACAATATTGGTGCGAGTTACTCTCCATGCCGGAATGGCGGCACTTAATAAATTGAGTAGGAAGCAAGCCAGAAATGCCAGCAGGAATACGGTAGGATCGAACAGTAAGTCTACACACATGGTCCGCAAATCTTCCACCCCATTGGATACAAAGTCTACGGAGAAAAGCATTCCTCCCAAAAGGAAAGCGGCGACATAACTTAATACCAGTCCGAGAATTCCTCCGAACAGGGAATAAAGCATATTTTCAGATAGTACCTGCATCATAAGCTCCCGTCTGGGGGCACCAAAGGCTTTTCGCACTCCTATTTCGGAGATACGCTTACGCATGCGTGACAAAGTAAGTCCGGACAAGTTGACGGCAGGAACAATCAACAAGACAAGTAATGTCAGTATGTATTGCCGTACTGCTTCTTTCACAGCAGGAAGATTGTTGGCGGAATAGCGTTGCGCGGCTACGAAATAAGTATCAGGCTGTCCGCGATAGAGTAAATCGAAATTGGGATGCCCTGCCATAAAGATAGCCCGCAAGCGGTCTGCCTCCTGACGAATAGCCGGAAAATCGTCTTTCGATTTAGCCAGTATATAGACGGCAGTCATACCCATGATATTGTCATCGCCCCAAGTGGCTGTGAAGGCACTTGTTGAACTCAAAGGAATCCAAACTTGCGCATAGGCGTATTTCGCCAGTTTAGAGACCGGACGTACCACTCCGCAAACAATATAAGCCGAATGATTCAGAAGGAATGTCTTTCCAACCACTTCTGACGTTCCGAACAAACGGCGAGCCATATCTTCGGAAATCACAGCTTTTGCTGCTCCGGCATCAAAATCGGCATTATCATACGGTTTACCGGATAGAAACTCAAATTCAAATATTTTCCAGAAAGCATCGTCTGTTTGCAACACACTACAACTTTCCATCTCACCTGCCGGTTTAGCAGCCAGCATTGTTTCCTGCCAGATATTGGTTATGGAAACTGCTTCGGGAATTGTCATTGCTTTGAAACAAGCCTTTGCCGTATTGTATCCGATAGGGCCATTGCTTTGCCAATTCACGTTGGACTTACTTTGAAGTCCGGCAAACCGGAAAATAAGCATCCGGTCACGATGGGTTTCCGGTGCAAAGGGAGCAATAGTCGCACGTAAAGTAATCACAATTACCATTATCATAGCAATAGCCAAAGCTGTACCAATAATAGAAATAGAAGAAAGCAGTTTATTTTCTCCCAACAGATGGAATGCTTGTTTAAAATAGAGTTTTATCATGATCGTTACCAGTATAAAGTTCAGTATATTTCTTACTCGTCTCTTAGTGCTTCGGCCGGTTGCACTTTCATTGATTGCAGAGCCGGATACAACACGCCAAGAATAATCATTATCGCCATCAAGAGATATGTCAGTAAAATGGCTATCAGGAAACGGGGTACTGTAAATGCCATTTGTGATATATCCACCAGTTCAGTATATCCAATATTGAATGCAATCAATACGGCAGGAAGAGCCGACATGCTTAACAGTAACAAACCTTCCGTAATCAAACGATAGAATATGTTTTTCCGGTTAGCTCCCATTGCCATTCGTAAAGCAACTTCTCCCCGGCGTTGCTGGGTACGGAACCAGAAAGTGCCGATCACTCCCAGAAAGATATTCAACAACAGGAAAAAGAGAATACAGAACTGGGTACGTAATTCATTATCATTGTCTATCTCACTGGCTGTCCGGACTTTGCTTAATGGAGTGACATCAAGTATATAAACATTCCCTACTTGATAGATACGGTCGGCATCATTCATAAGACGTTCCACAAAGCCATCGTCTACACCTTCGCGGACACGCAGACTTAATTCGAGATAGGCTACGTTTTCGACTGTTTCCATTTGTTCGTCAGAAAGGTAAGTGCCGATATAGGTTCCGGTAAAAGGTTTTCCGGCAATGTTATAATGATCGTAGCGAACGGGCTCTGTTAAAGCTGCAATACGAAAGTTGGTATCACTCATGCGAACTTCTTTACCCAAAAGGTCTTTTCCGTGGAAAGTAGCATCCGGATAATAGTCTGCAACATCGACAGGAACGATTATTGTATTTTTCTCCAGAGCTTTCACCAGACTTTCATGACCGGAACCATCGATATTCCGGAAACGAAACACCTTATAATATTCAGGAGTCGTCCAACGATCCATCGTACTTATCCAAACCGTGTCGTTATCCGGAAAACGGAAACTCGCTCCACTGCACCCTTCATTGTATGGAATACTGTTTTGAGAGATACAGACAGATTCAACTTCCGGATGACGGGACAAACGTCCGGCTATTTCCCTTAAAGCAGTCATATCATCCTTAACAGTCAGCTCCGGATTGAAATCGGTAGATTTATCGGTAAGACGGTTCATACGTAATACATACGTATTTTCTATATTAAAGCCCATTGGCTGATAATAGATATGCAAAGTGACATAAACCAAATCAACGATATACCACAATACGACAAACACCAACAATAGCTCAATCCATAGAAAAGCATTGCTCCGGCGCTCATTATATATTTGTTTCAATAACTGTTTCATCATTTCATCTTTGGTTTATTGCATCTACAATGTTCATTCTCGACACTCTCCAAGCCGGAATTCCGGCACTCAATAGATTTAATAACAGGCAGAAACAGAATGCAACGAGAAACGTCAACGGACTGAACAGCATATCAGTGGAAAGAGAAGTTTCCCCGGCAAGACCTGCATTCTCACTGTTATCAAAAAGGAATGAGTTTAACAGGAAAGTAGCTGAATAGCTCAATATCAGTCCCAGTATTCCCGCAAGCAGTGTCAATATCAGATTCTCCCAGAATACCTGTCGGAACAATTCGTTGGCAGTAGCACCGAATGCTTTCCGGACACCGATTTCCGTCATACGCTTCCGCATGCGGGATAAAGTCATACTACTTAGGTTGATAGCTGGAACCAAGAGGAGAATCACAATGATAAGAATGAATCGCCTGACAATGTGTTTCATATCCAAGTCTGTCCCCCAATGGCGGTAAAGGTAGGCAAATTGAGTATCCGGCTGACCACGATAAATCAATTCCATATCCTTCAGCTTACTATTGTAGACCTGACGATATTTTTCGACTTCAGCACGAATAGCCGGAAAATCGTCGGACGAACGTGCAAGGATGACCGCCCGCATAGGTCCCATCAGATTTTCTCTCCACGAGAAAGAAGCCAAATCTGTTGATGTATAGGGAATCCAGACCTGTGCATAAGAAGCTGTCGCCAACTTTGATACGTCTTTCACTACTCCTGTAATGGTATAATCCGCTTTATTTAATTGGATGGTACGCCCTACCACGTCAGTTGTACCGAACAGGTGGCGTGCCACACTGGCAGAAACCGCTGCCTTGGACAGCCCACTCTCAAAATCGGCTTTCGTATATGGTTTGCCACACAAGAATTCAAAGCAAAAGACTTGCCAGAACGCTTCATCCGTTTCCATTTCATCTACACTCATCCTGCCTCCTCCGGGAAGAGAAGCACGCATCTTATTATTAACGGAAGTAATGGTAACCGCTTCAGGTATTGTCAACGTCTTAAAGCATTCACGGGCAGTCGTGACGGACATCTGGCTGCTGGCAGCATTATTGTGTTGCTCTTTATGCCGGGACGTCATTGCCTTGACATACAATGATCGTGAACGGTTAACTTCCGGCACGCAGTCTTTTATCCGTATCTGCAATGTCAGCACGATCACCATTATCATGCAAATAGCCAAAGCTGTACCTACCATACAGACAATACTAATAAGCCGGTTCTCTTTCAACTGGTAAAGAGCTTGCTTTATGTATTGCTTCCACATCTTCTTATTCTTTTTTTGATTTGATTCTACAGGAGTTCACAGAAGAATGTTCTACATTAGAAATTCCAACCTTTCTCTGTTACGTCTTTACACTTCAGGTTTTTGGAGTTGATTTTACCAACGCCATCCCGCTTAAAGAAAGCTGCATCCGCTTTACCGGATACAGTGATATTTCCTACTCCATCCACTTTAGCTTTGATAGTGCTGCAATCAACATTCAACTTCATATTGCCTACTCCGTCAACATCTAGTTTCAACTCATCGCAATATAGACTTTTCACGTTACAGTTGCCTACTCCATCAAGTTCGAAAGCTATATTTTTAAGTTTTAGTTCTTCTTTTGCATCGAAGTTTCCTACTCCGTCTATTTTCACTTTACTCAAATCGGGAGCAGTAATATAGAAAGTCAGATTCTTGATATTCTTGGCATTTTTATCTTTATAAGAGATAACCAGAGTTCCATTTTTCACTGTCACCCTTGTTTTCTCTACAAATTCAGAAGGACCTTCCAGACGACAGGCGCATCCTGCCGATTGAGTAAAAATAATATTCCCGACAGATTGCAGGTTTATGGCAGAAAACTCGTCTACATTATAATCTTTACTCACATTTTGTGCCGATAGCGAACAGAAAGCAACACTTAACAGGACAGCTATCGCAACGATGAAAATATTCTTTGTCATGATG
>OHJO01001128.1_pt1 | contig 10780 bp, 9 predicted proteins | sample 1568561 | NCBI WGS metagenome assembly OHJO01 (sample SAMEA3879556, study PRJEB24766) | human gut metagenome | biome: human-associated habitat; feature: feces | place: USA | collected 1985/1987
CATTATCGGATATACGGTATATATTGATCTTGTCCGTCCTTTATTTCCGGAAAAGCAGTTCTTGAGCACTCCGATGCGAAAAGAAGCCGACCGCTGTAAGATGGCGTTTGAGGAGGTAAAAAAAGGCGTTGACGTGGCAATGGTATGCAGCGGTGACAGCGGGATTTATGGAATGGCAGGTCTGATTTATGAGATCGGGAGAGATTACCCTGAGATCGGGATTGAGATTGTTCCCGGGATCACGGCGGCATCAGGAGGAGCAGCCGTTTTAGGCGCGCCGTTGATGCATGATTTTGCAGTGATCAGTTTAAGCGATCTCCTGACTCCGTGGGAGCTGATCGAGAAGAGACTTTGCGCCGCGGCAGAGGCTGATTTTGTAATCTGTCTTTATAATCCGTCCAGCAGGAAGAGAGCGGATTATCTTGAGAAAGCCTGTGAGATCATTCTAAAATCACGGTCGGAAGAGACGGTGTGCGGTCTTGTGAAAAATATAGGAAGAGAAGGCGAGTTATATGAGATCATGACTCTTAAAAAGCTGAAAACAACACAGGCAGATATGTTTACGACTGTTTATATCGGAAACTCAAATACGAAAGAGTTAAACGGGAAAATGGTAACTCCGAGAGGCTATAAAGATGTGTGATAAAAAAAGAAAAGTATCTTTGATCGGGATTGGGACAGGCGGAGTAAAAGAAATGACCGAAAGAGCGAAAGAAGAGATCCTTGCAAGCGATTGTCTGATCGGAGCTTCACGGATGCTTGAAAGCGCCGCATGTTTTTTAGAGCAGAAAAAAGATATAAAACGGCGGGATATGTTAAGTGGGACTTTATTTTTTCTTATGTAAAAGAGCATGAGGAGTGCAGCCGGACTGCGGTTTTGTTTTCCGGTGATATCGGGTTTTACAGCGGAGCAAAAAAACTGGAAGCGGCCCTTTTGCATTCAGAGATCGATTGTACGGTTGAATTGATTCCGGGGATTTCATCTGTTGTTTATTTTGCCGCAAAACTCGGTGTTTCATGGGACGATGCAAAGATCGTAAGTCTTCATGGAAATGAAACGCTGTTTATACAGACGGTAGATACGAACAGAAAAACGTTCTTTCTTCTTGGCGGAAAAGATGCGGGAGAACGACTGCTGAACGCACTTTTGGAGTATGGAATGGGAGAACTGTTCCTTTCGGTCGGAAGAGATCTTTCTTATGAAGATGAAAAGATCATAAGGAAAAAAGCGGCAGATTTTCAAATAGAAGAAGTGCGGGGGTTATGTACTGCATTGGTGGAAAATGAGAATCCGGCAAAGCGGCGTGGTCCGCATATCCGTGACGATGCGTTTGTCAGAGGAAAAGTTCCAATGACGAAAGAAGAAGTGCGCGCCGTCAGCATCGCCCGCATGGAGCTTACAGAAGATGCTTATGTGGCATTTGCGGCCCGAAATCCGGAATTCTATACAGAATCTCTGGAACTGGAGAAAAGTATGGAACAATTCGGGAGAGAATGGGAACAGCAGCCGGAATTCCGGCAGTTGAAACTGCGAAGAGAATGGCGCGCAAATGACAGACAGAAATACGATGCGGAAAATGAGAGACTCATCACAGCATTGAAAAACAGTTATCGGACGAGTGTCAGCATATAACAGGACTGGAACGGACAGGAGAAAACTATGGTGTGGTGGAAACGCTTTTTTAAGAAAAAAACAGAGCCGGTGGAAGAGGATGACTGGGAACAGGTGGTCTATACACGTAACGGTGTAAATTTTGAAGAGGAAGATCAGCGGAAGCGTTACATTGTGAACTGCCTGGAGCAGATAACGGAAGCTTCCAGGGAGATCGATCTGCTCACCGGGGAATATACACTGGTAACATCGTACCTGACGGATATGGAAGAGATTGAGGCGTTACCTGCACAGCAGAGAGGGGAGATCAACCGTACCGCAGGTAAAATATCTGCGCTGGAACAGGAACGCAGTAAATATCGTGAGAAGAAAAACCGGATGAAAGATGCGGATTATTATGCCATCCGTAAAAGAGAAGATGAGATCGAAGAAGGGATTCGGAAGATCCGGGAAGGCGAAAAATACGGCAATCTGGTACGACAGGATCTGCATCGACTGGATGGAGAACGGCATGCCTATGAATATCGCAGAAATGAACTGGAGAATCTGATGAATAATCAGAGGGGAATGGCGGTGATCTTCCTGACGGCATTGATCGTGTGCGTGATCATGCTGGCTGTTCTGCAGTTTGCATTTGAAATGGATACTTATGTGGGATATTTCCTGGCGGTAGGCGCCGGCGCAGTGGCAATCTCCTATGTGTGTATCAAATACATGGACAGTGACAGGGAATTACAGCGTGTGGAGAAGACCATCAATAAACTGATCCAGCTGCAGAACAAAGTAAAGATCCGGTATGTGAACAACTGTCAGCTGATGGAATATCTGTATCTGAAATATAATACGGACAGTGCAGCCAGACTGGAAAAGCTGTGGAAAATGTACCAGGATGAAAAGGAAGAACGGAAACAGTTCGCGGAGGCGGAAGCCAAGATCGAATATTACCAGAAGCAACTGGTGGAACAGCTGTCTAACTATCGGGTACAGATGCCGGAACGCTGGATCGGTCAGACGGCAGCTCTTTTGGATAAACGCGAAATGGTGGAAATCCGACATGAACTCATTCAGAGAAGACAGGCGCTCCGCAAACAGATGGATTACAACCAGGAGGTGGCGGAGACCGCCAGGAACGAAGTGAAGGATGTAGCAGCAGCATACCCCAGATATGCAAAGGAAATTCTCTCGATGGTGGAGCGTTACGACCGATAAAGAATTGACAAGACCCTCCTGTTATGTTACTATGACACCGTGTTAGCAATTTACCATGCTAAAGTATACAATGCGGCCAACAGTGAGTGGCAGAACGGGAGGATGTATTATGAAAAGAGTATTAGTGGCATTATTGGCGATCAGCATGGCAGCAGGTGTTCTTACCGGCTGTGGTTCTAAAGGATCTGATAAGACATTTACCGTAGGTTTTGATGCGGAATTTCCCCCTTACGGATATCGTGATGACAATGGAGAATATGTAGGCTTTGACCTGGATCTGGCAGCGGAAGTATGCAAGAGACAGGGTTGGGAACTGGTAAAGCAGCCCATTGACTGGGATGCAAAGGATATGGAGCTTTCTTCCGGAGCCATTGACTGTATCTGGAACGGGTTCACCATGAACGGCAGAGAGGATGCCTACACCTGGACCGAGCCCTATGTGGATAACAGCCAGGTGTTCGTCGTAGCAGCAGCTTCCGGTGTACAGAATAAGGAAGAGCTGGCAGGCAAGGTTGTAGCGGTACAAAAGGATTCTTCCGCACTGGCTGCACTGAATGATGAAGAGAACACCGATAACATTGCACTTCGTGATTCCTTTGCACAGCTGATCGAGTATGCGGATTATAACACTGCATTCATGGATCTGGAGCAGGGTGCGGTAGATGCCGTAGCTATCGATATCGGTGTGGCACAGTACCAGATCGCCCAGAGAGAAGCAGGGAAGTTCGTTATGCTGCAGGGTGAGGACAACAAGCTGGCAGTAGAGCAGTACGCCGTTGGTTTCTTAAAGGGTAACGATGAGTTGAGAGATACCGTGCAGAAGACCCTTGATGAGATGGCAGCAGACGGTACTTTCACACAGATCGCTGAAAAGTGGGGACTGACCGACAGTGTCTGCCTCGGTAAATAACAAAAGATAATTGATGTAAGTCAGGATAATTAAGGAGTAGATTTCATGAGTTTGCTGACCATGAGTGCCCAGCTGGCAGAGGGCTTTCTGATAACGGTGGAAATATTTGTACTGACCCTTTTATTCTCGCTTCCTCTTGGACTGATCGTAGCCTTCGGAAGAATGTCGGGATGTAAGGTGATCCGCATTATTTCCAAAATTTACATATCCATCATGAGAGGAACCCCTCTGATGCTGCAGATCATCGTGGTGTATTTTGCACCCTTTTATGTGTTCCGCATGCACGTGGGAACGGGGTATCGTTTCCCGGCGGTGATCGTGGCATTCGTGATCAACTATGCAGCATATTTTGCGGAAATCTACCGTGCGGGGATCGAATCTATTCCGGTGGGACAGTATGAGGCTGCGCAGGTACTGGGCTACAGTAAGGCACAGACTTTCGTGAAGATCATTCTGCCGCAGGTGGTGAAGCGGGTGCTTCCGCCGGTTACCAATGAGACTATCACATTAGTCAAGGATACTTCTATGGCATTTACCATTTCCATCGCGGAGATGTTTACGGTCGCAAAGCAGATCGGAGCAGCACAGACCAGTGTGGTTCCGTTGCTGGCGGCAGGTGTATTCTATTATATCTTTAATCTCGTTGTGGCATCCTTCATGGAATACTTGGAGAAGAAGACATCTTATTACAGATAGGTGACAGACAGGAGTATCGTATATGGAACAGACAGACGGAGAAATCCTCTTAGAAATGAATCATGTGAAAAAAAGCTTTGATGGAAACGGAGTGTTGGAGGATATCTCCCTGACCGTGAAAAAGGGAGAGGTGGTCTCCATCATCGGTCCCTCCGGTTCCGGGAAGTCCACACTGCTCCGCTGTGCAACGCTTTTGGAAAAAATGGACGGCGGTGAGCTGATCTATTTAGGGCAGACGGCAGCTTCAGAGAAAACGGATAAAAACGGCAGAGTACAGTGCGAATATGCATCGAAGGCGGAATTACATAAGATCCGTAAATGTTTTGGACTGGTATTCCAGAATTTTAACCTTTTTCCCCATTATACGGTGATGAAAAATATCATCGATGCGCCGATCCATGTGGATAAGGTAAGCCGCACAGATGCCGTGGCGAGGGCGGAGAAGCTTTTAGCACAGTTGGGACTGTCGGATAAGGCAGATGCCTACCCTTACCAGTTGTCCGGCGGACAGCAGCAGAGAGTATCCATAGCCAGGGCACTGGCACTGCAGCCTAAGATACTGTTCTTTGATGAGCCGACCTCGGCACTGGATCCGGAATTGACGGCAGAAGTATTAAAGGTGATCAGACAGCTGGCAAGTGAACATATGACCATGATCATCGTGACTCATGAAATGCAGTTTGCCAGAGAAGTATCCGACCGCATTATTTTCATGGAACAGGGTGTGATCGTGGAGGAAGGTTCTCCCGAAGCACTTTTTACAACGGAAAATGCCCGGGTTCGGGAATTTATCGGTAAGTTGCAGTAAAAACATATTGATTTTTTTTCGCAAATCTGTTTATCTATTAGGTGTGGGTGTATCTTGCCCACACCTGTTTCAATAAAAGAATGAAAAACATAAGAATGCGAGGACTGATGGTATGAGCGTACAGGAAATGAAACCGATCAAGGAAGGCAAAGTTCGTGAGATCTACGACAACGGAGATACCCTGATCATGGTGGCAACTGACCGTATCAGCTGCTTTGATGTGATCTTGGACAACACAGTAACGAAGAAAGGGACTGTATTGACCCAGATGTCAAAATTCTGGTTTGATATGACTGAGGATGTGATCCCCAATCATATGGTATCCGCTGATGTTAAGGATATGCCGGAATTTTTCAGACAGCCGAAGTTTGACGGCAACAGCATGATGTGCAAGAAGCTGAACATGCTCCCCATCGAGTGCATCGTTCGTGGATACATTACCGGAAGCGGCTGGGAAAGCTACAAGAAGAACGGTACCGTATGCGGCATCAAGCTTCCGGAAGGTCTGAAGGAGGCAGATAAGCTTCCTGAGCCCATCTATACCCCTTCCACCAAGGCGGAGATCGGAGATCATGATGAGAACATCTCCTACGAACAGAGTGTGGAATATCTGGAGAAGCGTTTTCCCGGAAAGGGTGCAGAATATGCTGCCAAGCTTCGTGACTATACCATCGCTATTTATAAAAAGTGTGCGGATTACGCATTGACCAAAGGAATCATCATTGCAGATACCAAGTTCGAGTTCGGTCTGGATGAGAACGGCAATATGGTACTGGGAGATGAAGTGCTGACTCCCGACAGCTCCCGTTTCTGGCCGGTAGACGGCTATGAGCCCGGACATGGCCAGCCTTCCTTTGACAAACAGTTCGCCCGTGACTGGCTGAAAGCCAATCCCGAAAAGGGCTGGAAGCTGCCGGAGGAGATCGTGGAGAAGACCATCGGCAAATACCTTCAGGCATACAAGATGCTGACAGGAAAGGATCTGTAAATAATAATTTTGGGTATTCCTTTTTGTGGGGGCAGGCAGGAAAGGTAAGGCTTACAAGTGACGGACAACATTTATATCCAGACAGAAAATAACGACAAATTAAAGGAAGAATGCGGTGTCTTCGGTGTGTACGACTTTGACGGACACGATGTGGCATCTACGATCTATTACGGACTTCTGGCATTGCAGCACAGAGGTCAGGAGAGCTGCGGTATCGCCGTCAGCGATACAAACGGACCGAAAGGGAAAGTCTTAAGCAGCAAGGATATGGGACTGGTCAATGAGGCATTTACACCCGAACACCTCGAGAAGTTAAAGGGGGATATTGGTGTGGGACATGTCCGCTATTCCACGGCGGGCGGTTCTACCAGAGAAAATGCACAGCCTTTGGTACTGAATTATGTAAAAGGTACTTTGGGACTGGCACATAACGGTAATCTGATCAATGCTCCGGAACTGCGGAGAGAGTTAGAGTACACCGGTGCTATCTTCCAGACCACCATTGACTCCGAGGTCATTGCATACCATATTGCCAGAGAGCGTCTGAATTCCAAATCCGTAGAGGAAGCGGTGGGCAGAGCCATGATGAAGATCAAGGGAGCGTACTCCCTGGTGGTGATGTCTCCGAGGAAGCTGATCGGCGCCAGAGACCCTTATGGTTTTAAGCCGTTATGTATCGGTAAGAGAGACCATACCTATTTTCTGTCCAGTGAGACCTGCGCTCTGGATACGGTAGGAGCTGAATTTGTCCGGGATGTGTTACCCGGTGAGATCGTGACCATATCTCCGGAGAAGGGGATCGAGTCCGACACCAGCCATGTGCTGAAGCCTGCGGATACCGCAAGATGTATTTTTGAGTATATTTATTTCGCCAGACCTGACAGCTTTATCGATGGGATCAGCGTGTATGATTCCCGTATCCTGGCAGGAAAGTTCCTGGCTATGGATTCCCCGGTGGATGCGGATCTGGTCATCGGCGTACCGGAGTCCGGCAACTGCGCTGCCATGGGATATTCTATGCAGTCCGGAATCCCTTATGGTATGGGCTTCGTGAAAAATGCCTATGTGGGCAGAACTTTTATCAAGCCGAAGCAGAAGAGCAGAGAGAGCAGTGTACAGGTCAAGTTAAATCCTATCCGGGAAGCCGTGGAGGGCAAGCGTGTCATCATGATCGATGATTCCATTGTCCGCGGCACCACCTCCGACCGTATCGTGAAGATGTTGCGGGAGGCAGGAGCGAAGGAGGTCCATATGAGAGTCAGCTCACCGCCTTTTCTGTGGCCCTGCTATTTCGGCACAGATGTTCCGGCGAGAGACCAGCTGATCGCATATAACCGTTCCGTGAAGGAGATCAGTGACCTCATCGGTACAGACAGTCTGGACTATCTGAAGATCGAGAGACTGGAAGAACTGGTGGGCGGTAAGCTCGGTATCTGTAAGGGCTGCTTTACCGGCAAATACCCTATGGAACCGCCTGCGGAAGATATCCGCGGGGACTTCGACAAGTAGAAAATAAAAACAAAGAGAGAATAAAATAAGAGGAGCAGACAAATGAGTACAGGTACAGACAGATATCAGAGCCCGTTATCCGAACGTTATGCCAGTAAGGAGATGCAGTATATTTTCTCCCCGGATATGAAATTCCGTACATGGAGAAAACTGTGGATCGCACTGGCAGAGACGGAGAAAGAGCTGGGACTGTCCCAGGACGGGAAACCCGTCATCACAGATGAGCAGATCGAGGAACTGAAGGCACACGCAGAGGACATCAATTATGATGTGGCAAAAGAGCGTGAGAAGCTGGTACGTCATGATGTTATGAGCCATGTATATGCATACGGACAGCAGTGCCCCAAGGCAGCCGGAATCATTCATCTGGGTGCAACCTCCTGTTACGTAGGTGACAACACCGATATTATCGTGATGACAGAGGCTTTGAAGTTAGTCAGAAAAAAGCTTATCAATGTCATGAAGGAGCTGGCTGACTTCGCAGATAAGTATAAGGCACAGCCTACCCTGGCATTCACTCATTTTCAGCCTGCACAGCCTACGACCGTAGGTAAGAGAGCAACCTTGTGGCTGCAGGAGTTCTCTCTGGATCTGGAGGATCTGGATCATGTTCTGGGTACCATGAAGCTGTTAGGCTCCAAGGGAACCACCGGAACCCAGGCATCCTTCCTGGAACTGTTCAACGGGGATCAGGAGACCATCGACAAGATCGATCCCATGATCGCTGCCAAGATGGGCTTCAAGGAGTGCTATCCCGTATCCGGACAGACCTATTCCCGTAAGGTGGATACCAGAGTAGCCAACGTACTGGCAGGTATTGCGGCATCCGCACACAAGATGAGCAACGATATCCGTCTGTTACAGCACCTGAAGGAAGTGGAAGAGCCGTTTGAGAAGAATCAGATCGGTTCCTCCGCAATGGCATATAAGCGTAATCCCATGAGAAGTGAGCGCATTGCGTCTCTGTCCCGTTATGTGATGGTGGACGCACTGAATCCCGCGATCACTTCCGCTACCCAGTGGTTCGAGAGAACGCTGGATGACTCTGCAAATAAGAGACTGTCCATTCCCGAAGGCTTTCTTGCCATCGACGGCATCCTGGATCTGTGCCTGAATGTTGTGGACGGTCTGGTAGTATACCCGAAGGTGATCGAGAAGCATATGATGAGTGAGCTGCCCTTCATGGCTACCGAGAATATCATGATGGATGCTGTAAAGTTAGGCGGCAACCGTCAGGAGCTGCATGAGCGTATCCGTGAGCTGTCCATGGAGGCGGGCCGCAACGTGAAGGTAGAAGGAAAAGAAAACAATCTGTTAGAGCTGATCGCCGCAGATCCTGCATTCCCCATGGGACTGGAGGAACTGAAGGCATCCATGGATCCTTCTAAGTATATCGGACGTTCTAAGGAACAGGTGGAAGCATTCTTAAAGAACGTGATCCATCCGATTCTGGAAGCCAACAAAGATCTTCTGGGCGTAAAGGCAGAGATCAATGTATAAATAGAAATCATATCATTACAGAAATCCGTCATTTGACCAGGAGAGCCAATGGCGGTTTTCTGCGTTGCGGAGAAATATCAGAGAGAGCAGGAGATAGATAAAAATGGGTGGATTTTTTGGAGTCGCAGCAAAAGAAGACTGTGTATTTGATCTGTTTTTCGGAACAGACTATCATTCCCATCTGGGAACCAGACGCGCCGGAATGGCAGTCTACAGCAAAGAGGAAGGTTATAACAGAGCCATTCACAACATCGAGAATGCGCCGTTTCGTACCAAATTCGACAAGGATGTCAATGAAATGCGGGGCAATCTCGGTATCGGATGTATCTCAGATTTTGAACCACAGCCACTGATGGTGCGTTCCCATCACGGAACTTATGCCATCACCACGGTTGGCAAGATCAATAATACTGATGCCATTATAAAGGATCTGTTCGCAAAAGGACATTCCCATTTTCTGGAGATGAGCGGCGGAGACATCAACGCCACGGAGCTGGTGGCAGCCATTGTGAATCAGAAGGATAACCTGGTAGAGGGCATTCAGTACGCCCAGGAGATCATTGAAGGTTCCATGACGCTTCTGATCATGACACCGAAGGGAATCTATGCGGCCAGAGATAAGATGGGACGTACTCCTGTGGCCGTGGGCAAAAAGGAAGGAGCATATTGTGTTTCCTTTGAAAGTTTTGCTTATCTGAACCTGGGATACCAACCGGTACGTGAATTGGGACCGGGAGAGATCGCCGTGGTGACACCGGAAGGCGTGCGGACGCTGGTACAGCCGGGAAAAGACATGAAAATCTGCACCTTTTTGTGGGTATATTATGGATATCCTTCTTCCTCTTACGAAGGAATCAGTGTTGAAAAAATGCGTTATCAGTGTGGCGCGAAGCTCGCGGAGCGTGATCATGTAAAGCCGGATATCGTAGCCGGTGTGCCGGATTCCGGTACCGCCCATGCAGTGGGATATGCGAATCGTTCGGGGATTCCTTTCTCCCGTCCGTTCATCAAATATACACCGACCTGGCCGAGATCTTTTATGCCGACGATACAGACCCAGAGAAATCTGATCGCCAAGATGAAATTAATTCCGGTACATGACCTGATCCAGGATCAGAGCCTGCTGCTCATTGATGATTCCATTGTCCGCGGTACACAGCTGAGAGAGACGACGGAATTTTTATACCAGAGCGGTGCGAAGGAAGTACATATCCGTCCGGCATGTCCCCCCTTGTTATACGGTTGTAAGTATCTGAACTTCTCCAGATCCTCCTCCGAGATGGATCTGATCACCCGCCGTGTGATCAAGGAGATGGAGCAGGAAGACAGACAGATCGACCTGAAGAACTATGTGGATCCGGATACGCCGGAGTATGAAGAAATGGTAGACAGGATAGGAAGGCAGCTGAACTTCACTACCCTGCAGTTCCAGAGACTGGATGATATGATCGAGTCTGTGGGGATCGGAAGAGACAAACTCTGTACCTATTGCTGGGATGGAAAAGAATAAGGAGTCTGACCGTCGGATAGTAACGAACAAGAAACAGA
>OHJO01001130.1_pt1 | contig 10773 bp, 7 predicted proteins | sample 1568561 | NCBI WGS metagenome assembly OHJO01 (sample SAMEA3879556, study PRJEB24766) | human gut metagenome | biome: human-associated habitat; feature: feces | place: USA | collected 1985/1987
TCTCTTTTTCGTCTGCTTCAAAGGTAAAGCGGCGCTCCCCGGTGCCGGGCTGTGCCAGCGCCAGCTTGACCGCATGGTAAACGACATCGAACACATCGTTTTCCCGGGCAAAGCGGGCTTCGATCTTGGCCGGATGCACATTGACATCCACAAGGTCGGCCGGCATTTCCAGCAGCAGAATGCCGCCCGGGAACTTGCCCTGCATCATGGTACCCTTGAACGCCATCTCCATGCCCGCCATCATGGTGCGGTTGCGGACGTAGCGGCCATTGATATAGAAATACTGCATACTGCGGCTGGCGCGGCAGCTGCGGGGCTGGGTGATCAGGCCCCAGACCCGGTAGACGCCCTCACGGTTGTCCACCTCCATCAGGTCGCGGCTGAACTCCCGGCCCAGCACCGCATAGGCTGCACCGCGCAGCTGGCCGTCGCCGGGCGTGACATACTGCAGCTTGCCCTCACGGATGAACTTGACGCTGACTTCCGGGTGGCTGAGCGCTACATGGGTAACTGTATCCGACACAAAGGTGCCCTCGGAGGAGTCCTTTTTGAGGAACTTCATGCGGGCGGGGGTGTTGTAGAACAGGTCCTGCACCCGGATGGTGGTGCCCACGGCGCGGGCGGCAGGCTCCCTGCACCTCAGCAACAGGCGCAAAAATCTTGTCTTTACGCTGTCGTCCTATGCCGAGTGTCTCGCTTTGGTCGGACTGCTCAAGACCCTTTATCCGGCGGAGTTCGAGGTCTCCGTCGAACATATCCGTTCGGGAGTGCGCAAGGGTGGCACCAATTATACCGTCGCCGTGCCCACGGGATTCACGACTCAGGCGCTTGAGGACATCGGAATGTTCGGCGAAGAGGGCAGCGAACCGCTGCCCGAAAGCGTAATCACCGAACGCGCTTCCGCAGAAGCGTTCCTCAAGGGATTGTTTCTCGGGTGCGGCAGCATATATGTCCCCTCGGCTTCCGAGGGAGAAAAACGCGACGGATATCACTTCGAGTTTGCTCTCGATTCCGAGTCGCTCGCGGACAGCGTGGCGGCGCTTCTGCGCAGTTTCGGCATCAACCCCAAAATCAGCGAGAGAGGGCAAAGCGTGCTCGTCTATCTCAAGGACAAGGACGAAATCCTGCGTGCGCTCGCTCTGCTGGGACTTGCCGACTGCGTGCTTTCACTCAAGGCGGTAATCGACGAGCGCGAGACGGCAAACAGCATAAACCGCGCGACCATATGCGAGACCGCCAACCTCGACAAAACCTACACTGCGTCGAGCGCGCAAATTGCGGCGATAAACAAAATCAGGGATACCGTGGGGTTGGAGGCGCTCAGCCCCGTGCTGAGGGAAACGGCGGTGGAGAGAGAGAGGAACGGATTGGCGTCTATGGCGGAACTTGCCGAAATTCTCGGCGTGACCAAGAGTTGTCTCAATCACCGCTTGCGCAAGATAAAAGAGATTGCCGACGAACTGAACGGCGCAACGGAAATTTAATCGCAACGTATAAACGCTTTAAAGTGCCGTTTCCGACATTACAGGTGGTCGGAGCGCGCCGCCCGCGGAGCGGTCTGGCGCGGCACTGGAAGAACGACAGGAGAATAAGATGAGCGATTTCGTACATCTGCATCTACACACAGAATACAGTCTGCTTGACGGTGCCGTACGTCTCAAGAGCGAGACGGCATACACCGAAAACAACGACAAAGGGGAGCCCGAGGACAAGACAAAACCCGGTTTTCCTCTTTGCGAGGCGCTTATCAAGCGGGGTATGACAGCCGCGGCAATCACCGACCACGGCAATCTTTACGGCGTGCACACTTTCGTGTCCGCTATGCGCAAAAACAAACTCAAGCCCATTATCGGCAGCGAGTTTTACGTGACCGACGATATGTACGTCAAGACCCCCGAGGTGCTCCATAAGCGCGAACACCTGATTCTGCTTGCCAAGAATCAGAAAGGATACGAAAATCTTATGCGCCTGTCCACGGAATCCTATGTGGACGGATTCTATATGAAACCGCGTATCGACCTCCGTCTTCTGGAGAAGTACTCCGAGGGGCTCATATGCTGTTCGGCGTGTCTCGCAGGGCATATTCCGTCGGCATTGTTGCGCGGAGATTACGAGGACGCCAAGGCGTACGCGCTTCGCCTCAAGGGAATGTTTGCCGAGGGCGATTTCTACATCGAATTGCAGGACCACGGTCTCGAGGGAGAGAAGCGAATACTCAATCAACTCGTCGCGCTTGCCCGCGATATCGGGGTGAAAGTGGTCGCCACCAACGATGTCCACTACATAGAACGCGAGGACGCCGACACGCAGGACACTATGATGTGTATCACGCTCCAGTGCAAAAAGACGGAGAAGGTGGGCGTGCGCTTCGAGAACGACAATTTCTATCTCAAGAGCGGCGAGGAAATGGAGGAACTGTTTTCGTGGATACCCGAAGCGATTGCCTCCACCAAAGAAATCGCCGACAAGGTCGACGGGGATTATTTCGTCGTCGAACACTCCACGACTTACATTCCGCGTTTCGACACCGAGGATATGAACGGCAGGACGGCGAAAGAATACCTGCACGACCTCGCGTGGGAGCGCATTTACGGCAGATATCCCGTCATCACCGACGAAATCAAGACGAGGTTGGACTACGAACTCGGCGTCATCGACCAATGCGGTTTCAACGACTACTTCCTCATCGTGTGGGACTTCGTCAATGCCGCAAGGCTGAGGGGCATTCCCGTGGGACCCGGCCGAGGCAGCGGCGTGGGAAGCCTGGTCGCGTATTCCATAGGCATAACCGACGTCGACCCGCTGCGCTACAGTCTGCTGTTCGAGCGGTTCCTGTCCCGCGAAAGGGTGTCCAACCCCGACTTCGACATAGACTTCTGTTTCGTGCGCCGTCCCGAGATAATCGAATACGTCGTGCAGAAATACGGCGCGCCCAACGTGTCGCAGATTATCGCTTATTCCACTATGAGTGCCAAACAGGCAATCAAGGACGTCGGCAGGGTGTACGACATTCCGTACACCGAGGTCAACAACTGGGTGAAGTGCATACCCAACGGGAAAGTCAAACTCGACAGGTGTCTCACGCGGGGAGCGCAGTTCTATTCCGAAGATTTTGCCAAACTTTACGCCGAGGACCCGCAGGCTCGCGCCATAATCGACACGGCGATAGCGCTTGAGGGTATGCCGAGGCAGGCGTCTATGCACGCGGCGGGCGTGGTCATTTGCCGCGACCCCATTGTCGAGCACGTGCCTCTTTCCCGCAACGGCAACGAAATCGTCACGCAGTTCGACAAGGGTATGGTCGAGGCGCAGGGGCTGCTTAAAATGGACTTCCTGGGGCTTAAGACCCTCACCGACATCAGCGAGGCGGTGAAATACATCAAGGAAGACAAGGGCATTGAAGTGGACTTCGACAAACTGGGTTACGAGGACCCCAGGGTTTACGAGGTCATAGCCAGCGGAGACTGCGAAGCCATATTCCAACTTGAGGGCGGCGGCATCAAGAAATTTATGATGCAGATGCAGCCCGCATCTCTGGAGGACGTTATGGCAGGCATTTCGATGTACCGTCCCGGTCCTATGCAGTTCCTCAACCTCTTCCTCGAGGGCAAGCGCAATCCCGACGCGGTGCATTACGACCACCCGTGGCTCAAAGACATACTGGCCACCACCTACGGTTGCATAGTCTATCAGGAACAGGTTATGCAGATTGCGCAGAAACTGGCAGGCTATTCCTTCGGCGGCGCGGACATAATGAGACGCGCAATGGCAAAGAAAAAAGCCGACGTTCTCAGCAAGCAGAAGGAGATTTTCCTTCACGGCGGGCAACTGGACGGAGACAAGACCAAGAAGCAGATTCCCGGCGCGGTTGCGCTCGGTGTGCCCGAAGAAGTCGCGAGCAATCTTTTCGACAAGATACTCGAGTTCGCGAAGTACGCGTTCAACAAGTCGCACGCCGCGGCGTATGCGGTTCTGTCCTATAGGACTGCGTACCTCAAGTGCTACTATCCCAACCACTACATCACCGCCGTCATCAACAACCGCATCACCAACGCCGACGAGGTCAAACACTACATCAACTATCTGCGCCGCAGCGGCGTGAAGATTCTGCCTCCCGACATAAACCTCTCCAAGACCCACTTTTCCATTGACGACGACAACGTGCGTTACGGGCTTATGGGCATAAAGAACGTCGGAGAGCAGGCGGTCGAGTACATTCTGCGCGAGCGCGAAGCGCACGGCGCGTTCACCGACCTCAGGGATTTCATCGAAAGGTGCTCCGAGCAAATCAACAAGCGACTGGTGGCGAGCCTGATAAAGGGCGGTGCGTTCGACTCTTTCGGCAAGACCCGCGCCACTCTCACGGCGTCTTACGAGAAGATTATGGACGGAGTGGCGTCCGATAAAAAGAAAAGAATGACGGGGCAGATTTCCCTGTTCGACGAACTCATAGAGGATACCGCCGTCACCTATACGGAATTGCCCGAATACGACAAGGCTCAGTTGTTGTCGGGCGAAAAAGAGGTGTTGGGTATGTACGTAAGCGGTCACCCGCTTGCCGATTATCCCTACGCGGCGGAAGGAATAACTTTCCACACCTCCGAACTGTTTGCCACCTCCGACGACGGCGCCGAAGGAGCGGCGGCTCAGGCGGAAAGCGACGAGGCGTCCGAAGAGGGACACCCCGCCGTAGACCGTTCGCTTGACGGGAAACGGGTGTGTATGGGGTGCGTGGTCGAGGCGCACGAGCGCAAGACCACGAGCAAGCAACAGCCGTTTGCCGTCGGCAGACTGGAGGACTGGGACGGAGCGATAGCCTTCACTATGTATCCCAGGGTTTACGAGCAGTATGCGGCGGTTCTGACTGCGGACACTCCCATCAAAGCGTACGGCAGAATAGACCTCCGCGACGAAGCCGAACCCAAAATCGTGGTGGAGAAACTGGAAGTCTGGTCGGGCGGAGACGCGCGGACGGCGGGCAAGGAAAGCAAAGCCGCGGGCGGGGTGGTGTACGTGTTGGTCGAAAGCGAGTCGCACGCTTCGGCGGTGACTGCCGTTTTGTCGCTTTATCCGGGAGACACTCTCGTGAGAGCGCAGATTGCGGACAAACACAAGCCCTATCTGCGCAATTTCCGTCAGCGTGTGACCCCTTGCGACGAACTTTTCGAGAGATTGCGTAACCTTGTGGGGGACAAGGGCGTTATATACCGTGAAAAGGCATAGCCGCGTGCCGTTGCCGCCTTCCCGCTCAGCGGCGCGGCGGAGCGGGAAAATTACACTTTACAAGTGAACGGTTCTTACTTATAATAACAATATGCGCGGCGGGTGCGCCCGTCGCAATATCCGCGCAAGCGGGACGAGAGGTCAATATGGCAAAGAACAACGTCGAAAACAACAAGAAACTCGCCATTCTTACCAGCGGCGGCGATTCCTCCGGTATGAACGCCTGCATCAGAACCGCAGTGCGTTACGCGATGAACAAGGGCTATGAAGTCTACGGTGTGAGGCACGGTTACGTAGGGCTGCTCTCGGACGACATTTTCCAGATGCAGTACAACAGCGTGTCAAACTGCGTACACACGGGCGGCACCATTCTCCGCACGGGCAGAACCGACGAGTTCAAGAAAGTGGAAGTGCAGAAAGAGGCGGCAAAGAACCTCACCAAACGCGGTGTCTACAACCTCATCGTCATCGGCGGCGATGGCTCTTTCCGCGGTATAGAGGACCTGCACCAGAACACCAATCTCAACGTCATCGGCATTCCCGGGACCATAGATAACGATATGGGATATACCGACTATACGATAGGTTTCGATACCGCCTGCAACACGGTTCTCGACGCAATGCTGAAACTGCGCGACACCATCACCTCACACGACAGAATAATGATTCTCGAGGTTATGGGCAGGCTGTGCGGCGACATCGCCCTGAAGACGGCGGTCGCGGGCGGCGCCGAATACGTCATCGTTCCCGAAGCCCCCACCGACGTGGACGCGATAGCGGCGAGTGTGAAAAAAGGCTTTGACAAAGGCAAGACTTCCACTATCATCGTGCTTGCCGAGGGCAGGAACGACATCAAAGAGGAACTGCGCGAAAAGGTCAAACTTTCCACGGGCAGAACCGTCAACCACGTTGCTCTCAGTTACATTCAGAGGGGCGGCACGCCGTCTATGTTCGACCGCGTTCTCGCTTCCCGTATGGCGGCGCGCGCCGTCGAACTCATCGAGTGCGGACAGAGCGGCAGGGTAGTCGGCGTCCGCGGCAGCGACATCATAGATATGAACGTCATCGAAGCGCTCAACTGCGTGAAGAAATTCGACGAGAGACTTTACGCTCTCGCCACCACGATAAGCAAATAATTTTTCACGGGCAAAGAACCGCCGCACCGCGTGCGGCGGTTTTTTTTGCTTTCAGCGACGGATAACAGCCTGCGGGCGAGCGGGAGCGCCCGCGGGCGTTGCTCGTGCGCGCCGACGTATGCGCCCGTGCGCAATTTATTTCGGAAAGAAGCGATATCGCTTGCCCCCGACTGCAAAAAAAGGTATTATATTCGTGTTCGGCAAGACCGATTAAATTTTCAGGAGATGAACTATGAAGAATCTTAAAGGTGCCTGTATGTTCGGGCAGAGCGGCGGTCCCACTTCCGTCATCAACAGCAGCGCGGCGGGCGTGTTCGTCGAAGCCCTCCGTCAGGAGAACATCACTGCCGTTTACGGCGCAGAGCACGGCATCGTCGGTATTCTCGACGAGAAATTCTACGATATGTCCAAAGAGGACCCCAAGGAACTCGAACTTCTGAAGTATACCCCCTCTTCGGCGCTCGGTTCCGCGAGATACAAACTCAAGGACGTCACCGAGGACGCCACCGATTACGAGCGTATCCTCGAGGTGTTCAAAAAGTACGATATCCGCTATTTCTTCTACAACGGCGGCAACGACAGTATGGACACCTGCAACAAAATCAGCAAATACCTTCAGTCCGTCGGTTACGACTGCAACGTCATCGGCGTGCCCAAGACCATAGACAACGACCTTTACGGCACCGACCATTGCCCCGGCTACGCCAGCGCGGCTAAATATATCGCCACCACCCTTATGGAGTGCAACCTCGACGCGAAAGTGTACAACTTCGGTCTGGTGTGCATCATAGAGGTTATGGGCAGAAACGCGGGCTGGCTCGCCGCTTCCGCGGAACTCGCCAACTTCAAGGGGCTCGGCGCCGACCTCATCTATCTGCCCGAAGTGCCCTTCGACGTGGATAAGTTCGTCGAAGACGTCGCCACCGTTTGCGAGCGCAACAACAACAAGTGCATCGCAGTCGTTTCCGAAGGCCTCAAGACCGCGGACGGAAAGTATGTCGGCGACTTCAAGGCGGGCGCAAACGATTTGTTCGGGCACGCCACTCTCGGCGGTCTTGCGGGTATCCTCGGCGGCATAATCAAGGAACGCCTCAACGTCAAGGTGCGTCCCATCGAACTCAGCCTTATGCAGCGTTGCGGAGCGCACCTCGCCTCCAAGACCGACGTCGAAGAAGCGTTCAACGCCGGCGCTTTCGCGGTGCGTTCGGCTGTCGCGGGCGAGACGGACAAGATGGTGGTTTTCGAGCGCGACTACAGTTCCGACAAGTATGTGTGCAAGAACGTGCTTATGCCTCTCGAACTTGCCGCCAACACCGAGAAAACCTTCCCCCTCGAATGGATTACCGAAGGCGGAAAAGGTATCAGCGAAGAATACGTCAAGTATGCCCTGCCTCTCATTCAGGGCGAAGCCAAAGCCCCCCTCGAGGACGGGCTGCCGAGATTCGCGCAACTCAAGAAAATTTACGCGCGCAAGTAATAAGGAAACGGGAAAACGAACGCCGCGGCGTTCGTTTTCTTATGCGGAAAAATGAGCAGACTGGCTGTCGGAGACATAATAGAGGGAGTCGTCGTGGACTTCGGTATGAGCGGCGAGGGTATCGTCAAGATTGGCACATACCCTGTTTTCGTTCCGTTCGCGATAGTGGGCGAAAGGATTCGCGCAAAGGTGAATTACGCAAAGAAAGAGTGCGCATTTGCCGACCTTATCGAATGTTTATCCACGTCAAAAGACAGGATAAAACCCCGTTGTCCGCATTTCGGACGTTGCGGCGGGTGCGATTTGCAGCACCTTTCCCACGACGCGCAAGAGGAAGTGAAACGGCAAGGACTGGTCCGCATTCTCAGGAAAAACGCGGGACTGGACGTTGACGTGCCGCCCGTCGTTTCGGGAAGGCAGTGGGGCTATCGCAACAAACTTTCCCTGCCTTTCGGAAGAATGGGCAAGCACGGCAAAGTGGTGCTGGGATTCTACGAAAAACGCTCCCACCTCGTTGTGCCTATGCGCTCCTGTCCGCTGCACGGAGATTGGGCGGCAGGCCTGATTGCGGACATCTCCGAATGGGCCAACGAAAACGACGTTTCCGTATACGACGAAAAGACGGGCAAGGGGCTGCTGCGCCATCTGGTTGCGCGCTTCGTGACGACTTTGTCCGTCACGTTGTCGGTCAACGGCGACAGCGTGCCGCGCCTCTCCAATCTGGTCAAGAAACTCGACAGACATTTTTCGGGTTACGCGGTCTACGTTTCTCCGCAGAAGCAGAAAAACAACGTCATACTGGGCGAAACCGCGACACTCGTACACGGCAAGGAAACCCCGCAGGATTTCGGCGCTTTCCGCGCCGTCGTTTCGCCGCTCTCGTTCTTGCAGGTCAACGACGAAATGCGCGACAAACTCTATGCCGCGGCCTGCGAACTTGTGGGGGACTGCGACGAGATAATCGAACTTTACTCGGGGGTGGGCTTGCTCACCGCCGAAGTCGCCTCTCGTTTGCCCGCGGCGCGGATAACCGCAGTGGAAATCGTCCCCGAAGCGGTGGCGGACGCCGAGAAACTTATGAACAGACTGGGTTTATCCGACAGGGTGCGCGAAGTGTGCGCCGACGCCGCGGAATTTATGCGCAACGGGTTTTCGGAGTGCGCGGAGGGGACAAGACGCGTGGTGTTGCTGGACCCGCCCCGCAAAGGTTGTGCGCCCGAAGTCGTCGCCGCCGTCAACGCTTCCGACTGTGAAAAGGTGGTCTATATCTCCTGCAATCCCGCCACGCTTTCACGCGATATCGCATTGTTTGCCGAAGGCGGCTTCACTCTTTCTCACATACAGCCTTTCGATATGTTCCCCGAGACAATGTGCCTGGAGACCCTGGTCTCGTTGGAGCGCGGGTTTACAGAATAGGCTCAGTCGGTATATAATTGTATCGGAATCCGTAATACGGGAGGGTATACTATGAAGAAACTTCTTGCGACATTGTTGTGCGTGGTCGTGCTGGCGGTCTGCGCGGCGGCGGTACTCACCGCGTGCGGAGGCGACCCCAAGGAACAGGGAGGAGGCGGAGAGAGCAAGCCCGTCTCTTATTCCGTTTCCTGCGAAGAGGACGACGTATTCGGGGATTATTACGACCTCAGGGCCGATTATTCCATCGTGGGCGCGGGCAAGACCGTGACCGTTACCGTCGATTACGAAGGTTGGAATTTTCTCGAGGCAGCCAAGGTGTTCGCAAACGGCACGGAATGTGCGGCAGGCGCCGCCGAGGGCACCTATACCTTCGTTATGCCCGCCGCGGACGTTACCGTGACTGCGGAAATGCGCGTACTCAGCGTCCCCACCGCCGAGAGCGGCATGGGTTGGACGAGAACGCACGACCTTGTGGCGGGCGGAATCAACAACTCTTTTGAGGTTACTTTCGGCACGGAAGGCGTGCAGAACACAATCGTGACGAACAGCGACGGCTATTCCACGATGATGTATGTGGAGGTTATTTCGACCAATCGGGAAGTCATGCCGAACGAAGCCGTGACCCGCATTCAGAAGACCAGCGGCAATTCTTTGGATGCGTATGTGGCAACGGTGTCTTTCGATTCCAAGCTGCTTTCGCCGGGGCAGACCACCATCATTCTCATTGACAAGGACAACGACAGGGCAATCACCCTCGATGTCACCGTCGTGGCGAGGGATTACTGAGCGCGGGCGAGAACGGCGTCTCGAAAAGGAATGGGGACGGGGAGCGGAGTGCTCTCCGTCTTTTATTTTCGGTCTTGTGCGCGGGCGTGCGGCGGGGTAGAATAAAAAGACGGGGAGTGACCCGCGGAGGAGATATGGAATACGCAAAGGCAGGCGGCGTGATTGTCGCAAGGTTGGAAGTCGGCGAGGAAATCGTGGACAGCGTGCGTGCGATTGCCCGACGCGAAAACGTAATCTTTGCCGAGGTAAGCGGAATAGGCGCGGTGAAAGAGTTCGACGTGAGCGTGTACGATGTCGCCGCAAAAAGATATTACGACAATTCGTACGCAGAGCCAATGGAACTCACGTCTCTGCTGGGCACGATTACGCGCAAGGACGGCGAACCGTACGTGCACCTTCACGCGACGGCGGGCGGCGGCGACGGCAGGGCGTACGGCGGACATCTCAAACGCGCCGTCATAGGAGCCACTTGCGAACTGGTGTTGCGCACCGCGGATATTGCGGTGGGCAGAAAAACCGACGAAGTCACGGGTCTCAACGTGTTTGATTTTACGGAGGTATTATGAGCAGCGTGAAGACGATTGCGCTAATTGCGCACGACCACAAAAAGGACGAAATGCTCGCCTGGGCGGCGGGGCACGCCGAAATTCTCAAAAATTACAGCCTTTGCGGGACGGGCACCACTGCAAGACTCGTCTCGGAAGCAACGGGGCTTAACGTCAAGCGGTATCTTTC
>OHJO01001132.1_pt1 | contig 10761 bp, 8 predicted proteins | sample 1568561 | NCBI WGS metagenome assembly OHJO01 (sample SAMEA3879556, study PRJEB24766) | human gut metagenome | biome: human-associated habitat; feature: feces | place: USA | collected 1985/1987
TATATCACATTCTGAAGCAGGGGACAAATTTTTGTGCACAACAAAGACCCGCCGGGCAGCATACGCCACACAGCGGGTCTGAAAGGAGGAAGTGCCGTTTCAGGGCACCTTATGAGAAGCGTGTGTTACAGGACGATGGGTTTCTCCGGGTCGATCTCCAGGTTTTCGCCGTTGGATTCGATCACGCGGCGGTACCACTCGTAGCTCTTTTTCTTGTAACGTTCCAGCGTACCGGAGCCGTCGCTGTTCAGGTCCACATAGATCATACCGTAGCGCTTTTTGATCTCCGCCGTGGAGCAGGAGATCAGGTCAATGCAGCCCCAGCTGGTATAGCCCATCACGTCCACGCCGTCGTGCAGCGCTTCGCTGACCTGCACCAGGTGGTCGTTCATGTAGCGGATGCGGTAATCATCCTCCACCGTAAAGCTACCGTGGCCGTCCGGCACCAGGGTGTCGTTGGCGCCCAGGCCGTTTTCGGCAATGAACAGGGGCTTGTGGTAGCGGCTGTACAGCCGGTTCAGGGTGTAACGCAGGCCCTTGGGGTCGATCTGCCAGCCCCACTCGCTGACCTTGGAATACGGATTGCGCTTGAGGGTGGGGACCATGTTGCTACCGGTGGGCTCGCCCAGCGAGTGGTCGGCGGCGGCGCAGTTGCTGGAATAGTAGCTAAACGAAACAAAGTCCACAGTGTGGGTCAAGGCTTCGCGGTCCTCATCGCTGATCTCCAGTTGCACGCCCTTTTCCTCAAACACGCGCTTGGCGTAGTAGGGATAGGCACCCAGGGCCTGCACGTCCGAGAACAGGTACACCTCGTTGTCCAGCTCCATCACCTCGATGATGTCATCGGGGTTCGGGGTGAGCGGGTAGATGGTAACGGCCAGGATCATGCTGCCCACCTTGTACTCCGGGTCGATGCTGTGGGCCAGCTGCACAGCCTTGGCGCTGGCCACCAGCTCGTAGTGGATGGCCTGATACAGCTGCTGGTTGCTCAACTGGGCCTTGGGGGTCAGGATGGCACCGCTGACAAAGGGCTGGTGCAAAATGGAGTTGATCTCGTTGAACGTGATCCAGTACTTCACCTTGCCCTTGTACCGCTCAAACAGGACCTGGCAGTATTTCAGGTACAGGTCGATCATGATGCGGTTGCTCCAGCCGTTGTACTTGCGGGCCAGGGCCAGGGGCGTTTCGTAGTGGGAAATGGTGATGAGCGGCTCAATGCCGTACTTGTGGCACTCGTCAATGACATCATCGTAGAACTTCAGGCCCGCCTCATTGGGCTGTGCTTCCTCGCCGGTGGGGAAAATGCGGCTCCACGCAATGGAAAAGCGGTAGACCTTGAACCCCATACCCGCAAAGAGCTTGATGTCCTCTTTGTAGCGGTGGTAGTAATCAATGCCTTTCAGCTTGAGGTTGTCGGGGGTCGGCTCCTCGGTGATGACCTTGAAGCCCTTGGGCAGCACATCCTGGATGGACAGGCCCTTGCCATCTTCCAGATAGGCACCCTCGCACTGATTTGCGGCCGTTGCGCCGCCCCAGAGGAAATTTCTCGGGAAATACATACAGGTTCCTCCCTAATGTTGCAGCGTCCGGGGATCAGTTCTTTTTCTCGTCACGGAACAGGACGAACGAAACGATAAAGGCCACCACAAAGGCAATGGCTGCACCGGCGCAGGCATAGTAGAAGTTGGCCATGGGGGTATCCAGGCCAATGTAGCTGGGCAGGGTCAGCAGACCGGGAGAGCCGCCGGAGTAGTTCTTGGTGTTCATCAGGCCCATAAAGAAGCCGCCCACGCCGCCGCCAGCCATGGCTGCGATCATGTTGGTGCGGATCTTCATGGTAACGCCGAACAGGACCGGCTCTGTGATGCCGCAGACGGCGGTGATACCGGTGGCGGAGGTCAGCTGCTTGAGTTCGGGGTCCTTGGTCTTGATGGAAACGGCCAGAGCAGCAGCGCCCTGTGCCACGTTGGAGGCCAGCTGGCCCGGATAGATGATGGTGTCAAAGCCGATGGTCATACGGTTGTTGATGCCAATGGGGAGCAGGGCGTGGTGGGTACCTGTCATGACCAGGAACGGCAGGAACACGCCGACGATGGTGGGCACCAGCCAGGGTGCCAGGGTGCTCAGGCCATTGATCACAGCGGCCAGGGCGTTGGAGACCACATAGCCCACCGGGCCCAGCACACACAGGGTGGCAATGCCGCAGATGAACATGGTCAGCAGCGGAGCGGTAAAGAAGCGGATGGCTTTGGGGGAGATGCGGGTAGCCCAGGGCTCCACCTTGGACATCAGCAGCACGCCCAGGATGATGGGGATCACGGACGAAGAATAGGAGGCGTTATAGATGGGCAGCATGAAGATGGTGATTGCCTCGCCGCTTTCCTTGGAGGCAGCCACCAGGTTCACAAAGCTGGGGTGGATCAGGATGCCACCCAGCATCATGGCCAGGTAGGGGTTGCAGCCCAGCTTTTTCGCCGCCGAGTTAGCCAGCAGGATGGGCAGGAAATAGAACGTGGCATCGCCCATGAAGTTGATGACCTGGTAGGTGCTGGACGTATTGCTGACCAGCTTGAACGCCACCAGGATGGCCAGCACGGCCTTGATCATGCCTGCTGCGGTCAGCGGGGGCAGGATAGGGGTAAAGATGCCGGTCAGGGTGTCGATGACACGGTCGTACCACTTGCCCTTGGGGGCGGGGGCTGCGGCGGCAGGGGCGGTGCCCAGCATCCCGCTGAGCTTCTCGTACACCTGCGTGACCTCGGCACCAATAATCACCTGATACTGGCCGTTTGCCTGGGCAACGCCCACAACACCGGCCAGGCCCTTGATGGCATCGGTATCGGCTTTTGATTCATCTTTCAGGTTAAAGCGCAGACGGGTGGCACAATGGGTGGCGTTGCTCACATTCTCGGCACCGCCCACCAGGCTGAGGATCTGTTTTGCCAATGCGCCGCAATCTTCTTTTTTTGCCATTTGCAATTCCTCCATGATGGTTTGATCCGGGGTGATCCGGAGCCTGCTGCGCAGAAGCTCTGCGTCAGCCACACCGGGCAGCCCGCGGATCGCGTTGAGGTCGATCACACTGCGGTCCTTTACGGTAACGGACAGACAACCGCTGCGGAAATCACACAGGCCTATGTTTTCTTTTCCGCCGGCCGGAGCAGCCAGCTGCTCCAGGAACTGTTTACGATCCATGGCAGAGGACCTCCCTCTCGGTCAATATCTTCTGAACCGCCCAACGCGCGCCATTGGGTGGATTCATGCAAAAAGGTGGGCAGGGAAGCGGGCCGGTTCAGGCCTCGTTCTTCTCCTGCAGGCGGGTGATGTGCAGCATGAGGTACACGATCTCCTCATCGTTGCACTGCCAGTTCCAGGCGGCCCGGAAATAGTCCGCGATGGCGCGGGCACATTGATACGCCTGCGGATAGTCCCGCCGCATCTGGGCCAGCATCCCGCTGATCCGCTCCTCCACCTGCCTGCAGGAGGCAAGCCGCTGGATGAGGTAGCGCAGATGCATGGAAAACCGGGAATACGAAAAGCTCTCTTTGTTGAGCGTAATAGCAAGCTGTTTCTCCACGATGCCGTCCACGTCCGAAAGGGCCTTGAGCGTCATCATCATGGAGTGCATATCGCCCGCTTCCGCCTCGGCGTTGATGAGGTGGAGGGCAATGTTCACCACCTCGCTGTCTGGCAGCTTCAGCCCGGCTTCCCGCGCCAGCAGCTCCCGTGCCTGTTTGGCCAGCTCTGTCTCCTTGGGGTACAGGTGGCGCACATCGTAAGCCAGCGGGGTCGAGATCTCGATGCCCTTGCGCGTGATCTCGGCGCAGGCCAGCACCAGCGGGCGGGGCAGATCGGCCGCCATGCCAAAATATTTGGGATTCACATCGTAAAACGTTCGCTCGATGCGGGAAAGATCCGTCAGCTCGTAAGGCATTTTGGGGAACCCGACCCCCCGGCCCAGCACCACCAGCTCCTTGCCGTTTCCGTCCAGTGCCAGGGCGGCATTGTTGTTGATCTGTCGGATGATTTTCATACCGTTCTACTCCCTGCATCGAATTTTCGGACAAAAACCCCGAATGCAACAACTCACACTACTCCCCTTGTTTTAGAAAGGGAATTCGATGCAAGTAGCGCCTCCGAGGAGTAACGTCTTGTTTTTACAAATTTATAATACCAAAGGTTCTTTGCTGTGTCTATTCGCACGATACCCAAAAAAGCGTATTGTTTTTTGTGCACCGTGAAAAAAGTGTAGCAAAAAGCCGCCGGGCAGAAAAATGCCCGACAGCCATTGGTTCAAGCTAAATTCTATGCACTTACTTTTTCCGGCTGCGCGTCTTGGTGACCGCCGTGGTGGGCTTCACGGCGGGGGAGAGGTTCGGCTTTTCGGTGAGGGCGGTGGTGATGGGCTCGCCCAGTGCCAGCACCTCGGCCAGTTCCTTCTGCACCTTGGCGTTAACAGGGTCGTTCACAGCCAGCACATCGGAGTAGAACTGCTCCATCTCTTCGCGGGTGGAGAAGGTTGCAACGTACATCTGGTTGCCCATGGCACCAGACAGGGCCTCAGGGATGCGGTCCACCATCCGCATATTCTTCTGGTACTTCTGCATGATCTGCTCATGGCTGTACACAAAGTTCTTGCCATCGCGGCGGCCCGCAAAGGGGCAGTAGTAGTGCTCGCCCACCGGCATATCCGTGCCGCCGAAGGCGATCATATCTGCCCAGATCTTGTACACGTTGGTGGAGCGGGCAAAGTTGATCATATCCGGGGTAAAGCCGCCGCAGGGGCGCATATTGACCTCCAGCGCCACGAGCTGGCCCTTTTTGCCCATGCCGGCCTGATCCTCGGTCATGCGGAAGAACTCAAAGTGGACGAATCGACTCTTCACGCCAAAGCTCTTGACGGCGGCACGTCCGGCGGCGCGGGTATCCTCGGGCAGATCCTTGATGATATAGTAGATGGAGTTATCGTTGTCGTTGACGATGTCCATGATGGACACTGGGCTGACGTTGCCCGCCTCAAAGATGGGGTTGCCGCTGCCGTCGATGATGGCATCGTAGCTGTTGACCTCGGCGTGGACGAACTCCTCCATGATGTAGGAGAGGTCGGGGTGATAGGTGCTCTTGTAGAGCAGGAAGCGCTTCAGCTCCTCATCGCTGGACAGCTTATGGGTATCGGAGGCACCCACACCGTTGTCCGGCTTGACCACCACCGGATAGCCCACCTCGTTGATGAACTTCCTGCAGCTTTCCAGGTCGTCCACCATGTGGTAACGTGCGGTGGCGATGCCGGCCTTCTGGTAATACTCCTTCATCTTGCTCTTGTACTTGATGCGGGGCATATCAGAGGTCTGGAAGCCGCTGGTGATGTGGAAATCGGTGCGCAGGGCTGCGTCCCGCTCCAGCCAGTATTCATTGTTGGACTCCAGCCAGTCGATGCGGCCATACTTGAAGGCGAAGAACGCCACCGCACGGTAGACCTCGTCATAATTCTCCAGACTGCCGACCTTATAGTATTCGTTCAGGCTGTCCTTCAGCTCCGGCTTCAGCTCATCATAGGGCTGGTCACCGATGCCCAGCACGTTCATGCCGTTATTTTTCAGCTCCCGGCAGAACTGCCAGTAGTTGGTGGGGAAATTGGGGGAGATAAAGATAAAGTTGCTCATTGTTGCTCGTTCCTTTTTCACACTTACGTTCTCTGCCAAAGAAGACAGGGCCCGCCATTTTATCACAGACGCTCAGACTTGCCCGACATGCCAAGGGCTCCCCTACTAGGGGAGCTGGCGAGCGGCAGCGAGACTGAGAGGTTTAACCCAAAATATAAGGCATATAATATACGACCTGCTGATACCACCAATCCCAGTCGTGCTTGACATCATAGCCCCACAGGTCCACCCAGACAGGGATGCCTTTCTGCTCAAAGATCTGCTTGAGCTGCCGGGTGGTATCGGGCTGTTCCCAAGCGCCCTGACCGCAGCAGATGACCGCCTTCCTGCTGCGGTAGAGGTCCATATAGGGGTGATCGGTGGGGAAGTTGGCCATATAATCCACGGGGGAGTTCTGGTAGACCACCTCGTCCATGTAATCGCCAAAGCCGTATTTTGCGGTGTAGATGCCGCTGAGGGCCAGACAACCATCGAAAAGATAGGGGAACCGCAGGTAGAGGTTGACGGCATGGGTCGCGCCCAGACTGCAGCCAAAGGCGATCACGCCGGGGAGGCCGTCCCAGCCGTTGCGCTCCTTGGCGATATACTGGATCTTGGGCACGACTTCCTCCACGATGTAGCGGATCCACTGCTCATAGCGGCGGATCCGCCAGTAGGGGTCGCCGTTGGTGTCGGACCAGGTCTCCTGATCGATGGTGTCGATGGAGATGACCATGATCTGCCCGGATTCGATCCACGGAGCCAGCGTACCGGCCATGTGGAAGTCCTCAAAGTCGAAGAAACGGCCATCCTGACAGGAGATAAAGAGCATGGGGCGGCCTGCATGGCCGTAGACCTTGCACTCCATCTCCCGGCCCAGTGCGGGGCTGTAATCCTTGAAGTATTGTGTTTCCATGTAATTTCCCTCCTCTATATAAAAACCTCTCCGGCGCTCCGCTTTGCTCTCCTATCAGGAGAGGAGGCATCCCGAAGGGATGACGGAGAGGTTCAGTCCAACTCGTACATCAAAGTATGGAACACGAACGGCAGCTGCTTTTCCCAGCTGGCTTCGCTGTGGGTGCCGCCGGGCACCAGGCGGCTGGTCAGGTGGATGCCCCGGACCATGATCTTGCTGCACATCTCGGCAAATTCCCTGCGCATTCCCTCGTGGCTGCCCATCTCCTGGGAACCGTAGTCCATGTAGAGCACCGTGCCGGGCTCCAGCTTTGCGCGGCCCACCAGACCGCTGAGCTTTTCAGGAGACACCCAGATCGACGGCGACAGGGCTGCCGCGCGGCTGAAGGTATCGTTATACTGCAGCAGGGCGTACAGGCTCATCAGGCCGCCCATGGAACTGCCGCCGATGAACGTGTGCTCCCGGTCCGGCAGGGTGCGGAAATTGTGGTCAATGAAGGGCTTGAACCGGTGGATGAACCAGCTCATGGTCGCCTGCCCCTTGCCGTCAAAGTGGCCATAGGTCGGGTCATCGAAGCGGTAGGGCGAATACTCCACAAGGCGCTCGTTGTTGGGGCCTGCATTGCACTCCACTGCCGCCACGATGAGCGGGGTATCGGTGTAGTCCAGATAATCCGCCACGCCCCAGCTCTTGCCGTAGGTGGCATCCGCATCAAAGAACACATTCTGGCCGTCGAACATATACAGCACCGGATACCGGCGCTCCGGGTCGGCTTCGTACATGGTGGGCAGGTAGACATACACCCGGCGCTGCTCCACACCGTTCACCGCAGGATAGCTGACGCTCCATTTTTTGACCATATTCCAGTTCCCTCTCGTTTCTGTTTTTCTGCACATAGTCTAGCACTGTGCAGGCGGAAAAGCAATCGGGGAACAAAACCATGATACGGCAAACGCCGCCCGGCGGTATTCCCACCCGGCGGCGTTTGCAAAAATTCTGAACAAAGAGAAGCGCGGGAAGGATCAGTACTTTTTCTCAACCGGAACGATCCAACCCTTGGTATCGGGGATCTTGCCCCACTGCATCCCGGTCATGGTATCGTACAGCTTCTGGGTCACAGGGCCGATCTTGCCATCGCCAATATAGGCGTGCTCACCCTTCCAGACCAGCTCCTTGACAGGGGAGACGACTGCGGCGGTACCAGTGCCGAAGACCTCCTCCAGCTTACCCTCGCGGGCGGCCTGCATGATGTCCGCAATGGCCAGCTTGCCCTCGATGACATCATAGCCCCAATCCTTCAGCAGCTCGATGCAGCTGCGGCGGGTAACGCCGGGCAGAACGGTGCCGACGGTTGCAGCGGTGTAGACCTTGCCGTCGATCTTGAACATGATGTTCATGCTGCCGACTTCCTCAACGTACTTCTTCTCCACGCCGTCCAGCCACAGCACCTGTGCATAGCCCTGCTCCTCGGCCAGCTCGCCGGCCTTGATGGAAGCGGCGTAGTTGCCGCCGCACTTGGTAAAGCCGGTCAGACCCGGGGCGGCGCGGATATACTCGTCCTCCACGTAGATGCGCACGGGGTTGATGCCCTCGGCGTAGTAAGCGCCGGAGGGAGCGCAGATGATGCAGAAGATATAGTGCTTGGAAGCGTGCACGCCCAGACCCACATCATTTGCAAAAATGAAGGGACGGATGTACAGGGAAGCACCATCGGTGTGGGGCACCCAGTCGCGCTCCACATCCACCAGAGCCTCAACAGCCTGCACAAAATCCTCTTCCGGGATCTTGGGGATGCACAGACGGTCGGCGGAGTCCTGGAAACGCTTTGCGTTGCAGTCCGGGCGGAACAGCTGGACGGTATCATCGGCCGTGCGGTATGCCTTCATGCCCTCAAAGATCTCCTGAGCGTAGTGGAACACGACAGTAGCCGGGTCCAGTTCAAAGGGGCCGTAGGGGACAATGCGGGCATCGTGCCAGCCCTCGCCCTCGGTGTAATCCATGACGAACATATGGTCGGAGAACTTTTTGCCGAAGCCAAGCTTCGTCTCATCGGTGGGCTTTGCCTTGGGCGCAGCCGTGCGGGTGATCTTGATATCCAACATAGTGAGTTTCCCTCTTTCCTTTTATGCGCGTGCGCACGATTTCCGGCGCTTTATGACACAAATGTTGGTTTCTATTATAATATTCCCAGCCGGTTTTGCAAGGAATCAAAAAATGTTTCATCTTTCCACCGGTAAAGTTGCACCAGATTGTGAGCACAATGGTGTGCAAACTGCCAAATCTATGGTACAATAGGGGCACAGAGCACTTTTGCGGGGCACAGCCCCGCTTTTCTATGGAAGGAGCATACTGCATGATCGACAGCGTTATTTTTGATATGGATGGCCTGATGTTCGACACCGAGCGGGTCTGGGCTACCCTGTGGGAGCCTGCACTTGCCACCCTTGGGCTTTCTTATAAGGAGGGGCTGGACGTTGCCGCCCGCGGCACGGCAGGGGACACCATGCGGGCGGTGCTGCGCCGCTTCTACGGGGAAAACTGCGACACGGACGCCATCATCGAGGCGCTGCACGCACAGGCGGAAAAGGCGTTTCAGGCACCGCCGCCCAAAAAGCCCGGACTGGACGAAATTCTGACATGGCTGGATGCGCAGCACATCCCCATGGCGGTGGCCTCCTCCAGCCGGATGGCGTCTATCCGGCACCATTTGGACGGCTGGGGCTTGACCCACTACTTTAAGGTGATCGTCTCTGGCGAGCAGTTCTCGGCCTCCAAGCCCGACCCGGAGATCTTTCTGCGCGCCGCCGAGGCGCTGGGCACCCAGCCCGGCCGCACCCTTGTGCTGGAGGACAGCTACAACGGCGTGCGCGCCGGTGCCGCCGGCGGCTTTGTCACCGTGATGGTGCCGGACATGGCCCCCGCCAACGACGAGATGCGCCGCCTGTACACCGCCGAGTGCCGCGACCTGTACGAGGTGCTGGAAGGCTTGCAGAAGGGGAGATTCTGATTGTGAAAATACAATGCCGGACAGCCCGCAGGCTGTCCGGCATTGTGCTATTTTAACGTGCTTTTTTTCTGCGGCGGAGCTTGCGCACCAGCTTACGGAGCAGCAGCACAAGGCACACCACCAGCAGAATGACGGTGAGGATCAGACCGAGAAGGATAAAGGTAAAGCGGTTGGGCTTTTTCAGCAGCGCGGAAAGGCTGCGGCTGTCCTCTACCTTTTTGCGGTCGTGCAGGGTGTTGTAGTAGTCCGGCACGTTGCCGATGCCGTCGCCGTCGGTGTCCTCGAACGAGGCCATGTACCGCGCAATGGCGTCCCAGCCCTTCAGCTCTTTGCCGTTTTCGGTCAGGATCACATCCTCAAAATCTTCGATGGGAGTGCCGTCGGCGTATTTCGGCACGATGGACAGAATGCCGTAGGACATATCCGTCACAGCGCTCAGCATCTGCCCGCTGTAAAGGTCTGCCACAATGCGGTACAGCTTGTCGTCCTGCAGCTCTACGCGCTGACCGTCCTTGACCAGATAGACGTCCGTCACCTTGTTCAGCAGCAGGCGGTGGGGGTTGTAGGTAAAATTCAGGCCGCTGCAATACAGCCGCGCGGTGGTCATGAAATCCGACACGGAAGCGTCGATCTCGGCAGCGGTGCGCAGTTCCTTGCCGGTGAGGTAGACTTCGATGAGAGGATAGCCCGGCACGCCGTCCGCGCCGATGCCCAGCGAGAAGGAGTTGAACACCTGCTCCACCGTGATATCGCCCCGGGCGTAGGTGTCGCGCACGGTGCCGCTGGGCACCACCGCCAAGTCTACCGGCACGCCGTCATAGTCGGCGGCGTTCTCCACCGCGTACACATAGGCGTCCGCGATGATATCGCCCAGATTGTGCTCGGTGTGCACCTTGCCCAGATCCTTCAGGTTAGAGAAAACAACATCGTTTTCTGCCAGAACCTGATCTTTGGTGTAGCCGAACTGCGCCAGATAATCCTCGTCCACTGTGTCCATAAAGCGGTCGATGACCTCTTGCGTTTCCGCATCGGCGGGAATATCGGAAGTGATGGGAATCAGCTGGTAATCGGTCACCTGCCAGCGGCCGTCCGCTTTTTGCGCCATGGACAGGCTGCCCAGATTTTTGCCGTATTCGCCGCAGGAGACCACATAGGTGTCCCCGTGCCGGATGGGCTCCAGGATACGGCTGTGGGTG
>OHJO01001136.1_pt1 | contig 10733 bp, 6 predicted proteins | sample 1568561 | NCBI WGS metagenome assembly OHJO01 (sample SAMEA3879556, study PRJEB24766) | human gut metagenome | biome: human-associated habitat; feature: feces | place: USA | collected 1985/1987
CGGCAGTACTTATCACTGGCGCGGCTGCCGCGCGGCGCACTGACCGTGGTCCGCATCTGATACGGCAGTACGAACTGCCCGGACAGCTGGCGGCATTCCCGCACGGCATCTGTGAGCTGCACGCCCATGGATGCCAGCAGGATGCCTGCTGTGCAGCCGTCATCCTCCAGCATGGCGCAGAGCAAGTGCTCCGGCTCCGCCTTTGGCAGGTGGGCGTTCTGTGCCCCGATGAGGGCATAATCCATGGCCCGGCGCAGGTCCGGGGCCAGCGCCTTTCTGTCCAGCTGGCGGGCCGGGCTGGTGCGGCCCTCGGCCAGCTGACGGCGCACGGCGGGCTCGGTGATGTTCTTGCCCGCCAGAAACCGCCCCGCCGGGCCGCGGTCGGTCTGCAGCATGGCAAGCAGCAGGTGCCCGGTATCCGCCCGGGCACAGCCCATGCTGCCCGCAAGCTCCACGGCTTCGTCCAGCAGCAGCCCTGCCTCCCGCGAAAACCCCTTGTGTCTGCCCATGCCGAATGCTTCCCAAATGCTCATGCTCTGCTCCTTGCTGTATTGTTTCATACACAGCAAAGTATAGGCCCGAAGGAAGCGAAAAAAACAGCGGTTTGTGTCAACCCTTTCAGTCAAAGCCTATCGGCTTTGCCAGCTCCCCCGAGGGGGGAGCCAATTGCGGCCTGGCCTTTAGTAGCTGCTGAATTGAGACGATGCGTTGGCTCTCCCTTTGGGAGAGCTGTCGAGCAAAGCGAGACTGAGAGGGCCCGCCCCTTTTTTGCAAAAGCGAGGGGAAAGTATTATGTTGGAATCGATCAAATGCAGCACCTCGGGTGCATACTACCTGCGGGGGCAGTGGGTGCCCGCCGACGCGCAGGCTCCTGCGGCACTGGCAGCCGCAGGCGTGACTGCGGAGCAGGCCGGCCAGGCCTACAAGGGCACCATGGCCTACGGCATCCTCACCGCCCACAACACCAGCGGCAGCGACCGGGATCTCCGGATCAAGTTTGATGCCATGGCAAGCCACGACATCACCTTTGTGGGCATCATCCAGACGGCCCGTGCCTCGGGGCTGGAAAAGTTCCCCATCCCCTATGTGCTGACCAACTGTCACAACAGCCTGTGCGCTGTGGGCGGCACCATCAACGAGGATGACCACCGCTTCGGCCTGTCCGCTGCCAAAAAGTACGGCGGCATCTTTGTGCCGCCCCACATGGCGGTCATCCACCAGTACATGCGCGAGCGCTTTGCGGGCTGCGGCAAAATGATCCTTGGCTCGGACTCCCACACCCGCTACGGCGCACTGGGCACCATGGCCATCGGCGAGGGCGGCGGCGAGCTGGCAAAGCAGCTGCTGGGCCGCACCTACGATGTGGCCCGCCCCGGTGTGGTGGCCATCTGCCTGACCGGCGCTCTGCCCGCAGGCTGCGGCCCCCACGATGTGGCCATTGCACTGGTGGGCGAGCTGTTCAAGAGCGGCTATGTCAAGAACAAGGTCATGGAGTTCGTGGGCCCCGGCATTGCCTCCCTGCGGCAGGACACCCGCAACGCCATTGATGCCATGACCACCGAGACCACCTGTCTGTCCTCCATCTGGGAGACCGACGAAGTCACCCAGCGTTTTCTGGCAGTGCATGGCCGTGCAGCAGACTATAAAAAACTTGCACCGGCAGACCTTGCCTACTACGATGGTGTGGTGGAGGTGGATCTTTCTGCCATCCGTCCCATGATCGCCCTGCCCATGCACCCCTCCAATGCCTTTACCATCGAGGAACTGAACGCAAATCTGGAGGACATTCTCCACGCCTGCGAGCAGGATGTGCAGAAGCTGATCGGCCGCAAGGATGTCAGCCTTGACTTGTGCAGCAAGATCGAGAACGGTAAACTGCGTGTGGATCAGGGCGTGATCGCAGGCTGCGCAGGCGGTCTGTACGACAGCATCTACGAGGCTGCTTCCATCCTCAAGGGTCATACCGGCGGCTGCGGCGACTACGCCTTGAGCGTTTACCCCGGCAGTCAGCCCATCATGATGGAACTGGTGCGCACCGGCGTCATCGGCGAGCTGATGGCCAGCGGCGCTACCATCCGCACCGCCTTCTGCGGCCCCTGCTTCGGCGCAGGCGATGTGCCCGCCAACGGTGCACTGTCCATCCGTCACACCACCCGCAACTTCCCCAGCCGCGAGGGCTCCAAGCCCGGCAGCGGCCAGCTGGCCGGTGTGGCACTGATGGATGCCCGCAGCATTGCAGCCACCACCGCAAACGGCGGCATCCTGACCCCCGCCACCGACATTGATTATGATCCCACCGTGCCGGAGTACCAGTACGATGCTTCCAGCTACGACACCCGCGTGTATCAGGGCTTCGGCAAAGGCGATTACGATGCCCTGCTCAAGTTTGGCCCCAACATCAAGGACTGGCCGGAAATCGCACCACTGGGCGACAACCTGCTGCTGAAGGTGGCCTCCTACATCACCGACCCCGTCACCACCACGGACGAGCTCATCCCCTCGGGTGAGACCTCTTCCTACCGCTCCAACCCCCTGGGTCTGGCCGAGTTCACCCTCAGCCGCAAGGACCCCGCCTATGTGGGGCGCGCCAAGGCCGTGCAGGCCGAGGAAGCCGCCCGCCGGGCAGGGCAGGGGGATGCAGCCCTGCTGGCAAAGATCCGCGCCGTGCCCGGCTGCGAGGCCCTGACCTGGGACGATGTGCAGCTGGCCTCCACCATTTTTGCCGTCAAGCCCGGCGACGGCTCTGCCCGTGAGCAGGCCGCCAGCTGCCAGCGCGTGCTGGGGGCCGGGGCCAACATCGTCAACGAGTACGCCACCAAGCGCTACCGCTCCAACCTCATCAACTGGGGCATGCTGCCCTTCCAGCTCAACGGCGCGGCTCCCTTCGGCCTGGGGGATTACATCCTCATCCCCCATGTCCGGGAAGCCCTCAAGGGCGATCTGCAGAACATCCCTGCCTATGTGCTGGGTGAGGAAGTGAAGCCCTTTGCCCTCTATATGGCACCGCTGACCTCTGATGAGCGGGAGATCCTGGCAGACGGGTGTTTGATCAATTATTATAAGCATTAAACCTCTCAGCCGTCGCTGACGCTCGGCAGCTCCCCTAGTAGGGGAGCCCTTGGCAGGCCGTTGCGTTTTCGAGGTCTGGCGCTTCGCTCCTGTTGGCCCTGCTGGCGCAAAGTCTTATCCTTGCGGCAGGAGTACGTTTTGGAGCGTCAGCGATCATTGCGAAAAATGAACCTTATGCCAAGGCCTCCCCTACTAGGGGAGGTGGCATCGAGCGAAGCGATGATGACGGAGAGGTTGTACTTCGCAGCATCTGCCCTCTGTGATGTCTTACCTCTCCCTTCGGGAGAGGTGGCATTGCGCAAGCAATGACGGAGAGGGTGAGGATGCTAACTAAACAGCGAACCCCCCGGTGCGATCTGCACTGGGGGGTTCGCTGTTATTGTTGCTTCAGAAAATATGTACCGCTTCCAGCACCCTGATGCCCTCCTGCTCCATCACATCGCGCAGGGCCTCGAGATAGCCGGGCTTGTCCACCTTGTTCTCAATGCAGCAGGTCAGCACGCCGTGCAGGCTGGTGACCTCCATTGCAAGGGACGCACCGTCCGGCAGCACCCAGGTCTGGAAATCGGTCAGGTATGCTTCCAGCTCCGAGCTGTGCGGCAGCAGCGGGCTGCCGATGTAGCTGACCCAGAAATCTGCCGGGAAGCCGCTTATGTACTCGCCCATCTGGAACACACGCTTCTTGATCTTGAGCGCGGCCTTCTGCCGGAAAACCTGATACACCCAGCCCATCTGTTCGGCCATGCGGAACAGGCGGCGCTCCGGGGTCAGGCTTTCCCGGATCTCATGGTCGAGCCGCTTTGCAAAGCTGTGGAGCCTGGCCTGCGGTTCCAGCCGCAGGGGCAGCTGAAAGGACGCAATGCAGTTGTACAGGGCATGCGGCACCCCCAGCGCCGCGCGGGTGTCGGCGGCATAGCTGTACACAAGGTCATTCTTTTCCAGATACCGCTGCGCTGCCTGGCAGGTCAGCCCCATGAGGGCGCTGAAGGGCTTCATGCCCTCCTTCTGCGCCAGATCCACAAGGCTCTGTCTGTCCAGCCGCAGCCGCTGAAAATGGGGCGTGCCTTCGTGGATCTGCAGCACGTCCTTCTGCATGTTGTTGGTCACCTGGCTCTCCGGGTAGCGGGCCAGCAGCTGTTCCACATCGTAGGGCGGGTCAGAGGCAAGGGCCTCGCACACAAAACCGGCGTTGGAGCGCAGGTTGCAGTAGAGCTTGAGCAGCAGGGTGAAAAAGGGCGAGCCGCCCCGGCCATCGGCCAGGAAGTGGAACCAGTCCAGATAGACCGTGTTCCCCTCATAGCCCAGCGAGAAGAGATAATCGTTCGTCTCCTCGGGGATCTTTGGCTGGGCGCTGCCCTGCCGCACACGGCAGGGGGCAGTGTTGGGCTCCAGACGGGCCTCCCGCTTTTCCCACACCACATGGCAGAAATAATACTCTGCCAGCGGGCGGGCCGCATCCAGTGCCTGCTGCAGAAGAGCCGGGTCAACGGCCTCCTTCAGCGTGGCCTGATAGCGGCAGAGGACCTGATTTTCACGGTAATAGTAGACGATGCCCTGAAACACCGCGCGCTGCTCTGCATTCATCCGGAATTACCCCGCGTTCTCGGCCAGATAATCAGCCAGATCGCCGATGGTCACAAAGTTGCGCAGCTCCTTTTCGGGGATGCGCAGACCAAAGGTCTCTTCCAGATCGGCCACGACGGTCAGGATCTCCATAGAGGACAGATCCAGATCATCCATCATCACGCTGTTTTCGTTGACATCCTCGGGCGAGATCTCTGCCACGTCCTCCAGAATTGCCAGGATCTGAGACACGATTTCTGCTCTTTCCATCAAAAAATCTTCCTTTCCGTGAGGGATTTTTTATCGCCTGCAAGGGCGCAGTTTCAGTATGCCACGCGCCGGGCCGGTTTAGCCAGCCGGGCGGGACATTCCTGTGTTTTATAATACCTGTTTTATGGAGGAAATGCAACACACAGGCCGCCCGGTTTCGCGCTTTTTTTACAATTTCCGCACTTACCTGCGCAGCAGCTTGCCCATGGCGTTGCGGGGCAGGGGTTCGGCACTGAACTCCACCGCCGTGATCCGCTGGTACAGCGGCAGGGTACGGTTCAGCCCGGTGAGGAAAGCCCGGACCTCCGCCTGCTTTTCCTCGGCACAGCAGATCAGCGCGCCGATCTTTTTGCCCATCTCCCTGACCACGCACTCCTGCACCTCAGGGCAGGCGTTGAGCCTTCTTTCCAGCTCCTCGGGGCTGACATTCTCGCCGGTGCCCAGAATGATCAGGTTCTTCTTCCGGCCCACCATATAGTAATAGCCGTCCTCGTCCTCACGGGCCAGGTCGCCGGTGTGGAGCCAGCCGTCTTTGTCGATGATCTCGGCGGTGGCCTCGGGGTCTTTATAGTAGCCCAGCATCACACAGCCGCCCCGGATGCAGATCTCGCCGGTCTCATCCAGCTTGTACTCACAGTGGCCGTCCGGCTTGCCCAGCGCCCGGATATGGGGCTCTGCCTGGGCGTAGTTCACCAGACCATCGCCGCAGGTCTCGGTCATGCCGTAGCACTGGGTGATGTACATGCCGTTTTCCACCAGACCCAGCAGCAGCTCGCTGTCGAACATGGCAGAGCTGCCGCAGGGGTTCCACAGGCCATTCAGCTTATCGGCGCGGCCGCGCTTGACATCCTTGTAGATGCTCTCCATCAGCACCGGGGCCACGGCAATGGAATCGCTGTGCATCAGGCCCAGATCCCGGTAGAAATTCCGCAGGTCACTGCAAAGGTTCAGGGCCCAGCCCTTGAAGGGCCAGGAGAACAGGCAGATAAAGGTGCCCAGATGGAACAGGGGCAGGATGGCAAAGTTGCTCAGGACATCGTTTTTGTCCTCGGGCAGCTGCCGGTGCTTGAAGTCCAGCATGTGGTCGCCCATGGCAACGTGCATCTGCATCACGGTAAAGAAGTTCCGCTCTGCCAGCATCACGGCCTTGCTGCGGCCGGTGGTGCCGGAGGTGAACAGCATGACCATCAGGGCATTGGGGTCGATCTTCTTTTCCAGCCCGCCGGGCGCGGTGTCCTTCCAGACATCCATCGGCCGCAGGCGCTCCCCATACGCAGCCTCCAGCTGGTCACGGCAGCCGTAGTCCACCCCATCATTCAGGATGAGGGCAGGCTCTGCCAGCTCCAGCTCCCAGCTCAGTTCGTCCCAGGTCTTTTTCTGGTTCATCGTTACCAGAACAGCCCCGGCCAGCACAGCGCCAAAGGTATTCACGCCGTACTCATAGCAGTTCCGGCTCAGCAGGACCACCCGCTTGCCCTCCACCTCCGGGATGTTCCGGGCAAACCAGGCAGCGGCGCGGCGGATATCCTGTGCATACTCGGCATAGGTCTTTTCCTTCACGGTGCCGGTGGCATCCTCTACCCAGCGGAAGGCCACCCGCCCGGGGAATTCCTGTTCCATTGTCCGGGTGACAAGATCATAGACATTGTTTACCATGGTCTGCTCCTTTTTCTTCCGTTTGATTTTACTTGCGCAGCAGCTTGCCCAGCGCGTTGCGGGGCAGGGGCTCGGCGCTGCACTCCACCACGGAGATGCGTTTGTACAGGGGCAGGGTGCGGTTCAGCTCGGTGACAAAAGCCTTCACCTGCTGCTGCCTGTCATCCTCACAGCAGACCACGGTGCCGATCTTCTTGCCCATCTCCTTGACGATGCACTCCTTGATGGCATCGCACTTGCCCAGCAGCTTTTCCAGCTCCTCGGGGCTGACGTTCTCGCCGCTGTCCAGAATAATGAGGTTCTTCTTGCGGCCGGTCATATAGTAGCAGCCTTCCTCGTCCACGCGGGCCAGGTCGCCGGTGTGGAGCCAGCCGTCCTTGTCGATGGTCTCGGCAGTGGTCTCGGAGTCCTTATAGTAGCCCAGCATCACGCAGCCGCCGCGGACGCAGATCTCGCCGGTCTCGTCCACCTTGACCTCACAGAAGCCGTCCGGCTTGCCCAGGGCACGCAGGTGGTCGCCCTCCTGGGTCACGTTCAGCAGGCCATAGCCGGCCAGCTCGGTCATGGAGTAGCACTGATTGATGTAGAAGCCATTCTTCACCAGATCGCTCAGGATGACGGGGTCAAGGATGGCAGAGCTGCAGCTCAGGTTCCACAGACCGTTCAGGCGGTCCGCATGGCCGCGCTTGACCTCGTTGCAGATCATCTCCACCAGCACCGGCGGGGTAGACATGGCATCACTGTGCATCAGGCTCATATCCCGGCGCAGGTCGCGGGCATCACAGCAGAGATTCAGGGTCCAGCCCTGTATGCCATAGACAAAGTAGCAGATGAAACCGGCCAGATGGAACATGGGCACCAGTGTAAAGTGGCTGAAGGTCTGGTCGAGGTACTGGGGTACCAGCCGCTCCTCATAGTCAAGGACGCACTTCTGGCCATCGATGTACATCTGGCAGGCGGTGAAGTAGTTCTTCTCGCTCAGCATCACGCCCTTACTGCGGCCGGTGGTGCCGGAAGTGAACATCAGCACCATCAAATCATCATGGCCCACGCAGTCAACAAGCTCTGCAGGCGCGCTGTCCTTGAAGGCGTCCATCGGGTGGAGTTTATCGCCGTAGGCGGCCTCGATGTCGGGGCGGCAGCCATAGTCGATGCCGTCGTTGACGATGAGGGAAGGCTCGACAAGGCCCAGCTCATATTCCAGCTCGGGCCAGGTCTTTTTCTGGTTGATGGTCACGACGACGGCCCCGGCGAGGATCGCGCCGAAGCTGTTGACACCGTACTCATAGCAGTTGCGGCTCATGATGCCGACACGCTTGCCCTTGATGTCGGGGATATTCTCCTTAAAATAAGTAACGGCCCTGCGGATGTCCTGCACATACTGGGCGTAGGTCTTTTCCACCACAGTCTTGCCATCGGCGGCCACATAGCGGAAAGCCACCCGGTCGGGGTACTGCTTCGCCATGACGTCCGTGATGAGCTCATATACAGTATTTATCATTTTTGTCGCTCCTTGCTGTTTTTCTTTCTTGCAGCGAAACGCCGGCAGCTGACATTTTCTGCCTCAACGTAATAATACCTGTTTCGACAGAGAAATGCAACTACGCGGCGTGTCCTTTTTCGCTGTTTTATTGTTTACTTGCGCAGCAGCTTGCCCAGAGCGTTGCGGGGCAGCGGTTCGGCGGTGAACTCCACAGCACTGATGCGCTTATACAGCGGCAAGCTGCGGTTCACCTCGGTGACGAAGGCCCGGACCTCTTCCTGCTTATCCTCAGGGCAGCAGACGACGGCACAGATCTTCTGGCCCTTCTCCTTCACGATGCACTCGGTGACGGCCGGGCAGAGGGCCAGCTTCTTTTCCAGCTCTTCGGGGCTGACGTTCTCGCCGCTGGCGAGGATGATGAGGTTCTTCTTGCGGCCGGTGATGTAATAGAAGCCTTCCTCATCCATCCGGGCAAGGTCGCCGGTGTGGAACCAGCCGTCCTTGTCGATGACCGCAGCGGTGGCCTCGGGGTCCTTGTAGTAGCCCAGCATGATGCTGTCGCCCCGGATGCACAGCTCTCCGTCCGGCTCGAGCTTGTAATCCAGATAATCGTTACCCTGTCCCACAGCGCCGATGTGCTTTGCATCCTGCGCGTAGTTGATGATGCCATCGCCGCAGGTCTCGGTAGCGCCGTAGGTCTGCACCACGAACATCCCGTTGGTGGCCATATCCAGCATCACCTGCGGGTCGAACATGGCAGAGGAGCAGATGGGCACCCACAGCTCGCCCAAGCGCTCCTTGCGGCCGCGCATCACGTCCTTGTGCAGGGAGTTCATGATCACCGGCACCACCGCCATGACCTGACTGGGCATCCGCCGGATCTCCTTATAGAAGTTGCGGATATCGCCGCTGATGTTCAGCGCCCAGCCCCCGTGTGCCCAAGAGAACAGGCAGATGAATGCGCCCAGATGGAACATGGGCAGCACAGTGTACTGGCTCATGACGAGGTCCGGTTCGTGCTTATACGCCATCATGTGCTCACCGATCTGGGTGTGGGCACGCATCACCGAGAAGAAATTCTTCTCGCTCAGCATCACGCCCTTGCTGCGGCCCGTGGTACCGGAGGTGAACATCAGGACCATCAGGGCTTCGTGGTCGATGCAGCGGGTCAGCTGCGCAGGCTCATAGCTCCGGAAGCCATCCATGGGGCGGAGGATATCGCCGTAGGCAGCCTTGAGCTGGTCGTTGAAGCCGTAGTCGTCGCCGTCGGTCAGGATGGCGGCGGGTTCCACCAGCCCCAGCTCGTAGGACAGCTCGTCCCAGCTCTTGTGCTGGTTGAGCAGTACCAGTACACCGCCCGCCAGAATGATGCCGAAGGTGTTCACGGCATATTCGTAGCTGTTTTTATTCAGCAGGCAGATCTTTTTGCCCTTGATATCCGGGATGGTGCTCTGGAAGTAGCTGACCGCACGGCGGATATCCCGCGCGTAGTCCTTATAATGGACTGCGGTCACCTCGTCCGTTTCCTTATCATAAAAGCGGAGCGCCACACGCTCCGAAAAACGCTGTTCCATATTCAGGGTGACCAGATCATACACGTTGTCCAATACCTTGATCATTGTATTTTCCTCCTGCGTTGTTATTTCATCCTGCGGCAGTGCGCTGTACTGTGCTCAGTATACAATATTTTCCAATGCAATGCAATACTTCTGCAACATTTAATTTCTCACTTTGACAACTTTCAATTGCACATCTTGGGATACGCCCCGGCCAAATTCTACCTTTCGTTGCAATCCGCCGGTTTTCGTGCTACAATTTTTAGCGCAAAATACCAGTTCCGGTATGGTGCAGACTGCAAAACAAAATTGACAGTCTCTATAAAAAGCATTATACTAGCCATATATCATGGCAATGCTGTATAAAAACTGATCATTTGCGCCGTATCCGGCTTTTTTCTCGAGGGGGTATTGGCCCGGCGCAGGGAAGGAATCTTTCATGGAAACAACCAAGCCCCGCACTGTCAACTCCATCGGGATGTTTGATATGCTCAAGGGCGCTGGGATGCTGGCCATCGTGCTGGGACACACTGCGGAGCTTTACCCACTCCAGCTGGAGGGCGGCCTGTCGCTGACGGCCTTTGTCGGCTTTATCTACCGCGAAACGCTGATGGCGGCCTTTTTTATTGCCAGCGGCTACGGCTTCCGCAAGCGCTCCATCAGCAAGTGCATCCACCAGCAGCTCAAAAGCCTGCTCAAGCCCTTTTGCTACACTGCGGTGTTCACCACGGTGCTGCACTTCATCATTCATTATAAAACCTTTCACTATCTGCCCGGCTCCATGACTGAAAGCATCAAGGTGGCAGGCGGCTTTCTGCTGGGTCTGCCCCATACTGCCACCTACTTCGGGCAGGAGTTCTTTTCCTGCGGGCCCATGTGGTATCTGCTGGCGCTGTTGATGGGCTGGATCTTACTGGACGTTATCCTGAACATCTTCCCGGAGCGGTACATCCCTTGGGCGGTGGGCGGTGCCGCCCTGCTGGGCTGGGGTGCCAGCCTTGTATGGGAGCTGCCCTTCTGCCTGATTCAGGGCGCGGTGATCACGCCGTACCTGTACCTTGGCTACCTTGCCAAACGGCAGCATTGGCTGGATCAGCCTTTGTCCCGCCGGATGTCCTGCATCCTGTGGGCAGCCG
>OHJO01001159.1_pt1 | contig 10590 bp, 12 predicted proteins | sample 1568561 | NCBI WGS metagenome assembly OHJO01 (sample SAMEA3879556, study PRJEB24766) | human gut metagenome | biome: human-associated habitat; feature: feces | place: USA | collected 1985/1987
GTCTAAACTTATATTCTCATCAGTAATTCCCAGCTTATCAGTCTTTATCCGATATTTCCGTTTGGTAATGGCAGCTTTGCTCACACAATAGATATCAGATAAATCCTGTATGTTGACATTGATTTTGACGAGGCAGCAGAAGCCGATTTCTTTATCTCCCAACTGTGGATAAGCCTGTCGTAACCGGACGACAAAATTGTCGAACGCATCGTTCACTACTGAAGTGACTTCTGCCCATTCTGCATCTGTCACTACTATCTTGTGACTGGTGCCCGGTTCGTCCTGATTGTTGTTGGCATGGAGTGAGGGCAGCTTATGGAAGAATGGCATTCTCCGGAAAAGCGCTTCACGGAGTTCAGCCTCTTTATTCCTTAGCCGGATTTCTTTCTCCCGTAGTCCACTTACTTCGGCTTCTTTGTACAGTAACTGGTTTTCCCGCAGCAGTCGCTTCTTTTTCTCTCTCTGATAAAAGAAAAATGCGATGAATCCGATACTCAGCAGAGCTGTAACGATTCCCAGCATCCATAGTTCCCTTTGCTGCTGTTGCAGATGCAGCTGGTATAATTCATTCTGTAATTTGAGTTGGTTGAATTCTCTTTCCCGTATCCCTGTACTGATATTGTTTAGTATATTGTCCCTTATCGTGCTTTCCTTCTGCTTGGTATAAAAGACTTGTTCCGGATATTCTTTTTCGTTGATCAGATTGAATAAGCGTGCATTGGCTTCCATGGCAATAAAGCTGGAAGATGAGATTGCGGCTTGCCGATAGTAATATTGGGCGGAGTCAATCTGATTCAAGGCGGCATGGGTTCTTCCGCATAGCAGCAGATAGTGTGGTACTTCATTTCTTCCGCGGCGTTGGCTCGATAATTGTTGAAGATATATGACTGCTTGCCGGAAATCCTTTCTTTGCAGACTGGTGTTCAACAGACTTTCCAGCGCATAATAATTCAAAGACTGGTATTTGGGCGAATCCATAAGTTCTTTCATTAGCTGCAGATAGCTTTGGGTGTATCTGTCATGATCTTGCATTTTGTTTATAATTTGCAGATATAGCTGGCTGGTAGAAAAATAGAAAAGTGTATCTTTCATCTTAAGAGCCAGTTGTCTGCTGCTGTCTGCCATCACCAATGCCTGCGGATAATCCTGCTTTCTGCTGTATGCTGCCCTTCGTAGCCCGTACAGCCTTGTTTTTAGCGTATCATTTAGCTGGTATCCTTTCAGGATTTGTTCGCTCATCAGTAATGTGGAATCGGGCAGATTACGATATAAATAGGAGGCGCTTTGCTCAATGCGTGCCCGTACATACTGGGTTTGCTGCTCGTTTTGTTTATATTGCCGGATGGCGATCTGCAATAATGAATCATCAGGTGTTCCTGTTTTCCACAGAGTTGCCTTGTAGAGCAACAGGTAATAATCTCCTTGATCATTGAGAGGTAATTTGTCGGGTTCTTCTATTTGTTGCAGGTAGAAAAAGATACTGTCGGTTGATACATTCTCCATCTGCATCGCTTTTTCCAGAAGATGAGATGGGGCAGGTTGACAACTACTCAGCATGATAAGCCATCCGATGAGTAGAAATAGGGGGTAATATGGGTTGTCGTGTTTATTCATATACTAGATTCTATCTTGCGAAAATAGTATTTTATATGAGACGAAGACTTTTTCTTTATGGTATTTTATTGATTTACTGTCAAGCGCTTTTATCCCGCCCAGTTTTCTCTGTCCAGATTGCGATAACTGATGGCTTCAGCCAAATGGGAGGGCTGTATCAGTTCCGCACCCTCAAGGTCGGCAATGGTACGTGCCACCTTTAATATACGGTCGTATGCGCGTGCGGAAAGATTGAGGCGTTCCATTGCATTTCGCAGCAGGGAAAGTCCTTTGTCATCCGGCCGAGCATAAATGGATAATAACTTGCTGCTCATCTGTGCATTGCAGTAGATACCGGGATGATCGGCATAGCGCTGTTCCTGTATACGGCGTGCCTGAATGACTCTGTTCCGAATAACACTGCTTGCTTCTCCCTGTCGCTGATCGGATATCTTGTCGAACGGAACAGGAACAATCTCTATCTGAATATCAATACGGTCCAGCAACGGACCGGATATCTTGTTCAGATACTTTTGTACCTGACCAGGACTGCATACACATGCCTTGGTCGGATGATTATAGTATCCGCAAGGGCATGGATTCATGGATGCAATGAGCATCAGATTGGCGGGATAACTGATTGTGCTCTTTATGCGGGAGATGGTAATCTGCCGGTCTTCCAGTGGCTGGCGCAGGACTTCTAATACCCCTCTGTTGAATTCGGGTAATTCGTCCAAAAATAAAACTCCGTTATGCGCCAGGCTTATTTCTCCCGGTTGGGGAAAACTTCCGCCTCCCACCATTGCAACAACACTAATTAACTATTCGGAGTAAGGATTTACAAATTATCCTCTTATAATTTTTATAAAAAAGGGAATACACAGTAATCATCCGCATATTCCCTTCACAAATAACATATTCAAGATTTACACTATAACTTTTCTATTTCTTCTTTAGACAGTCCAGTAGCCTGTGAAATTACATCAATAGCTATTCCTAACTTTTTTAAATTACGAGCATTATTCAAGTTAGCTTCTCTTACTCCTTCTTCTCTTCCTTCTTCTCTTCCTTTTTCCATTCCTATCTCTATCCCTTTCTTTTCCGCCGTAGATATAACACTATACCAGTCACGGAAATTTTTCAGACTGTCCCAATATTCACTCAGTTCAGTCTTGGTAAACTTAGCTATCTCCGCAGTTTCAAAGAGGCGGTCAAAAACTCTGTTCTGTAATGCTCTAGGACGTTCAAGCAAAGAGGCAAGGTTACGCAGAACAAAAAGCCACTTGTCAAACATACTCTCCAACTCATCCTCAGTCTTATTGAATTTGGGCATCTCAAGATAGACAAAGGTAAGTTTGTCATAGAATACCTTGTGCGTATAAAGGTCTACAAGTTTCACCTCATGATGGAAATACTCCTCATCAGAATTGTCAAAAGAGAAATTCAGAATACCCACTACATAAACAGCCTTCAACTCATAATCCCACTCTCCCCGTTTAGCCTGTTCACGAATGGGAAAGGTGGAGTAAAAGACACTGCGGTCCTTGAAGAACTGCTGTTCACCACGCTGCATCTCAACCAGGAACTTCTCTCCCTTCTCATTCTCACAATAAACATCAAATACGGCCCGACGGTCATATTCCTGTGTTCCAAGATGCTCTGCATTAAGATAAGTTACATCCTTGATTACTTCCTCCTTGAATAAGAGCGCATTTAAAAAGCTAATTAGCAACTCCTTATTCATGGCTGTTCCAAAAAGCAATTTAAATCCAAAATCGGTATATGGATTTACATATTTATCCTGAATTCCTTCTGTTCCCATGTATTTTCTATTTTTATAATTTCAAAATCAAATCGCGGAAATGCCCTATTGTATAACCAACAACATGAGAGACTGTTTAAAATGCCTCAATAAACCTTCCCGACACTTATGTACAAAAGTAGCAATAATCAAGTAAAAATCAAGCAGAAAGAGGCTATTTTAACAGAAAGATAAAAAGTAACCGGGATTATTCTTTAATTGTATATAACTCTGATATTTACAATTCATATGACTTCAGTGATCATACAGGTCATTCTTTTAGACCATCCGGCTTCCTCTCATTATCAAGATATAATATCAGGCCGTTTTTCTCCCCCTCCCATCACCCGAAATCCTTATAGATGAGAATAAATTGAAGCACAGAGATTGCACCGGTACTAAATGGTGCACACAGCTTCAAACAAGATTAAACAATTTCCGGGTTGAGCCCAATACTTAGAAGATCATTGGGAGATTCAATTCGAAGGATAGCAGCGGTACCGGTAATTATTACAGCTACAGTCTGGGTAATGAAAGTATGACAGCCTATCAAAGAGCCAAGTCAGGACGAAGAGTCTTGATAACGGCTCTTTATTTTTTTCTTCTCCTTTTCCTTATCATTCATTTTACTTCCCTTTCTTCTCCTTCCCTCTTCACCTTAAACCCTTATATATGACAAGAATAAAAACAAGAGAAAAGAGAACAAGAACATATTATTAACTAACAATTAAAATCAAGAGAAAAATGAAACATTTAATGAAAGGAATCAGAATCGCAGCATACATTGCTGAGATCATCGTGGCAGGTTCAACTATTGTGGAACTTGTAGAGAAGTATAGTGGCAGGAGCAAACGTAAATCCGCCGCAAGTAAAGTTGATACAGGCAATGTAACAACTGAAAACCCATAGAAACGTCTAGTGAATGGATTATGATAAGGCACAGGACGTAATTATAACCATCCTTGAGGTAACCACATCCATACTCAAGGGAATCAAGAAGCTAAGAGGAATATTTGTAAAAGCAAAGAAATAAACCTCTTGGCTTTTTCTTTTATCGGATTTTATTAACCAATTAAAAACTATAAAAATATGGAAACAACCAATTTATTATTACCATCCACAAGGATGACAAGAATGGGTATGGTCAACCCAACCTTTATCGAAGATGCAGTAATCGTATCAGAAAAGGAACAGGAGAAGGAACATCCCAATTTTATTGAATCAAACACTTCAGGCATTACACTTGAAGAACTGGAAACGAACTGTATTGTACCCAGCTTTGGAGACAACCAGCTTACAATCAGCCACCAGACTTTTATACACCGTATTGAGGAGGCGGCAAGCATGTTTTTTGCAGGAGAAACTTTCGGTAATACGGAAATCAGAGTCTCACACAAGATTTTAGGCAGACATCCTTCCGCACTGACAAAAAGGAAGGAAGAACTCAAACCTGAAGACGAAACCATCTATTATCAGAGAATGGCATTCTGTTTTCATATCCGAACCATATGTCGGGAAATGAACGGTGAGGAAGTGCATCTTTGCATCGGCGGCGTAAGAAGCCTGAACGAAGAGAACCTGTACGGAAAAAAATCCCCTGAAAAATTTAAAATCTTTATCGGATGGAGAGTCAGGGTATGCAGTAATCTTATGCTGACATGTGACGGTTTGACAGGACGTCTGGAAGTGATGTGCGATACGGATATCTATATAGCTGCTCTAAAACTGTTTCAGACATTCAATCCCGAACAAAATTTGAGACTTCTTGAAACCCTGGGGAGAACAATGATTTCACAGGAACAATTCTGCCAGATAATCGGACGTTTACGGCTTTACCAGGTTTTACCGGCATCACAAATGAAAGAATTACCGAAAGTTATCTTAGGTGATTCAAACATCAATGCAGCCACCAAGGGCTATATTGACAACCCTAACTTCGGCTTACGCGGAAGAGCAAAAATTTCATGCTGGGACCTGATGCAGCTTCTTAACGAGGCGGCCAAACAGTCCTATATCGACAAATTCCTCGAAAGGAATCAGAACGCTACAGATTTTGCGGTAGGCATTCAGAAAGCCTTGAGAGGAGAAGACACTGAAAATTACGGATGGTTTCTGAGATAAACCGGAACATCCAAAAATCCTACAAAGGGAGAAAGAACCAACAATAACAAACAAGGTCTTTCTCCCTTCTTTTGTTGAATTAAAATCAGAAAGGAGAAAAATATATGAGCGTAACATGTATACAGGACATATACCATTGTGACACCTGTAAATCAGCACTAGACGAGCACGGAAGGAATTGCAGGCACGGGATGTTATTTCCCCTGCTTCTTTTAATGGGAAACTTTAAAAAGTGCATGAATTATGAATTTGATGCGGAGAAGGTGGAACTTCAGTTGCTAAGAAAAGAAAATGAACGGACAGAGCACACCGGTGAGTAAAACGGGAATGGTTCTGAATAAAATGGAAAGGAATAAAGTATGGCACATTACACCTTCGATATAATCAAATATACCTTAATTACCGAAGAGGGGGAAACGTACAAGGACTTCATAGAAATGATGCCCTCGCTGACGGTACAAGCAACAAATTATATTGCAGCCACTTTAAAAGCCGAAAAGGCATATCCGTCAGATAAATATGTACACCAGCTCATTGATACTGACGCAGAAAAATGGCCGGTCAGTGCAACTATATTTTAACTAAAAACGAATCAGAAAGAAAAATGGAAAGATTTGAAATTGAAAACAGCAGAGAGTTCAAGGCGGCACAGGAATTGGCAAGGGCCTTGAATGATTACGGGTGGAATGAAAAACGATTCGCACTTGCAACGACAACATTTCACCAAACCCTACAACAGACATTATTCAGGACTATTGTAGAGATATTGAAAGTGTATGCAGATCCTCAAAGAAGGACGGACCTAAGAAATGAAGCATCCAAAGAAGGTGCAAAAAAGTTAATGGAAGTGCTGGAAGAACTACATATTCCATTCATTTGAGAGACGGTTGAAACATACCGGAATTATATCTGAGGAGGATATCACAATCAACGTGGTGTCCTCCTTTTTTATTTACCAACATTTTAAAACAAGAAAGATTATGTTATACTACAAATTTAAAAATTATGAAGAATTCAAGGACATGTTTGGGATTGTCAAGCATGGAAACGGGGTATGCAGCAGAAAAAACAAGATACTGCTGGCATATATCAGGAACAAGAGATTACTGCATGAAGCAATAGAGACAAACAACTATACGCTGCTTCATATTTCTTCAATGGCGGAATTGAAGAAGACCATTACCCGGACAATAATTATAAGCGGGCACTCAGATATGTTATTACGTTATGTCCTAGAGCTGGACGGAGACTTCTTTTACTCCAGGAACTTTGAAACGGACGGACTGAAAGGGCTATGTGAAGACGGGGATACCAGGTCAATCCGCTACATTAACCATGAGAACGGAGGAAAGGTGTTCAAAATGAAAGCGGGGAAACTCTACCGCTCCCTCATACTGGAAACTGAATTCGGCAAAACCCTTCCGGAACAGGTAGTGACTTACCTATGTGAGGAATTCTCGGCGGATTGGCAGACTTATACAACGGGGCAGCTCCCTAAAAACAGGTTATGCGTAGACAAGAATTTCGAGAAGATATACTCATCCTCCTCTTGCGTGGGAGATTTTCATTCCTGCATGGTGGACAGGGAACTGCATGATTTCTATACGGAATCGGTCGATGCAAACGCCGCATACCTGATCAATGAAGAAGGAAAGGTGACAGCAAGGTGTGTCATCTACAACAAGGTTACAGACCAGGACGGAAAGATATGGAGACTGGCGGAAAGACAATACGCTACCGATGAAAACAATTCCCTCAAACGTGCTTTAATAGATGCTCTGATAAAGGGAGGACACATTGACGGTTACAAGAAAGTCGGTGCCGGATGTGGTGATTCAAGGGCTTTTGTTGACCTGGAAGAGAATTCATTGTCAGACAGGAAATTCAGGATAGAATGTGACCTGGACTGGGATGACACGCTAAGCTACCAGGATTCATTCAAGTGGTACAATGAATCTAAAGGAACGGCGGACAATTACGGAAGTGGCGACATCGCACTTGATATTACTGACGGTTCTTTGAATGGTGAGGAGGAATACGATGATTTCCATGAATACAATTGTCGTGAAACCACCACCGTATATTATCATGGGCAGGAATATTATTGTGATGTAGAGAATCTGGGAGAATTTACATGGATAGAAAAACTGGAAGAATATCACCATGACTCCGACGTACTATCATGCTCCGAATGTGAAGAGGATTTCCTAAAAGAGGATAAATACTATTCAGAAATAACGGAAGAGGACTATTGCTGTGAAGAATGCCGGAAGAAAGCAGAACAGGAATACAAAAAGGAAAACTGGCATTATTCCGACTATGATGAGGAATACTACGAGCATGCAGAAGACATAATCATATACCGGGTATGGAACAATATCCTTTGTGAATATGAAAGAAAGACAATATCCGTAGAGTCGGCACAAAGACTGCTGGAAGCGGAAGAACTTCATAAATTGAACGGCAAACTTTATGACGGGATAGATGAAGAAACAGGATTGCCTTATGCATACGAGATGAATGAAATAAATGTTTAACCCACAAAAAAAATAAAAATTATGGAATTGCTTAAGAAATTATACAAGGTTTATAGCCCGAGCGGAAAAGAACGGACGATGATTAAGTTTATATGGAATTATACCAAGAGAATTACCGGTACCAAAGTTGAAACAGACACGGCCGGGAACTTGTATATAACAAAAGGAGAGGCGGAATCATACTCTTGTGTCGTAGCACATCTTGACCAGGTACAGAGGTTACATTCAAAAGACTTCACGATTGTCGAAACGGGAGAAATCATATTCGGTTACAGTTCCCAGAATAAAAGACAGGAAGGACTCGGAGCCGATGACAAGAACGGAATCTGGATAGCGCTCAAATGTCTGAAAAAGTATGATACCTTAAAACTGGCATTCTTTGTCAGTGAAGAGATAGGATGTGTCGGTTCAGGAAAAGCGGTGATGGATTTTTTCAATGACTGCCGCTTTGTTATACAGCCTGACAGACGAGGGTATCAGGATATTATTAATGAAATAGGTTGGACATCACTATGTTCTCCCGAGTTCCTTCAAGCTGCCGGATATAAAAAGTTCGGTTACAAGGAAACACGTGGAATGATGACGGATGTGCAGGAACTAAAGGAACGGGGGCTTCAGGTCAGTTGCATCAATCTCAGCTGTGGATATTACGAACCACATACGGACCATGAGTTTACGATAAAGAAAGACCTCATGAGCTGTCTGTCACTGGTAGAGCATATCATTGAGAATTGTACTGACACTTATCCACACCAGACAGAAATATTGGACAGACGATGGAGGAGTTATGATGAATTTGACGAAGCTGTAGACGAAATATTTGCACTGCTCGATCAGGGGGAATTATGGAGCATAGAAGACCTCTATTATATGTACCACTCCGTTTTTCCGAAACTGGATATGGAGGATTACCGGAGAATTTACACTGAATATTATAACTTAAATACAATCGAATATGGAAAACAAAAATTATGATCTGAAACTGGCAGGATATATATGGTCAATCCTAAAGACACAACCTGTTATAGTAATGTCGTGGGGAGTAGATATGGATACGATAAAACCGGTCAAAGGCGGACTGGAATTTCATGTGCAGAGATTCAAGCATACGGGAATGGTACAAATCATTCTCGATGAAGGAAAGGACCTGTTTGAAATACATCTTATCCCTGACTCTGAAGGAGAAAGAAAAATAATAGAAGACGTTTACTTTGATATGCTCGTTTCTATAATAGACGAGAATGTGGAGAAAACGGATGATTATGAAAAAAGGATTTCTGATACATACGATATTATAAGGTATTAGGGAATCTCTGAGAAATTCAGAATCTAAAAATACGGCTTTCTGTGAAAAAGTAGAGTTTATAGGAACTTGAAATCTCACGGAAAGCCTTTTTTATGTAATAATATGAATGGTTCCATAGATTAGACGTGCATCTAGCTGGTGGAACCACTGTTAAAACTATTAAAATTTAGAATCAATGAACAATCAATATGTAGCTTATCTTCGGGTAAGCACACAGAAACAAGGATACTCAGGACTGGGACTTGAGGCACAAAGGGAAATTATACAGAAATATCTTCGTGACAAAATTCCGGTTGCAGAATTTGTTGAAATTGAATCGGGCCGAAAAAAGGACAGACCTAAACTTAAAGAAGCATTGAGTCTTTGCAGAAAAACAGAAGCGACACTGATCGTTGCCAAATTGGATCGGTTGGCAAGAAATGTTTCCTTTCTGTCAAATCTTCTGGAGAATGATGTGGAGATCGTGTTTTGTGATTTCCCACAAGCCAATAAAATGGTGTTGCATATCCTGTCGGCAATCTCACAATACGAAGCGGAACTGATAGCGGCAAGAACAAAATCCGCCCTACAGGCTAAGAAGGCAAGAGGCTTCAGGCTGGGTAATCCGGAACACTTAATGGACAAACATGAACAGGCAATTCAGAACAGTATCAGAACCTGCAGCGAGAAAGCGGATAACAATCCCAATAACAGGAGAGCTGTCGCCATGTTGCGTACATTAGTAAAAGAGGAACATACTCTGCAGGAGATAGCGGATATTCTTAATAAAGAAGGATTTGTAACGTCTAAAGGATACAGGTTTTACAAATCAACGGTTTACAAATTAATCAGAAGGTATAATCTGAAACAAGAAAGTTTATGATCTGTTATATGATAATCAATGGCAACATGAGTTTTAGGTAATAGAAAATCTTTATAAGAAGAGAAGCTGAGGGATGCCCCGGCTTCTTTTTTTTCTTTCTTCATCGGGTAAGTCGGAGACGGAGAGTACATGTATATGATACATAGCCGAAGGATGAAATAAAAAGCTTACAAAAAATGTACTTCTATTATAAAATGTACACGATTTGCACACTTTTTTATAACACTATTATCTCCTTCCAGGAGTTATGTATGTCATTACTCACTCCGTTCACTTACTCTTCGCCTTCGACTAACTCCGGTTATACAAAAATTATGGTTCATCTATCGTTTTATCCGAACCACCCTTAGTCTTTTGTGAGTGGATATTC
>OHJO01001164.1_pt1 | contig 10567 bp, 6 predicted proteins | sample 1568561 | NCBI WGS metagenome assembly OHJO01 (sample SAMEA3879556, study PRJEB24766) | human gut metagenome | biome: human-associated habitat; feature: feces | place: USA | collected 1985/1987
CTCCTGTTGCATCGGAGATGGATTCTACTACTCCTTTGAATGTGACGTTCGGCACGGCGTCTGCGGTTATTTCCACTTCTGCACCTTCTTTGATATTCGGAAGCTGGGTTTCGCGGTAATTGGCGATTACCCACAAATCACTGCTGTCTACGATATCAACTATAGTCTGTCCCGGTTGCACCAGTTGCCCTTCCAGGATTTCTTTCTTTCCTGTCGTGCCGTCACACGGAGCAATGATGACTGTATAAGAGAGATTCAGACGGGCAAGTTCCAACGCAGCTTCTGCCAGGCGGACACCTGCTTCATTCTGTCCCAGGCGATGAGTCTGCTCACTTTTCACTAGAGAAGTAGACATTTTAGCCCGTGACACCTGTTCATAACGGGCTTTGGCAGCTTCGTATGCTGTATGTACGTTGTCATATTGCTGTTTCGTCACTGCGTCTTCCTGCAACAGTTTCTCAAAACGGTTCAGTTCCCGTTTGGCATTTTCCATCTGTACACGTACTTCTTCAATACTTGCGTCGCTCACACTTAAATTGTTTTGCGTAGTGGCGATACCGATGGTAGTGGCCTGGCGTCCTGCGGTGGCATTCGCCAAATCCGCTTCTGCCTGTGCCACACGGAGACGGAATTCCGCATCTTCGATGATAAGAAGCGTGTCGCCTTTGCGCACTTGCTGATACTCGTCAAAGTAGATTTTCTTGATGAATCCCGGTACACGGGTATTGATCGGTGTGATATGTTGTTTCACCTGCGCATTATCCGTATATTCGATATTTCCCAAGTGGATAAACCGGGAACAAACATAAGTGACACCACCGATAAGTAAACAGATAATTACAATGTTGTATATTATCTTCTGGGTTTTTCTAGCTATCATAATCTGTTCTATTTTAAGAGAGATGAGAATTTGATTCTGTTATAAATTGGATTCTTTTTGATAAGTCATTACTTCTCTGTTAGAGAGTGTGTGTGATATATTTCATTTTGTAATAACTGTATATCAAGTTAATACGCGCATTGACCAGACCGAGGTCGGCACTTAGTTTCATATTGCTGGCATCGAGCATATCGGTGAGCAGGGCAAGGTCGTTTTTATAACGGTTGCTGGTTACGTTATAGTTCTGGTCGGCAAGTTCCACGCTTTTCTCCTGTGTACGCAGGTCTGTGAAAGAGGTGAGAAAGTTGACGTAGTTCGCCTGTACACCGTTTTCTATTTGTTCCTGTGCCAGTGAATATTCCTCCTGTGCTCTGCAGACGTTCAGTTTTGCCTGGCGCACTTTCTTGTTGTTTTTAAATAAAGAAGAAAGATTGTATTTGATACCGACCCCCACATACCAGTAATTGAAGTTATTGTCGAGCACCGGGACTTCGATGGTGATAGGACCATCTAAATGTTCACCGGCCACAAGTGCAATTTTCGGAAGCAGTTCCGAGCGTTCCAATTTCACTTTCTGCTCGTTCATTTTCATAGCCAGCTGGGCTTGTTGCAGTCCGACATTGCTTTGACTGGCCATCATTTGCCAGTCGTTTTCGGCTAATGCTGTCACTTCCTCGTTCAGCAAGGTAGAATCGGGAACGATTTCTGTTCCGGCAGGCAGATGTAAGGTAGTCACCAGTTGGTGATTCATTATTTTGCGGGCATCCTGCACCTTTGCCAGTTGCAGTTTCAGCGTCTCTTTCTGTAGCTCATAGCGGGTGATGTCATTTTTTAAGGCCGTTCCCTGTGTGCGGCGTGATTCCATGTTGCGGATCACCTGTTCCGTCAAATCCAGATTCTTCTGTAACACTTGCAGCTGGTTATTCAACTTGTATAAATCCAGGTAATAGCCGGTCAGGAGAAAGCGGATTTCCTGACGGTTCTTCTGCCAGTCCAATGCAGCCATTTGCTGACCGAGTTCAGCCAGAGTAATACTGCTGTTGATGGCTCCTCCGGCGTAAATCACTTGTTGCGCTTCCAACGCAAAGTTATTGCCGAAGTGTGGCATAGGGATATTCTGCCCGTTTTTGAAGTCACGGTCCCATATATATCCGTCGCCCAGGTAACTAAATGAGAGTGAGGCACCTATGTCCGGCAAACGTTGTGACTTGGCAGCCTTCAAAGCTTCATCGGCTGCTTCCTTTCCGGTTTTATACGTTTGAATACTCTGACTGTTCTCGTCTGCCAGACGGAACATTTCGTCAATGCCCAACACTCTCCTGTCAAGCGTCTGGGCAAACAGTCCCTGACTGCATAGCACGGCACATAGCGGCACTATGAGCCATCTTTTTTTGCTCATAAAGTGAAAAGAAATTTAATTAATAGTAGAATTTTGAATTTTCTTCACCACGGAATAATACAGAGTAACACAGAGTTTTTTTCTTTTGAAATATGTCAGTTGACACAAGTTAATGAAGATTATTTGAACGCTGTGTCCTCTGGCGTTCTCTGTAGTGAAAATAGGAGGGTTATCAAATCTGCGCTGCTACACCCCAACCGTGAAAGTCATGCATTTTGTTCTTGTAACGAATGGCGATTTGATAATATCTTAGTTTCATTTTGATACCTATTTTTCTATTTTTGGTTTGCAAAATTATGAAAAAAAACAAGTAAGTTGTAACCCTATATAGGCTCAAATATAATGTTTTTTAACGAATGGCAGCTAGCATATCAAATAGGAGAAAGAATAGAAAGAAGCACAACCACTCCTGAAGTAAAGATGCGATATAATATGTACCGTAAGGTGAAGCTTGCTTCGCGGTGAATGCGGTAGCTATCGGGGTGGCAGCAGCTATCTCCGTGAAATTCCGCCAACCTGAAACTGGGACGCTGACCGGATGCATCGGTATGTTGTGTCTGTCCGTCTGTGTGATGATTGCCTTGTATAACGGATGCGGCTTCTGGACCTATGAACTGCTGATGTTCGCATTACTTTTCACAATGGGACTGACCTTTACTTCCTCCACCACCTTGGCGATGGATAGCGAACGCCGTTACGCCGGAGCAGCTTCCGCCCTGTTGGGAGCACTCTGTTTTGCTTCCGGAGGTATTGTTTCTCCGTTGGTCGGCTTGGGAAATATCCTTGTATCTACCGGAGTTACATTTGTGGTCTGCGCCATCTGTTCCCTGCTTTGTGCACTATGGGCGATGAGGAAAGTACCGATGAAAGTAGCAATGTGCCGGATTTTCCGTTAAAGTGAGATTGTTTCAAAAATAAAAGTCATGAGGAAGTTAAAGCTTAAACTCCCTCATGACTTTTATAATTTACTACCAGTATAATTATAATTACTACCAGTATAAACAGACTGAAATAAAACTACAGTTTTATCTCTTCCGTGAATATCTCCCCGAAACGATTCTTAACCACCACCTTGACAGATTTTGCATCTTTAGAAGGCTGTGCACGGAAAAGATGACGTGTGCGATAACCCGTTTTCTTTCCCTTTACCATATTGATATAATCCTGATCCTCATCGTCAAAAGCCTGCATAGCACCTTTCAACACTCCATCCTCGTACCAGTTTACCGTATACGTCCAGTCCCAATCCCAGATATTGGCTACCACATAGTCTTTCTGGCTTTCAAACTCTCCCGGTTGGTAAAGCCGAAACTGATAGTCCGGCGAACACCCTGTTGCCTTGTAACGCCATTTCACATCATCACCTTTCACTTGTACCACCAGATAACCGTTTGGTGCTCCGCAACGATTCACGTGTCCTGCCCACCATGCGCCGCAGGCCGCTCCGATATTATGTTCGTAAATGGTAGGGGCGGGCAACTGATTTTCATAAAAGTGCGTGTGTCCGGAGAAAATATGTACTTGGTAAGGCCTCAACAGTTGGAAAAGCGCATTGGCGTTGCGCGCATTTCCCCCCGCAGCTACCGTGTTATTAGCTACTGGAGCGTGAACGTTCAGGAACACGATATTTCCTTTAGGCACATAACTTAAATCTTTTCTCAACCAGTCCAAATCTTCCGGCGTGAAGCGTTCCGTGTATTTCTTGTTGCCGTCGTAATCAATATCCTTCATTGCTATCACATGAACTTTACCGATATTGAATGAATAGTTAGCCGGGCCGAATGACTGATAATAATTCTGTTCCCCATAACCGTCCGCCGGATGATCCGTCTGCGTTATAGATTTGTAGAGCAGGTTGAAGTCGTGGTTTCCCATCAGTTGGAACATCGTCATTCCCAAGTTGGACACCGCTTGCCGGTAAGGAGCGTACAGGTTCATGGCATCCCACACCAGATCCCCCAGTCCCATGCCGACGATTTCGAAGTTCTTTAGTGAGTCGGCAGTCTGTTTCAGGTCGGGCACTGTTTCCGTGCGGAAGCGGTCCAGTTGCTTTTCGTTTCTCACTTGCGGGTCGGAAAGGACGATGTAGACAAATTCATCCACCGGTTTCTGCCGTTTAGTCAATACGAAGTCATATTGGTTCTCGCTTTTCCCGGCATCCAGATATTGATAGAAACCATCGGCTACCCCCTCTTTGGAAGGAAGCTCATACGCTGCCGGAGTAGAGATGTAAACCATTGGATAACGTGTCGGATCAGTGTTCAGAACATAATTTCCTTCTGCATCAGTCGTATTGAAATGTGCCCCGTCTGTCACCACTACACCGCTGATGGGTTTACCTGTATTATCTTTCACACTACCTTTCACCACCGTCTGACCAAAGGCGGCAATAGCGTTCAGCTGGAAAAGCAAAACCGCTGCAAACAGCGTTTTTCTAAAATTGATCTTTTTCATTGCTTATAACTTTCTTAAAGTAACCTGATTGAATAATGCGATAATTTCTTCCGGTTCATCTGCCGACTTGAGAGCCTCCTCAAAAGACTTGCTGTTATCATCGAAACACATCACATTGGCGCAATCTAGAATATGACCCATGTTGAATGTAGCAACTTCCCGGCTCACCTCTTCTTTCTTCAATGCCTTCTTATAATATTTATTCACCTTATTAACCGCCTTGTAAATAGAAGGCTTCAAAATTTCGACCGAAGAATCCGTAAATCCGATTGTTACATCATACTCATGCGTATAATTCTGGATGAAAGTATTCCATTTTCCGGTAATGTCACTCCCCAGATAATGTTCCGCTTCAAACACTGGTTTGGTAGTCGGGATTTCTCCATACACGTCGAATATAAACACCGCTTTCGGCTTTTTGCCTACGGGAGTAGCTTCTTTTTCGTTTTTGGAAATATGGTTTTTTCCGGAGATATTCTCGTTCATGGCGAGCTCTCCTTTTTGCGCCGTTGCTGCCATCGTTATAACTAACACAACAGCCATACTGATTATTCTTTTCATATTCATTGAATTTTAAAGATTGATTGAAATGATAATTATTGCCGCAATCTTGGTGACCGACACATTCATTTATTGCTGCCACATCAGTCGGATATGGAAGTCATCGCCTCCCATGTTCGCTTTAGCCGCCTGATAATTCTTCAGATTAGTACGCTGCAGAGCAGATGGATATTTAAAGCGTTTCGGCATTTTGTTATTAGCATTTGCGATGCCGGGCCCCACAGGTAACACAGGAAAACCGGTACGGTTATATTCAAACCACTGCTGATAATCGCAGAAGAACAGTGCGACAAACTTCTGGTTCATGATTCGTTCCAGCGTATCATCATAAGCAGCTTCCGGATTTTCAAAATAATGGTCAGGCATTTTCTGTCCCCACTGTTCGATAGCCGCCTGCACTCCCTTCTGATAAGCCTCTTTGGCAGCGCTACTTCCTCCGTCGATCACTCCTTTTTTCAGTAATTCCGCTTTGATGAATTCCACTTCGGCATAAGGCATCATGGCAAGTTTCATAGGTGCCTTCGCCATTTCCTGATTCAGTCCCGAAGCAGTGATTGAAGGCAACGTCTGATAACCGCTGGGCAAACCCACATAATCTTTAGTCTGGTCGGGGAGAGTGACCTGTGTTGCATACACCTGCAGACGGGGATCGTTCCAACCTTTCAGCAGATTAACAAAGAACTCTGAAATCTGAACATAAGAAGTGAAATCCTGTGGACGGGTGAGCGGAGCTTCCTCCGGATAAGTTCCGCTGATGGCAAGCAGGGCAGCATCATCGTTCGATTCGAATACCGGATAAGTGGCGGGATCGGTCAGCATGGTACGCAGCTCCTGTTTCGCGTTGAATTCCGGCACGTCGATCACCCGGAGCAGTGCACGCAGACGGAGCGAGTTGCAGAACTTCTTCCATTTCAAAATACCGGTTGCATCCCCTTTGGACGTCTTGTACAACATTTCGCCCGATTGGTTGTAGATCAACCCGTTAGCTTTGTCGAACAACTCGTTAGCTGTTTTCAGATTGTCGATAATCTGTTGGTACACCTGCTGCTGGGTGTCGAACTTCGGTGCAAGTATTCCCTCGTCGGCGGAGCAGGCTTCGCTCATCGGAATATCACCGAAGGCATCCGTCAGAATCTGGTATAACCAACATTGCAAAGTCAGCGATATAGCATCGTAGTTGGGTTGTTTGGAGGCTTCCGGCAATTTTCCGGTGAGGCGCATCATCTCTTTGGCGTTGTTGATCCATCTATAATAAGTAGTCCATGTGCCGTCTCCTTCGCTGTCCGTCATATACCACCATCCCACACCGTTGGTGCTGCTGGTAGATACGGCGCATTGCATCAGGTCGTAGGTATAGCTGTTGTAGCGTTTCCAGTTGTAGACCGATGTTTCGTATAAAATCGGGTTGAGCAGCGTGCCGGGATTCACCTCATCCATGCGGGTGGGGTCTGTATTGAGTTCGTCGAAGCTGGTGCAGGAAGTCGTGCAGAGAGCTCCGCACAAAGTCATTCCCCATACTATATTTTTGAAAAGTTTATTGGTTTTCATAAGTCAGTGTTTAAAAAGATACGTTAATATTCAGTCCGAAAGTACGTGCCGTAGGCAGTGAGCCCGTCTCCACACCGGTCACCATCGAACTTCCGTTGAGGGCGGCAGATTCGGGGTCGAACAGAGGATAGTCAGTGATACAGAACAGGTTGCGTGCGTAGAGTGCCACCGATGCTTTGCTGAACGGTGTTTTCTTCAGTGTGCTGTTCGGCAACTTGTACTCCAGTCTCATTTCGCGCAACTTGAGGAATGAAGTGTCGAACGTGTTAGTTTCCACATTGGCCATCCGGTAATATTCCTTATAATAACTTTCCACGGTCACCACTTTGGTGTTTGGCGAGTAAGTTCCGTCATCGTTCTTCACTGTTCCCGGAGCAATCATGTACATCCCGTCTTGTGGTGAAAGTCCGGCGGCAGCGATGCGCGGGTCGTCTTTCGACATATAAAATTCCGTTCCCGGCAGACGTCCGTTCAGGGTATGTTGCAGTTTTCCCTGTTCCGTCATTTTGTGGTGCGAGTGCGAGTACATTTTACCTCCCACCTGTCCGTCGAGCAGGACGCTAAGCGTGAAGTTCTTGTAAGAAAATTCATTGTACAGTCCGGCTTTCCATTTCGGATAGGCCGTGCCGACGTATTCGATCTCTCCCGAACGTTCGGGCAATCCGTTGTCGTTGATGACCACATTTCCTTCCGGGTCGCGTACCAGTTTATATCCCCAGAGATCGCCCGTAGTTCCACCCACACGTCCGATGATAGACACACTACCGATACTGCTGATTAACTGGTTCTCATCCGCCCCTTCCGCCAGTGAGAGAATCCGGTTCTCGTTCTTAGACCAGGTGAAAGTAGCATTCCATCGGAAATCCCTGCTGACTACCGGAGTAACGTCCAACTGGATTTCGTAACCGCGGTTGCGGACGCATCCCGAATTGATGGTAGCTTTGCTGTAACCTGTGGTCGGGTCCATCGGAGCATCCAGAATCTGGTTTTTGGTGCGGTTATAATAGAATGTGAAATCGAGTCCGATGCGGTTGTGAAACATACGGAAGTCGAATCCCGTTTCGTAATTGGTCGAAATCTCCGGTTTGAAATCCTGATTATAGAGCGTAGAAGATACGATGGCCGATCCGGGGAAATCGCTCGTGCCATAATAGGGCGATGTCTTGTAAGGGTCTGTGTCATTGCCCACCTGTGCCAGCGAACCTCTCACTTTCAACAGACTGATCTGTTCCGGCAACGTGAACCACTCGTTCATCACTGCACTGACGCTGACCGACGGATAGAAGAAAGAACGGTTACTTTTCGGCAGGGTAGACGACCAGTCATTGCGCCCGGTGACATCGAGAAACAGTTTATCCTTATACGAGAAATTGGCCGTGAAATAAAGACTGTTCAGCGCTTTCTTTTTGATAACCGTCTGCACGTTCGGGTTGGAAACACCGTTTGCCAGTTTGTATACTCCCGGCGTAATCAATCCTACCACCGAGGCAGCCAACATATCGTAGCTTTGTTGCATCATGTTTCCACCTGCCGAAGCGTTGACACGCAATCCGTTGGCGAATGAATCATGGTAAGTAAATAAAGCATCGCTGTTTAATTCATAATCGAACACATTCTGTTTCTTGAAAAACCCGTTTCCGAAAACCACGTCACTGATAGGACGATGCTGTTCGCGTTGGTCGGCTGACAACTGGATACCGGACCGGATCATGAAATCGAATTTACTGTTGATGCGCAGATTGGCAGAAATGGATGATACATTACTGTGTTTCTCCGAAGGATTTTCAGATTCGTATAGAATGACATACGGGTTTCCGATAAAGGAACTGTACGGTTGGAGCTGTTTCACATTTTCCTGTCCGGTACGCCACATCGGACGCAACCAGTCGAGGTTGACATTCGGATTCTGGAAGATAAGGAAGTAGGAGATAGAGTTACTGTTATATCCCAGTGCAGGCGTGTTGTTGAGCTTGCGGTACGTATAACTCGACTTGAAATTAATGCGCAGTGCCCTCGAAATCTGCTGTTGGGCGGAAACCATGGCGGTGATACGCTGGAAACCTGTATTGGGGAGAATCCATTCGTTCTTAGTGTGGGTGATGGACGCCCGTACGCTGCCCCGGTCGGATTTTCCGGTCAAGGCTACCGAGTTGGTCAGGGTGTATCCTGTCTGGAACAAATCTTTGCGGTTGTTTTTGTACGCTACCCAAGGGGTGGCAACAGAAGCGCGTCCCTGCGTTACGGGGTCATATTGGTAGAACAACCTGTTGGCGTCGAAACGTGCTCCGTAGGCGCTACTGGTTCCGCTAGTGCTTGCGTAACTGCCGTCTTCCGCTTTCCCGTAAGAGTAATAGGGCTGGCCTTCGTAGATAGAACCTGCCGGACCGATATTGCTCGGCAATCCCTGTCCGAATTCATACTGGTAATCGGGCCATCGTCAATACTGAAGTTACCGCTGTAAGACACACCGATACCTTTGGGTGCACCCGCTCCCGATTTGGTAGTCACCATAATCACGCCATTGGCTGCACGCGTACCGTACAAGGCTGTCGCACTGGCCCCTTTTAATACTTGGATGCTTTCGATATCATCCGGATTGATGTCGGAGAATCCGTTACCATAGTCCACGGAAAGTTCGCTGTTTGAACCTGCACCGTAGGCAACACCCGGATTGGTCATCGGACTACTCATCGGTACACCGTCCACTACCACCAATGCGTCGTTTCCGTTCTGGTTCAGCGAGACGTCCCCCCGCAGCGAGATACGGCTCGAATTAAGCGGACCACCGGAAGAGATAACACTCAATCCGGCTACCTTGCCGTTCAGTGCCGTCGACCAGTTGGTGGGCAGGGCACTCGTAATCATATCCCCTTTCACGGTTTCCGTGGCATATCCCAATCCTTTTTCTTCACGTTTGATCCCCAGGGCAGTCACCACCACATCATTCAGTTGTTGCGACTCTTCCGCCAGTTTTACGTTCATCGTATTGCCTGCATAGTTCTTCTGTAGCGTTTTATATCCCACATAACTGAATACAAGCAAATCCTTTTGAGTCAATGTTTTCTTAGTCTTCAGGGAGTAGTTTCCGTCGATGTCGGTCACCGTGCCGTCTGTCGAGTTTTTCACAGCTACGGTAGCCCCGATTAACGGTTCCCCGCCTTCACTTGTGATTTTTCCTTTCACTGTTGTCTGTGCGTATGCAGAGCCACAGCACAAGAGCCCAATCGACAGAGAAAGCAGCCATTTGTTTCTTTTCATAATCTTTTACCTTGCTTCTTTTAATTTATTAAATGAAATAAAGTTATTCACACCCGTGTTTTTGTTTCACGGTGCAAAGGAATGCAAGGCAGATTAAGATAGTATTACAGATCTGTTAACAATCTGTGTTGTGCGATAAATACAAATTAATAAAATAAATGGAGGCACGGATTACACGGTTTTAGTTAATAAAAGAACCGCGTAATCCGTGCCTAATAATCTAATAATAAAAGATTATTTTACTTGATTAGATAGAATACTTACTCTGATACTCTTTCGGCGACATTCCCTCGTGCCGTTTGAAGTACCTTCCTAAATACGACTGATCGGGAAAACCAAGTCGGTCGGCTATTTCCTGAATCGTCAGTCCGGTGGATTGAAGCAACACTTTTATCTCCAGGATGGCAAAGTCGTCGATAATCTTTTTGGCAGCCTCGCCCGTCACGCTTTTGCAAATACCTGTCAGG
>OHJO01001167.1_pt1 | contig 10548 bp, 13 predicted proteins | sample 1568561 | NCBI WGS metagenome assembly OHJO01 (sample SAMEA3879556, study PRJEB24766) | human gut metagenome | biome: human-associated habitat; feature: feces | place: USA | collected 1985/1987
TGCATTTTTTCACGGAAGAAGTTCGTACAACCTGTACGGTCTGTACTTGTACGCACCTGTACGGCGAATTGAAGCAAATTAAGACGTGGTATCGTTTATATTTCGGATTTCCGTACGTCGTACGAACCGTACAGGTTATTTGAAGTCCGTACAGATTTTTTGTACACCCCAAGAAGGAGCGTGATCTATGAAAGCCCAATACGGAACTTGTCGGGGCAACGCCCCTCCATCTTGCTGTCGCAAGACCGTTCTGTCGCTTAAAGTCCCCACTGGGGACTTCATTGTTCCGCTGCGCTCCACAAACGCGAATCTTACGATTCAAAAAGTACAAGGGGCCTGCCATCAGCCCCATCGAAGCCCACAACGAGCGCACCAAGGAGCAGTACGCCAGCACCCCGGATATCGACACGAACCGGAGCCGCTACAACCTCCATTTGGTGCAGCCGCAGGGCAGGTACCGGGAAGAAGCCGACCGCATGATAGCTGCCGCCCACTGCCGTGTCCGCAAGGACAGCGTGCGGGTGGTGGAGGCACTTGTCACTGCCAGCCCGGAACTTGTCGGGGCGAGGCCCCTCCATCTTGCTGCGCAAGACCGTTCTGTCGCTTAAAAGCCCCACTGGGGCTTTCATTGCTCCGCTTCGCTGTGCAAACGCGAACTTGTCGGGGCGAGGCCCCTCCATCTTGCTTACGCAAGACCGTTCGGTCGCTTAAAAGCCCCACTGGGGCTTTCATTGCTCCGCTTCGCTGCGCAAACGCGAACTTTTGAAAACGCGCCACTTTCGGCAGGGTGCAAGAAAAAGCGAGGGAAACTTTGGCAAAAAGAGAGAGGGCTGGACGATGCCAGCCCTCTTGACAAACAAATTTATATAGTTTGAAGGCGATTTTTCAATGCTATGATATTTTGATGGATCTGCATAATCACATCCTTAAACGCAGCATCGTCTTTTCCAGTCGGGTCTTCCAATCCCCAGTTATCATCAAATGGTCTACCAATAAAAGGGCATCCTACATTGCATCCCATCGAGATTGTAAAATCCGGTTCAGGAATCGCAGAAATCAGCTTAGAATACTGCGTCTGCTCCATGTCGATGCCATAAAGCTCATTCACCAGTCGGACAGCATCCTGATTGATCCGGGGTTTTGTTTCCGTTCCGGCAGAATAGCTTTCAAACACGTCGGACGCCAGCGCTTTGCCCAATGCCTCCGCAATCTGGCTGCGGCAGGAGTTATGGACACAGATAAATGCAACTTTTGGTTTGGTCATGCGGGGAACCTGCCTTTCGTTTTGTTTGCGATTTTTACGAGGAAAAGCATCACAGGCACTTCGGTCAATACACCAACCGTTGTGGCAAGTGCGGCAGGAGAAGTCGTTCCGAATAGAGCGATAGCTACCGCAGCCGCCAATTCAAAGAAGTTGGATGTGTTACGTTCGTTCATGCTCTTACCTTCTTCAAAATAGAAATGACTTCATCCTTTTTCAGCACCTTGCCATAGGATACCACCTGACCATCTACCACCAGCGCAGGTGTTGTCATCACTCCATAGGCGGCGATTTTTTCAAAGTCCCGCACATGGTCGATGGTAGCATCCATGCCGAGTTCCCGCAGTGCTTCTTCGGTTTCCGCTTCCAGTGCGTTGCACTTGGCACAACCTCCACCGAGAATTTTAATGCCGGATTCCTTCTTTTCTGCTTCTGCCGCCTGCATGGTTTCCGATGTACAGTTGCCTCCGCAGCAGCAAGACTGCTTTTGCTCTTCTTTTTTCTTTCCAAATCCGAAAATTGACATGATAGTCCCTCCAAATTATAAGATAATGCCCTGAAACAGGTTGAATAAATAGCCTACAACGATAATGCCCGCAGCACAGATGGCGATAAAAACACCCAGTAACTTCGGCTTGACTGCCTTGCGCAACATAATCATTGACGGCAAAGACAGCGTGGTAACACCCATCATAAAGGCAAGCACCGTACCAAGCTGTGCGCCTTTTCCAAGCAAAGCCTCAGCAATGGGAATCGTGCCGAAAATATCGGCATACATGGGAATGCCGATGATGGTTGCTAATATTACGCCGAAGGGGTTATGGCTGCCGAGAACCGCCACAACCCAGCTTTCGGGAATCCAGTTGTGAATGACAGCCCCGATGCCTACGCCGATGAGAATGTACAGAAAGACCTTCTTGAAGGTTTCCGCTACCTGATCCTTGGCATAAACTAGCCGTTCCCTCTGCGTCAGTGTTGGGGAGGCAATGTCCACGGCAGATGCCCTGCGGATAAATTCCTCCACCTGATTTTCCATGTGCAGCTTTTCAATCAGCGTACCGCCAGCCACCGCAATCACAAGCCCTAACACCACATAGAGAATCGCAACCTTTGCCCCGAAAATACTCATCAGAAGAACAAGACTTCCCAAGTCCACCATAGGCGATGAAATCAGGAACGAGAAGGTCACACCCAGCGGCAGTCCGGCACTGGTAAATCCGATAAACAGTGGAATGGACGAGCAGGAGCAGAACGGTGTTACCGTGCCGAGCAGGGCTGCGATGCAGTTTGCCCAGATACCGTGAAACCGCCCCATAATTTTCTTACTGCGTTCCGGCGGAAAATAACTCTGAATGTAGGAGATCAGATAAATCAGCACACAGAGCAGCACGGTAATCTTAATCACATCATAGAGGAAGAACTGAATGCTCCCACCGATTCGGCTTGTTGCGTCCAATCCCAATGTGCCGAGTAGATTTCCAATCAGCGTATTCAGCCACTTCATGCCGAGGATTTGATCGGTGATAAACTTGCCCATCAGGAGCAGCACCCCCCTTCGCTATTAGAGCCGCAGCCGCAGCAGGTCAGTCCCTCTATAAATTCTTTGAACTGGGTCAGGGTTTCGCAGTTCAGGGAGTAGTGCTGCCACTTGCCATCCTTGCGGGCATTCACTAGTCCGCACTCCACCAGAATCTTCATGTGGTGAGAGAGGGTCGGCTGGGTAATTTCAAACCGTTCCAGCAGCTTACAGCCGCACTTCTCACCGTCCGACAGCATCTTCACAATTTCCAGCCGGTTCGCATCGCCCAAAGCCTTGCATATCAAAGCCACATCCATTGCATTCATATTGACACCTCACATTGATCATTGTCTATGTTCAATATAATATATACATAGATATTTGTCAATGTATGTATTTTAAAAAAAGAGAATCAAGTTTTTGATTCTTTTCATACATTCATTATAGCTTTTATCATCCATTTTATTTGCCCCAAACAGCCGCTGCATTCGACCTTACAAGCAGTTCTTCCACAGGCAGACCAATCGGACAAATATCATGACAAGATAACGACTTCCCGCATCCCTCAAAATATTTCTTCTTATATTCAGCAGAAATCTCATTCAAATGAGTGCTTTCCTGTTCTTCATTCAGAATCCGAAATGCGTTGACTGCAGCAACAGCGCCTGCGAAAGTCCCATTTGCAGAGAAGTTAGGACACACTTCAAGGCAGCAGCCACACATCAGACAGCGTGCCGACTGGTATCTCGGTTCATGTGTCCACGGATTCATATAAGCTTCACTTTCAAGCCAAAGGTTCAGTTTTTTCAAATTTTCAAACAGAATTGACCGGTCAACGATCAAATCTCTTACAAGCGGAAATTTGCTTAAAGGTTCCAAGGTGATTGTAGAACCTTTTAACGTATGTAGAAATGTAGAGCATGCCAGCCTCGGACGTTCGTTAATCAGCATGGCGCAAGCCCCACATTTTCGCACCATACAGCTACATTCCCAGCTGATGGGAGTAACTATATTCCCTGAATTATCTTTCAAAGGGGTTCTACTGTTCAATTCCTTTAGAACAGTGGCAACAGAGCTGTTTTTGCTTCCGTCATACTCAAATTCCTGCCAATAACTGTCTGATTTCTGACTCTCCTGCCGCCTGATTCTTATTTTATATACCAAGTGAATCACCGCCTTTCTGGAACAGGTACAAAGGAAATCTGTATCTGCTTTCCATCAAATCTGGCTACCGTTGTTTTAAGATAATCATCGTCATTGCTCTTCGGATAATCCTCCCGCCAGTGTGCACCACGGCTTTCTTTTCTTGCAAGAGCACTCTTTAGAACTGCCATGCCAAGCAATGGAAGATTTCCTGTCAGCGCTTGTACCGTTTTAATCCCATTTAACAACGTATTCTCATTTCTGACAACGCCCATAGTCTCCTGCATCACTTTGTTTAATTGCTTTATTTCTGAAATTTGAGACGCTGGTGGAAAATCTATCTGTGTCGCACAAGATAGATCTACTACATCTGCCTGTTCGCATGCTGATTTTGCCGCAACACGTCCTCCGTATAACGCTCCTAACAGAGAATTTCCACCAAGACGGTTGGCACCATGATATTGGGCACAGCATTCTCCGGCAGCGCAAAGATTCTGAATCGGCGTTCTGTGCTGCTCATCCACCAGAATGCCTCCCATAAAATAGTGAATTCCCGGTAAAACAGACACCGGTTCCTTTCGTATATCTTTATGCAGATAGGTCATACAATCGTCTGCCAGACCAGATAGCTTATTTGAAATAATCTCCTCCGATATTTCCGTCATGTCAAGAAATACCTCTGATTCATGGCTGACCTTCCATATCTCTCTGGCGGTAATATCTCGTGGCATCAGATTTCCAAGCTCCGGATATTTTTCCTCCATGAAATACCATTGTTTTCCATCTTTCATGGCAAACAACCTGCCACCTTCCCCTCTGGCCGCCTCGCTGATGAGCATGCGTTTTCCACCACATTTCACAGTTGTCGGATGATACTGGATCATCTCGCCATTTGCCAGAGGAACACCAAGCCGGAACAATTCTGCGGTGACTTCTCCTGTATTGCTCAGCGAACCCGTTGTATTTCCAAACAATCCGTGCATACCACCGGTGGCAACAATAACCGCATCCCCCGGTAATTCCACAGTCTCCTGACTGTATTCATCCCTGATTACGCAGCCACAACAAATATTGCCACACAGACGAAGTGTTAGGAAAGAATGATGGCTGAACCGTTCTACCATACCAGATGCTTCTTTCCTGCGAACAGCGTCTATCATAGCTGTCATGATCTGCTTCCCGGTATCGCTCTGTGCAAAAGCAGTCCGTTTCTTTTTCTGCCCGCCAAAATTCCGCAGATCCACATCATCATAGCCACTCATGTTAAATTTAACTCCAAGTTTTAGCAGCCAGTGCACCAGCTCCGGTGCTGCCTGTGTCATTCCCCAAACTGCATTTGGATCTGCCAGACCACATGCTGCCTTTATTGTATCTGTAAAATGTTCTTCGGGACTGTCATTTTCATCTTTTGTATTCAAAGCTGCGTTGATACCGCCCTCCGCCATAACAGACTGTGCCCGCTCTGACGGAAGGGAGGAAACCAGTTTTACATTGCATCCATTTTCCGCTGCCTGCAAAGCCGCTGAAAGTCCTGCCAGTCCAGCACCTATAATAATAATTGTCTTACTCATAGATATTGCCACCCAATATAATATAAAATAACCGCTCCCGCTATAAAAAGAAGAAGCACCGAAAGGATCAAATAAATATCACTCCTTCGTTCTTTATAACTGATGATTCCCAGTGATACGAGCAATGGGCGGATATTGATAAAAATATGAACAAAGATTGCCGCTACGAACAAAAGCTGAGTTACCATCTTTACAGTTGTAAAAGGGAACAAAATATATGTCCCATTCTGCACCTTTCCAAACAAGCCAATATGGAAGAACAGCAGGATCAGTATTGCCAGCCCACTGGCTCGTCTCGCCCAGAATATGGCGTTCTGTTTCAGATACATTTTTCCGGATTGCTTCGCTGTCTGTAAACTCTGAACTGTCAGGATGACACCAATCACCGTATGCACAACAAGAATACCAACACCAATCCATGCAAGAAGTTTCCCTGCACTACTTCCAACTCCGTTCAGCATAAAGCTGCCCATGATTCCATGAATCATAAAAATGAGAAGCATTAAAACAGACAAAATCGTATTCCATTTTCTCATAAATTCCCGCTCACCTCATTTCTTCGCTGTCCATGATCATATAGTCCATCTGTGTTAGCGTTGTAACGTCAATAAAATCATCCGATGCCAGGAATACATCATACTTTCCACTTACCACTCTTGATAGCATCATTGTGTTACTGTACTCTTTCAGATCTACGGAAAAACCGGCCTGTTTCAACCTGTCACAGAGTTTCTTAGCATAACTGACAAGCGGATAATCCGTCTCAGATACATATAACCGAAAACTAATGTCCGTTTTCATGAGATCTGTTTCATTTGTTTCCGAATCGTCCAGTGCCAATTCTTTTAATTTATTCCGGGTGTTCTCGTTGTCGAGACCATCTGACATCATATTAATACCGAGAACATAAGAGCCTTCCAACTGTGCGGAGGCTTGAGCCGCCTTTTTTGACTTCGGTGTTGCTCCTGTGACTGCATCAATCATAGAAGGCGGTGAATGTAAAATGACACCAAAACCTACAAGAAAAACAATCGTAACAACTAACAGAATCAGTTTTCGTTTCACATTCCCACCTCATTTCCTATTTTTTCAAAATTCTCATTGCGTTTAAAACAGCAATTATGGTAACGCCTACATCACCAAATACAGCTTCCCACATTCCCGCAATACCAAGAGCGCCAAGAATCAGGAACACACTCTTAATCCCAAGAGCAATCACTATATTCTGCATGACAATCTGTTTTGTCGCTTTTGCTACTTCAATCGCGTCCACCAACTTAGACGGTTCATCTGTCATCAGAACTACATCTGCTGCTTCAATGGCCGCATCCGAACCAAGCCCACCCATTGCAATACCAACATCTGCACGGGCAAGGACAGGAGCGTCATTGATACCATCACCAACAAAAGCCAATTTGCTTCCCGGTCTCTTTTTACCATCTAAAAGCTCAACCTTTTCCACTTTTTGGTCAGGAAGCAGCTGTGCATAATATTCATCCAACTGCAATTCTTCTGCAACAGACTTCCCAATTTTTTCATCATCACCGGTAAGCATGACTGTTTTTTCCACGCCGATATGTTTCAGGTCAGAAATTGCTTTTTTACTGTCCGGCTTCACTTCATCTGTTATCAAAATACATCCTGCATATTGACCATCTACAGCCAAATAAACTTTTGTACCTGCTTTTTCACAGGTTGTGTACTCTATACATTCTGTATCCATAAGTTTCGTATTGCCAGCAAAAACTTTCTTTTCCCCTGCCATTACACTGATTCCATATCCTGAAATTTCCTTATAATCAGAAATCACTGACTGATCAATTTCTTTTTCATAAGCAGCAAGAATGGATTTTGCAATAGGATGGTTAGAAAAACTCTCTGCCTCTGCCGCATACTCCAGAACCTGTTCTTTTGAAAATCCATTTGCAGGCAAAATATCCGTCACATTGAAAACACCTTTTGTAAGTGTTCCGGTTTTATCGAACACAATAACGCTGACATTATTAAGTGCCTCTAAATAATTGCTTCCTTTTACAAGAACACCTCGTTTAGATGCCGCACCAATACCTCCGAAGAAAGTCAGCGGGATTGAAATAACCAATGCACATGGACAAGATACCACAAGGAAAACAAATCCTCTGCGAATCCACTCTGTCCAGCCTCCGCCAAGAATGATCGGTGGCAGAATTGCCAGAATAGCTGCTAAGATTACAACAACAGGAGTGTAATAACGTGCAAATGTAGTAATGAAATTTTCTGTTGGTGCTTTTCTACTGGACGCATTCTCCACAAGATCAATAATCTTTGAAGCAGTAGATTCACCAAATGCTTTCGTTGTCTTAATCGTTAAAACACCCGTCTGATTCATACAACCGGAAAGTGCTTCGTCTCCTTTATGAACGCTTCTCGGAACCGATTCTCCAGTTAAAGCCCTCGTATCCAGCATAGAATCTCCATCCAATACCACACCGTCTAATGGGATTTTTTCACCAGGCTTTACAATAATAATCTCACCAATGGCAACACTTTCAGGAGATATGGTAATCAATTCTCCGTTCCTTCTGACTGTAGCACAATCCGGACGTATATCCATTAAGTCTGATATAGATTTTCTGGAACGCTTAACAGCCAATGACTGAAAAAATTCACCTACCTGATAGAATAACATAACAGCAACTGCTTCTGGATATTCACCAATGACAAAAGCCCCAATCGTAGAAACACTCATCAAAAAATGTTCATCAAATACACGCCCCTTTGAAATGTTCCTCACAGCCTGCCATACAACATCTCCACCAAGAATAACATAAGAAACAATGAGAAAAGTTAACTCGATAGGCAGTGGCACTTTCGCAAAAACAGTCAATGCCATACCAATGGCATAGATTGCTGCACCAGTCGCTAAACGAACTGTCAACTTCTTATCCTCATTGTTATAGGATTCATTGGCCTCCTGCTTTTTTTCCGGTATATAAGATTCCTGTACAATTTCAGAAACTTCTACATCGGGCTCATGACTATGAACAATCGTTTCAATCTGACTGGCTATCGTATCTGCGGCTGTCTGAGTAACATTGATTGTAAGCGTCTGCTTCATCAGATTTACCACTGAGGATTGCACTCCATCCAACTCTCCGACTTCTTTTTCAATTTTTGCAGAACAATTTGGACAGTCCAACCCTTTTAATAGAAATATGCGTTTCATGATAATCTCCTTATAATTTGTTTAATTGTTCAATTACTCAACTATAATATTAAAAAATATTATTTCTGCCAAAGATGCTCAAATCCCTTGTCAATAATCTCTTTCACATGATCATCTGCCAGCGAGTAGTAAACTATCTGTGCTTCTTTACGGAATTTTACCAGATTCGCTAGGCGTAATGCCTTTAACTGATGCGAAATTGCAGATTTTGTTACCCCCAGTAGCACTGCAAGATCACATACACACATCTCACTCTGTTCTAGAGCGTGTAAGATTTGTACTCTAGTTCCATCTCCAAATAGCTTAAACAAAGAAGCCAACTGGATATAATCATCTTTTGGCTGCATCTTAGATTTCACATCATTCACAATATCCTCATGAATTACATCGCAATTACAAATATAAGACGATTTTGACATATATTCACCTCCAAATAATAATAGTTGAACAATTACTCAACTATTATTATACTTATTTTTAAATTTGTGTCAATAAGCTAATGTTAGTTCCCCATAAATTTTACAATTAAAACCAGCTCTTTATTCTTTTCTTAATCTTTTTTCCCAGTATACCGTTTTGGCTTTCTTGTCACACTTCCTGTAAATTCCGATTTACCAATTTCATTAAATATTAAATTTCACGAACTAACTACATTGTCAAAAAATTCATTACAAGATTCACCATTATATCTTTTTCTTCTGGTCTTGACTCTGCAATCATAAGCGTAATCGCAACCAATGCTCCATCACTGATTATCTTATTATCATCTCTATATAAAGCATTATTCCGAGCAAGGAATTCCAAAAATAACGATGCTTCAACCTCCAATCTACTAAAGTATCAATCTCATCAACATTTCGCAGCTTGTTTCGTTCTACAACATCCTTAATATAAACATTTGTGAAAATGTTTTTTAGATACTCAGCCTTTTGGCGTTCCACAGAAAACTGTAGCACCTGTGGTAAACCACCATATATCATATATTCCTCCCAGGCATCATCATAATCTCCATCGAAAGCCGCATAGAACTCTGCGAAGGACAACGGATATATTCTTATCTCATCTCCCCTGCCTCTAAATTCAGTTACAATATCGCTGGATAAAAACTTAGAGTTACTTCCAGTCACATATACATCAATATTGCTGATTCGAAGCAGGCTATTCAGCACTTCCTCAAATCGTGACATAAATTGTACTTCGTCCAAAAGCAGGTAGTCTTTGATACTTGTTACATACATGACCACCTGCCGTTTATCTATTTTAATCTATCTTTCTGTACTCTTCCATTCAGCAACAGCATTTCTCACCCGCTGGTCAATATCCAGACGTGCTCTGCGACATTCTTTCGGATGTTTTCTTGCTGCCTGAAATGCCAGTTTCACAAAGAGTCCGGATCCAACCGGGAGCATTGTCTTTAGCATGCTCTCCGGAAAAACGAAATGGGTTCCATGTTCATAAATGACATACTCTGGTCTGCATGTGTGTGGATGTTCTTTCATACGCTGCTTCATACGGCGGATATATTTTGCAGTATCCCACAACACATCATCTTCAGCACCAATCAGCAATAATATTCCATTGATTTTTGTGAAATTTCATGGGTCGAATAAAGCCTCTATTTCAGAAACTAGTAATTTTGGGTATGGTTGTCTATTAACTTCTTATACAAAAATTAAGAATCGATTGATTGCTGAGAACATCTGTATTTCAGATACGACAGTGCGCCCTCGTGTTGATACATATTTATACGACATTGATTGTGTGAATGAAGCAATTTTGAATGCATTGGTGCATCGTTTATCAGAATCTTCTGATAATCTGTGTTATGAGAAGAAAAATATTATGAGAA
>OHJO01001200.1_pt1 | contig 10318 bp, 10 predicted proteins | sample 1568561 | NCBI WGS metagenome assembly OHJO01 (sample SAMEA3879556, study PRJEB24766) | human gut metagenome | biome: human-associated habitat; feature: feces | place: USA | collected 1985/1987
AACAACCCCATGGTCGGTGCGTCCGTTGCATGCGCGGTTGCAGTGCAGGAAGCGCTTGCTAAGTAATCCAAACATTACATCGGTAAGATTTACACCGAACATCAAGGCACGCGAACAGCGTGCCTTTTGGTTCGCAGTCCGTTGCGTGCGCGGTTGCAGTGCAAGAAGCGCTTGCAAAGTAATCTAAACATCACATCGGTTAGATTTACACCGAACATCAAGGCACGCAAACAGCGTGCCTTTGGTTCGCAGTGCGTTGCATGCGCGGTTGCCGTGCAAGAAGCGCTTGCTAAGTAATCTAAATATCACATCGGTAAGATTAAACACCGAACATTAAGGCACGCAAACAGCGTGCCTTTTGGTTCGCAGTGCGTTGCATGCGCAGGTGCAGTGCAGGAAGAGCTTGCTAAGTAATTAATAGCTCTAGTAGAACAAAAACAATTTGCAAGCAAAAAGCCACCGTTCGGTGGCTTTTGTTTTGGGAATGTTTCAGAAATCAATACTTCATATTTCAACTGCGGTGCCGACCTTTGTGTAAGCATACAGTTCGTCGGGAATATCAACCTTCGTTGTGCCTACGCCGTATTTTTTAATGCTCGTCAAAACGGATTTTCCGTTGCCGTCGTCAGCCGAATAAGTTACGTTGAGAATTGTTGCGTCGAATTCGACGGTCGGTTGTCCGATGTTCATTCCGCAATCATCGGCAATAACCGTGTTCCCGATTTTGGGTGTGCCGTTGATGTAGTCGTACAGAGTCTGAGAATAGTCGCCGCTTGAAGACATGCCGTAATTAAGTCCGCTTATTGTATACGTGCAGTCGTCTTCGACGAAAATGTATTCCATATGCTTCAACTTCTGGCCTTTTTCGAGTGCATAATAGTATTCGAGATAATGATGAACGTTGCCGCCGTCCAAATATGCCGCCGTGTTTTCGTACTGATAAGCAACCGTAATTCCTGCGGTGTTGGCATAGTCGACTTTGTTTCGCGTTGCCGTTATGTTGTCGGCTGACGAAACAATTTCGCAAAATCTGTCGTATGTGATACCTTACGTAAAGACGTTGTCGCCGTTTTCGGACGTATTTCCCGAATTGTTGGTGCCCGCCCGGCGTGTCGTTGTTGTTGCAGGCTGTGAGAGCTACTGCAAAAACAGATATGCTAAGGCACAGTACCAGCAAAAGTGCAAATATTCTTTTCATGTTTCCTCCCTGGCGATAAAAACTTTTATCTTTATCTATAATAAATTAAACGCGCTCCCAAGTTAACGGTAATGCTTTTGCAATTGCGTTTTGCAAACGAAAGCAAATAGTACGACTTTTAACGCGATTTTGGCAATATAAGTTGCTTGTATGTGGTTTTGGTGATATAATTTTCAAAAGATTTAATAATATAGGTGATTATATGTCCAAAATGAACATCATCGACGAACTCAGAGAACGCGGATTGGTCAAACAGACCGTTTACGAAGAAGAACTCAAAAAGTTGCTTGACAGCGGTTCTCAATGCTTTTATATCGGTTTTGACCCTACGGCGGACAGCTTGCATGTAGGTCATTTTATGCAGATGATAGTCGCAAAGCGTTTGCAGGACGCAGGTCACAAGCCGATTATCCTCATAGGCGGAGGCACGGCGATGATTGGCGACCCGTCCGGTCGTACCGATTTGCGCAGTATGATGACAAAAGAAACAATCGCACACAACGTGGCTTGTTTCAAAGAGCAAATGGCGCGTTTTATCCGCTTTGAAGGCGAAAATGCCGCCATCATCGTGAACAACGCGGATTGGCTTCTCAACCTCAACTACATCGATTTCCTGCGCGAAATAGGCGCTTGCTTCTCCGTCAACAAAATGCTGACTGCGGAATGCTACAAAGCGCGTATGGAAAAAGGACTTACGTTCCTTGAATTCAACTACATGCTGATGCAGTCTTACGACTTCCTCGTGCTCAACCGCAAATACGGTTGTGTGCTGCAATGCGGCGGCGACGACCAGTGGTCCAACATTCTGGCGGGTGCCGATCTCATTCGCCGTAAGGAAGGCAAAGACGCGTTCGCAATCACGTTCGGTCTTCTGACGACGTCCGAAGGCATCAAAATGGGCAAAACCGCAAAAGGTGCCGTGTGGCTCGACCGCAACAAAACGTCACCTTACGATTTCTTCCAGTATTGGAGAAACATACCCGACGCCGACGTGGAAAAGGTTTTCCGTTTCCTCACATTCCTGCCGCTTGACGAAATCGCGGAACTCACGCGCTACAACGACGAACGCATGAACGCCGCGAAAGAACGCCTTGCATACGAACTTACGCTTATGGTACACGGCAAGCAAGACGCGGACGACGCGCTTGCAAAAGCCAAAGCAGCGTTTTCGGGCGACAGCGACAATATGCCTTCCGCAGTTATTCCGAAAGGAATGACCGCGATTGCAGATATACTCGTTGCCGTTATGAAAGTTCCGTCCAAAGGCGAAGCGAAAAGACTTATACAGGGCGGAGGCATAAGCGTGGACGGTGCAAAAGTCACAGATATAGCCGCAACTCTTACGGACAGTCAGATTGCCAACGGATTTGTTCTGCAAAAGGGCAAAAAGAATTTCTTCAAGGTGACCGTTGAGTAGGAAGTATACGACGGTTGACGGAACGACGGAAAATCTCATAGAAATCAAGCGTTCCAAATTCATTGCCACCGTTGCGGGGATGCGTGACGGCGAAGACGCCGAGAATTTCGTGCGGAGCATAAAACGCAGATATCCCGACGCAACGCACAACTGTTATGCATATATCGCCGACGAGCGCGGAACGGAAACCCGATTTTCCGATGACGGCGAACCGGGAGGAACGGCAGGGCAACCTATGCTCGAAGTTCTGCGCCGACGCGGGCTTGTCAAAACCGCAGTTGTGGTGACGAGATATTTCGGCGGAATAAAACTCGGTGCTGGCGGTCTGGTCGGAGCTTATACCGACAGTGTGGCACAGGTTTTGGAAAAAGCCGACGTTGCCGAATACACAATGTGCGCGAAAATAAGGTTCGAATGCGACTATTCGGACTATTCGGTTTTGGAGAGTGCATTGCGAAGAACGGGCGTGATATTCGGACACACCGAATACGGCGACAAAGTTTCCGCGGAAGTCTTTGCGGAAGAGGACTTTGCAGACAAGACGATTAACGATATAGTCGCGCTGACCAACGGAAAGGTCGCGGCGGTGCGTGACGGCGAAGCCTTCAAACGCCGTTAAATCAAAATTGGGCGGTCGTCAAGGAATATGTCGGCAAGACCGATGACCCCTTTGGAAAAGCCGTTACAGAAGGTCGCTGAAAAACAATACACAAAACGTGTTCTAAAATTAATAGTGTGAAAAATGCCGAAAACACGAAAAGTGTATTAGCGATAGTGTAAGCGATAATGAATTGCGTTGAAAACCGTCTTAAAACCTCTGTTCGCATTGCAAAATGCCCAGATTGGAACACAAATCGTGTATTTTGGCTTTTGAACAGGTCGAAGTAGCGGTGTAAAGCAAATTCAAGCGCAAACAAGTTGTTTGTGCGAGGATTATACGAGGCTTGGTCGAGGCGGCTGTAAAAACGCGGCGACAAAGGAAAAACTATCGGCAACGATATTCGAAACGATAACCGAAACAACAATAATCGAACAATACGAAAAAGCGTTAAGGAGTAGTTATGAAAATCACAATGGTCAAAGAAAGGAAACAAAAACCCGATTTTACCAAGCTCGGCTTCGGTAAATATTTTACCGACCATATGCTCGTTATGGAGTATGACGCCGCAAAGGGCGGTTGGGGAGAACCCGAAATCGTGCCTTATGACGATTTCCGCATTAATCCCGCTTGCTGCTCGCTCCATTACGGTCAGGGTATTTTCGAGGGACTCAAAGCGTACAAGAACTCCAAAGGCGAAATCACCATGTTCCGTCCCCGTGACAACTTCGTGCGTATGAACAGAAGCGCAGAGCGTCTTTGCATGGCGCAACTCGATATAGACACAGTCATCGCCGCACTCAGCGAACTTGTCAAACTCGAAGAAGAATGGATTCCCACCGCACCCGGCACCGCACTTTACATTCGTCCGTTTATGTTCGGTTCGGAAGCGTTCCTCGGTGTTCACCCCAGCAAAAAGTTTGTTTTCACCATCATTCTTTCGCCTGTGGGCAGCTACTACGAACACGGACTTCAACCCACAAAACTCATCGTCGAGAGCGAGCTCACCCGCGCGTCCAAGGGCGGTACGGGCGAAGCAAAATGCATGGGCAACTATGCATGCAGCCTGCTTGCCGGCGAAAGAGCCAAAGAAAAAGGTTACGACCAGGTTCTGTGGCTTGACGGTGCAGAGAAGAAGTACGTCGAAGAAGTCGGCGCAATGAACATGTTCTTCGTCATCGATGGCGTCGTCGTCACTCCTATGCTGGACGGTTCCATTCTGCGCGGTATTACCCGTGACAGCGCAATTCAGGTGCTCAAAAAATTCGGCTACAAAGTCGAAGAAAGACACGTACCCATCGCGGAAGTCGTGGACGCTTACAACAACGGCAAACTCGACGAAGCATTCGGAACGGGCACCGCTGCCGTAATTTCTCCCGTCGGTACCATTGCGTATAAAGACATCACGATGGAAATCAACAACGGCGAAATGGGCAAGATTACGGGCTGGCTGTATGACAGAATCACTGGCATTCAGACCGAACGTTATCCCGACGAATTCGGTTGGGTCTACCACGTGAAATAATCGGAAGAGGCTTTTTTGGAGCAGAAAGACAAAAAAGAAAAATCCGTAAAAAAAGACGCGTTTGAAACGGCGGTGAAATTTCTCGCCGTTTCTCCGCGTTCGGAGAAAGAAGTCCGCGAAAAACTTTACTCGAAAGGCTTTCACAAACAGGAAGTCGAAGAGGCGATTGCGCGTGCAAAATCGTACAGATACATCGACGACGAGGCGTATGTGAACGACTTTGTCGATTATTGCGGGGCAAGGTACGGCAGAAAGAAAATCGAGTACAAACTCGTTTACGAAAAGGGCATAGCGCAAAACACCGTAACTTGCTGTTTGGAAAACAAATTGACGGACGAGAGCGAACTCGAAAAAGCCGTGGGTATGGCGGAAAAATATATCCGTGCAAAGCGTGTGACCGAGAAAAAAGATTTCAGAAAGGTCGCCGCCTTTTTGTATCAGAAAGGGTTTGACGGCTCGACGATAAACGCCGCGATGAACAAGGTGGCAGACGTTCCCGAATTCGACGATTGAATGGTCATTTTGCCTGCAAGTGTCAGCAAGTTGGCAGAATAAAAAGCCGAAAAGACGCGGGACTTCGGGCGCATAAAGCAAAAATCAAATTTGCGTGTTTTACATTATAAATTGCAGAAAACGGTGTTTATATGGACGAAAACGCACATAAAACCACAATTATCGAAAATGACTTGCAGAGTTTGCAATTCACTTTGCCTTTCCGTACGGAGGAAGGACACAAGGGCAGTTTCGGTAAATGCGTTATAGTCGGCGGCAGTTCCAAGTACGTCGGAGCACCTCGTTTTGCCGCGCTTTCCGCGTCGGAAATATTGTCGCTTTCGGGAGAAGCGGCAATGCGTTCGGGGGCTGGCACGACCACGCTTGCGGTACCCGATTTTCTTGCGACTGCGCTTTATCCCGTTGTCAAATATTCCGCGATTTTTTCCTTGCCGTCCGAAAAAGGAAATATAGTTTTCGACCGCGCAACCGCCGAAAAACTTTTTGCGAAAGCAACCGCCGCGGCGATAGGTCCCGGAATGGCGGACGGTGACGCGGAAGGATATTTGCGTTATCTCCTCGACAATACGAATTGCAATGCCGTGCTCGATGCCGACGGCTTGAAATGCGTTGAAAAATTCGACGGTTTCGGCGGCAGAGTCGTCATCACTCCGCACGTAGGAGAAATGAGCCGAATTTGCGGTAAAAGTGCGGAATATATCGCGGAAAACGCCGCGGAAACGGCAAAATCTTACGCTGCGGAAAAGCAATGTATTGTCGTATTGAAAGGTCACGTCAGTTACATCAGCGACGGAAAGAGCGTGTATGTCAACAGGACGGGCAATTCCCGACTGTCAAAAGGCGGGAGCGGCGACGTGCTTTCGGGTATCATTGCCGGTTTGCTTGCATGGAAAGTAGACCCGTTGCTTGCGGCGCGCGTCGGGGCTTATGCGCTTGGGAGAAGTGCGGAGTTCAGCCATATAAATGCGCTTTCGCATTTGCCCGACGACCTTATGAGTTGTTTGCCTTTGGTTTTTGACGAATTGCAGGGAATTATGCGTCTGTGAGCATGAAAACCGCAATAGAGGTTTATTTTTTCAAAGTTTAAGTTTCGAAAAATCCGAGCGACACGAGAAGGGCTTCGTTTACGCGTGCCATCATGGTAGACGGCAAAACGCCGATTTTTTCTTTCAGGCGTTGCTTGTCGATGGTGCGTATCTGTTCAAGCAGAACGACGGAGTTTTTGGGAAGTCCGTATTGTTCGGCGGGTAGAGTTATGTGCGTGGGAAGGCGCGCTTTGTCGAGTTGCGACGTGATTGCCGCAGCAATTACAGTGGGACTGTATTTGTTGCCTATGTCGTTTTGCACAACCAGTACGGGACGTATGCCGCCTTGTTCGCTGCCGACTACGGGACTCAAATCGGCGTAGTATATCTCTCCGCGTTTTACCATTTCCATACTCCAAAGCATTGCCAACGGGGCATTTTTTATAACACTACACACTATGCGCGCGGGATTTTTTTTGTTTGCACCCGTGTTTGCTTGCGTTTTGACCTGTCATGATGTAAAATTTCCGCATAATTGTCGGAGCGGAGTGCGTCGAACCGCCGTTTTGGCGGTTGTGAGGCTGACATTTGGCGGAAAAAGATAAAAAATCCAAATCGCCCGAACCGTTTCCGACGTTTGTCCGAACATTATTTTTGGAGGTAGATATATGATTAATTTCGCAATAGTCGGTTACGGCAACCTCGGCAGAGCCTGTGAAAAAATCGCGCACGACGACAAAAATTTCAACCTTGTCGGCATTTTCACGCGTCGCGACCCCGCAACTATGAAATCGCCTTTCGGAACGGCGTTTTACAACCAGTCGGATATTGAAAATTTCAAAGGCAAAATCGACGTTCTGGCACTTTGCACCGGTTCGGCAAACGACCTTACCGACCTCGGTAAACGTTGCGCGAAATGCTTTAATACGGTTGACAGTTTCGACACTCACGCGAGAATGAAAGAGTATATCTCCGACATGCAGAAAATCAACGGCGAAAACGGCACTTTGTCCTTTGTCGGTATCGGTTGGGACCCCGGTCTTTTCTCTCTTATGCGCGCAGTATTCGGCGGAGTTCTTCGCGACGGCAACACCCAGACTTTCTGGGGCAAGGGCGTGTCGCAGGGACACAGCGAGGCAATCCGCAAAATCGCGGGTGTCGTCAAGGGCATTCAGTACACCGTTCCCAAACAGGAAGCGCTCGACAAGGCGAGAAGCGGACACGGCGAAACGCTTACGACGCGCGACAAACATCTTCGTGAATGTTTTGTCGTTGCCGCCGACGACGCAGACAAGGCGGAAATCGAAAGACAGATTGTCACAATGCCCAACTACTTTGACGAATATGACACGGTAGTGCATTTCATCACGGCAGAGGAGTTCGACCGCGACCACAACAAAATGCCCCACGGCGGTTTCGTTTTGAGAAGCGGCGAAGTGAACGGTCAGCACCACAATCTCGAATTCAGCCTCAAACTGGACAGCAACCCCGACTTCACGGCAAGCGTGCTTATGGCATACGTCAAAGCAAACGCCAAACTTTACGCCGCGGGCGAACGCGGAACGAAAACAATACTCGATATACCCGCAATCGCACTTACAGACGAAGACAGACTGGAGTACATAGCGCATACGCTGTAAAGGAATCATGTCGCAATATAACACAGTATTTTTCGACCTCGACGGAACAATCACGGACAGCAAACCGGGCATTCTCCGTTGCATACGTCTTGCGCTCGACGCAAAGCATATCCCGTACACCGAAGCACAACTCGACCTTATGGTCGGACCGCCTTTCCGCGTATCCATGCGTGAACTTCTGGGTGTGGAAGGCGAAATCGTGGAAGAGCTGATAAGGATTTACCGCGGAGAGTACGAAATTGCGGGTTGGCGCGAGTGCAGAGTGTACGACGGTATGGAAGACCTGTTCAAAAGGCTCCGTGAAGGCGGAAAACGTCTTGCCGTTGCGACGTCCAAACCGCTCAGGTTCACCAACAAAATGCTGAACGAACTCGGACTCAGCAAATATTTCGATTTCATCGGCGGAGCGGAAAGCGACAGTTCGCGCGACAGCAAAATCGAAGTTATCCGTTACGTAATGGAAAACCTGAAAATGGAAAACGGCGACGGCGTGCTTATGGTCGGCGACAGACTTTATGACATCGACGGAGCAAAACTCGCTGGTATGGACAGCGCGGGTGTTCTGTGGGGATACGGCACGCGCGAGGAACTCACCGCACACGGCGCTACCTACCTTTTTGAAACTCCCGAAAAACTCGGCGATTTCTTGTTGAAATAACCGAAAACAGGTTTCATCGGAACAAAAACAAAGTTAAAGAGGGCGTTTGCTCTCTTTTCTTTTTGCCTTTGCGGATTGTGTTTGCACATTGAACTGTGCGATTAGCGCGTCGAATTGCGTGATTTGGTTTATGCATTTACAGATTGCCTCGTGCGTCGAAAATGCGGTCGGAAGTCAATTCCGATGTCGGGACAAGACCAAAAGATTGATACGAAAAACGAGGGTGACGGTTGGTTGCGGTTTTATTATTCGCCGTCGGGGTCAAAAGTGTTTACATAAGCGCGCGGGCGTGATATAATAAATAAAATTTATTCGGGAAGGTTTACTATGGCTTACAAAGGTATGGCTCAGATTGACAAAAAAGAGCTTTGGACTATCCCCAACATCATAACCTATTTCCGCATTCTCTGCATTCCCGCATACATTCTGCTTATGGCGTTCGCGGGGCTCAACAGCGACGTTATGCTGCTGCATATCGCTTTTCTCGTCTTCATCGTTGCGGCAGGCAGCGACCTCGTCGACGGTTGGATTGCGAGAAAGTTCAACATGACTTCGGGAATAGGTATGGCACTCGACCCTCTTGCCGACAAACTAATGCACGTTTCCGTGTTGTTCTGTTTGTCTCTCTGCACGGGTCTTACACCTCTCGGACAAAACACTGCGGCGGCAAGCGGCGGCTGGTACGTTCACTACGCGTTCGTAATACTTCTTATCCTCAAAGAAGCCATCATGGTTTTTGCCGCTCCGCTGGTTATGAAAAAAGGCGCGAAAGTTCAGGCAAACTGGATGGGTAAAGTGGCGTCGTTCACAGTATCCGTAGGCGTTATACTTGCGTTCTTCCACCCCTATGTCATGTACGCCGACTGGGGCATTCTCGCGTGGGGTATCTGCCTGAGCTACGGCGCGGCGATAAACTACCTCATCGACATTCTCCGTCAGATACGCAAAATCAACAGCGGCGAGATGGAAAGAGCAACTTCCGAAAACGTCAAAGTCACGGACAGCAGCGGAAACCCGCTTGCGGACAAGAAAGCTCCCGTATCCGAAAACGTTGATGCGTCCGAGGAAAAGTAATAATCGTCGTTCTGTCCGATAAACCGAAAAGCGTATGGTCAAAATCGGATTGTCCGATAAGATAAACGAAATCAGGCAGGGCAGACGGCAACGGCAAATTCAATAATAATTTAATCGAAACAGGAATATACTCACAAGATTATGGAACAAATGGACAAAACTTACAATCCCGAGTTCGAAAAGCGGATTTACGACTTCTGGCAAAAGGGTAAGTTCTTCGAGGCTCACCCCAACGACGAAAAAGAACCTTTCACCATTATGATGCCTCCTCCCAACATCACGGGACAGCTTCATATGGGACACGCGCTCAACCAGACCATTCAGGATATTATTATCCGTTTCAAGAGAATGGCGGGTTATGAAGCGCTTTGGCTTCCCGGCACCGACCACGCGTCCATTGCGACCGAGGTCAAAATCGTCGAGAAGATGAAGAAGGAAGAAGGACTCACCAAAGCCGACGTAGGCAGAGACGGGTTCCTCGAACGCGCATGGGCGTGGAAAGAACAGTACGGTGGAAGAATAGTCGAACAGCTCAAACGTCTCGGCACTTCCTGCGACTGGTCGAAAGAAGCCTTTACAATGGACAAAAACTGCTCGGCGGCGGTTCTCGACGCATTCGTGCGTTACTACAAGAAAGGCCTCATTTACCGCGGAGACCGCATAATCAACT
>OHJO01001204.1_pt1 | contig 10278 bp, 8 predicted proteins | sample 1568561 | NCBI WGS metagenome assembly OHJO01 (sample SAMEA3879556, study PRJEB24766) | human gut metagenome | biome: human-associated habitat; feature: feces | place: USA | collected 1985/1987
AAGTCCCACATTTTCTTCCACCATACGATCTCTTGCCTGTCGGTCTCCGGCACGGGCTTTTTTCAATAATTCTATCGCATCCATAGGATCCTCCATACCTCTGAAATTCCCATTTTACAGGGAATTTTCACACGAATTGCCGATACGCTTACTGAGTTTTACCCGCGTGCCTTTTCCCACCTCCGAATACACCTGCAGCTCATCCATGAATGCCTCCATAAAGGCAAAACCCATCCCTGACCGCTCCCACTCCGGCTTAGTTGTATACAAAGGTTCCATCGCTTTTTCGATATCCGGGATCCCGACTCCTTTGTCGGCGATCACGATCCTGACCACCCGCCCCGGATAAACGGAGACTGTCATGGTGATGGGTCCCACCCGGTCGGGGTAGGCGTGGACGATGCAGTTGGTGACGGCTTCGGATACCGCCGTTTTCAGGTCAGCCAGCTGGGGCACGGTGGGGTCATACCGGGCCAGAAAAGCCGCTGCCGCACCGCGGGCATACGCTTCGTTGACGCTGAGGGAATCAAATTGGATCCTGGTCGTGTTTTCCGCTTTCATCTTCATTCCTCCTGTCCTGCATCCGTGCAGGGGATATTGGCCAGCCGCAGAACGCGGCGCAGCTGCTCCGGGGCGTGCTGGATACGCAGGGTTCCGCCCAGACTGCGGGCGCAGCGCTGGCGGCCCAGAATCAGCCCCACCCCGGATGAATCCATAAACCCAACCCCGCCCAGATCGAGCACCAGTGTTTTGGGGGTGCGGGCCAAAAGGGCATCGTCCAGCTGGATGCGCAGGTTCTGTGCGGCATCGTGGTCGATCTCACCTGCCAGATAGGCATAGAGCAGATCGTCCGCCGCACTGAATGTAACTGTTGCCATTTTCTGTCCTTTCCTTGCGTGAATCGCTCAGGCTTGTCCGGTCTGCCGGAGGCTTCCCCTTTCCGGGAGGTCGGCCAGTGCGAGACATTGACTGAGCGGTTTCCTCTAAACCAAAATAAAAGAGCCTGTACACGTTTTCATCAGTGTACAGGCTCTTTCGGGCATATTTTAGAAAAGGGTGTCGCTTACTTTTCAGCCAGCAGATCGGCAGCTTCCAGTGCGATGGCTTCGCCGCCGCAGATCAGAAGGCCGCGGCGGCTGTTGGCCCGGGCATGCTCCACGGCTTCGGCCAGACTCCCGCAGAGCTCGGCATCAAAGTGGTAGCGTGCCTTTTCCAGCAGGCGCTCGGTCATGGCGGCATCCGTACCCGCCGGGGGAACGAGGAACACCTTATCAAAGGGATTCTCGCTCATGCCGGGCATGGTGGTACGGTCTTTTTTCTGGGTCTCAGCCGTCAGGCCGCTTTCCAGCGCGGAGAAGAAGGCCTCGGCTCCTTCTTCCTCTGCCAGGCCGATGACAGCGCTCAGGTGGCGCACCTTGGCCATGTTCAGGACGCGGAGCAGGGCAATGGCCTGCTGCGGGGTGCGGCAGGCATCCAGCACCACCAGCGGGCGCTGGGAGAGGACCCGGATGCTGCTGCGGTTCTCCACAGCGGCCAGACCTTCCAGAATGGCTTCATCGGGGATGTCATAGCCCTTTTTGCAGAGGGCCAGGGCCAGCTCCACCGCAATGGCGGCACTGCCCGCCGCGTGACGGCCCAGGAAGGCCAGCGGCGCGGTATAGCCGCCGTAGTCCACACGGCTGGCAAACTTTTCGGCTTCGAGGAAGGTGATATCATCGGGGTCCGGCACGACCAGCTCACAGTCTGCCTTACCGGCGGCCACGATGAGCTCACTGACCACAGCCTTGGGCTGCTCAGGCGCGGTGACGCAGATGCTGCCCTTGCGCATGACACCGGCCGCCAGCGCGGCGGAGCGCTCCAGTGAGGCACTGATGCCGTCCGGGCCGATGGAGGTGACCGCACAGACCGGCATCTTGGGCAGGGCCTCGGCAAGTCCCGCATCGGGCAGTTCCACCACGGCCAGCGCACAGCCTGCCTCGCCAAAGCAGCGGGCAGCGGCAGCCAGCTCGGCGGCAGCACGGGGCAGGGTCTCCCGGGCGCTCAGGGTCTCGGCGGCCTGTGCAAGCAGCTCCGGTGCCACAGGCTCCCCATTCACCCGGATGCGGGCAGAGAGCGGCTCACAGCCTGCATAGTAACTGCCGGTAACGAGGCCGGCAGCCCTGAGCACCGCCGCCGTGAGGGCGGCGGCAGTCGTTTTGCCAGCCGTACCGGCTACGCCCAGATAATCCACCCGCCCTGCCTTGGCAGAGAGGGCTTCCTGCAGCTGCCGGGCCGGGGCAAAACCCTCGGGCAGAGATGCAAAATAGGCATTTGCCTGTTCAATGGTCATTGCGTCAAACCTCGTTTCGATGTTGATAGAGAATGATGCACATCCGGACAAGCCCCAGCAGGATGAGCCCCACCAGCAGGCCGGTCATCACACCGGAAAAATCGATCCAGATATCGGTGACCTGGCCGCTGCGGCCCGGCACAAAGAGCTGGATGGTCTCATCGGTCAGGGCTGTGAGCAGGCCGCCCAGCATGGGCCAGGACACATGCTTGAAGAAGTGCCGGGTGTACACCCGCAGGCAGAGCATGAGCAGGAAGCCTTCCAGCAGATACTCGCAGAAATGCGCCAGCTTGCGCACGATGTGCATGGTGAGCCGGTCAGCGGCACCGGGAAGCCCCAGATGCCGCAGGATGCCCTGCAGTATCCCCAGTACCCGGCCGCTGGCCCCCTCGGACACATCCGCGATCTGCAGAGAGTTCGAGAAGATGAACACGATGCAGCCGATGAGGGCAAAAGTAAAGATCACCCGCCACGCGATGAGCCACGGGGAGGTGCGTTGATTCTGTTCCTGCATCCGCTTAGCCCAGAGCCTTGATGCTCTGCTCGATGTTGGCCAGCTTGCTCTGGCTGTTGGTGCGCTTTGCGCGGATCTCTTCCACCAGAGCGGCGGGGGCACGCTCCACGAACTTGGGGTTGTTCAGCTGGTTCGCGAACATGGCCATTTCCTTTTCGGCCTTGGCCTTTTCCTTGTTCAGGCGGGCCAGCTCCTTCTCGCGGTCGATCAGCTCCATCATGGGGATAAAGCCGCGGGCGGTGTGGGTGGACACCTGCACCATGCCATCGGTGCTGCCCTCGTACTTTTCCGTAAAGGTCACATCGGTGGCAAAGGCAAACTTTGCCAGATAGACCTCTGCATTCCGGAAGGGAGCGGGATCAGCCGTCTCGATGATCATACTGGTCTTTTTGGCAGGATGGACATTCATCTCGGTGCGCATGGTGCGGACTGCCTTGATGTAGTCCATGACCTTTTCAAAGGCTTCCTCTTCCTCGGCCCAGTTGTGTGCCTCGTCAAAGGTGGGCCAGCTCTGGGTCATAATGGTCTCGGCGGAGCCGGGCAGGGCCTGATACAGCTCCTCCGTGATGAAGGGCATGAAGGGATGCAGCAGCTTGAGGGCCTTGTCCAGCACATACACCAGCACACGGCGGGCAGTATCTGCCTGCTCTGCATCGCCGGAGTTCAGGCGGGGCTTTGCGATCTCGATGAACCAGTCGCAGTAGACATCCCAAATGAAGCTGTTGATCTTGGCAGCGGCCAGACCCATCTCGAAGTGGTCGAGGTTGTCGGTCATGGCACCGGCCACCTGATTCAGCTTGGTCAGCACCCACTTGTCGCTCATGTCCAGCTTGTCCTCACTGGGCAGGCCGGGCTGGAAGTCCTCGGGCAGGTTCATCAGCACAAAGCGGGTGGCGTTCCACAGCTTGTTTGCAAAGTTGCGGGCAGCCTCCACCTTCTTCTCGCTGTAACGCATATCGTTGCCGGGGGTGGAACCGTCCAGCAGCATGAAGCGCAGTGCATCCGCGCCGTACTGGGCAATGACCTCCAGCGGGTCGATGCCGTTGCCCAGGCTCTTGGACATCTTGCGGCCCTGGCTGTCGCGGACGATGCCGTGGATACAGACAGTGTCGAAGGGAGCCTTGCCGGTGTAGGCCAGGCCGGAGAAGATCATGCGGCTGACCCAGAAGCCGATGATATCATAGCCGGTGACCAGCGTGTTGGTGGGATAGAAGTACTTCAGGTCCGCGCTGTCCTCATTGGGCCAGCCCAGAGTGCTGAAAGGCCACAGAGCGGAGGAGAACCAGGTATCCAGCGTATCGGGGTCCTGCGTGAGCTTTGCGCTGCCGCACTTGGGGCAGGCGCAGGGTGCACTCTTGGCGACCACAGTCTCGCCGCAGTCGTCGCAGTACCATGCCGGGATCTGGTGGCCCCACCACAGCTGGCGGCTGATGCACCAGTCGCGGGTGTTCTTCATCCAGTTCATATAGTTCTTGGTAAAGCGCTCGGGCACAAACTTGATCTCGCCCTTCTCCACGCTCTCGATGGCGGGCTTTGCCAGCGGCTCCATCTTGACGAACCACTGCTTGGAGACCATGGGCTCGATGGTGGAGTGGCAGCGGTAGCAGGTGCCCACCTCGTGCTTCAGGGGCTCGATCTCCTTCAGGAAGCCGCCCTCTTTCAGGTCGGCCAGAATGGCCTTGCGTGCCTCCAGCGTAGTCATGCCGGCGTACTTGCCGCAGTCCAGCACCTCAGGCTCGTTGACGGTGTTCTTGCCGGCGGCAAACAGGGCATCGGCGGCAGCCTTGTCGGCAGCGCCGGTCATGTGGCCGTCATAAGTGAACACGCGCACGATGGGCAGGTCGTGGCGCAGACCCACCTCAAAGTCGTTGGGGTCGTGGGCGGGGGTGATCTTGACGACACCGGTGCCCTTGGTCATATCAGCGTGCTCGTCGCAGACGATGGGGATCTCCTTGTTCAGCAGGGGCAGGACAACATGGCAGCCGTGGAGGTGGGCATAGCGGGGGTCCTCGCCGTTGATGGCAACAGCGGTATCACCCAGCATGGTCTCGGGGCGGGTGGTTGCCAGCTCCAGCATCTCGCCGGTCTCCTTGACCGGGTAGAGCAGGTGCCAGAAGCTGCCGTCCTTCTCCTCGTACTCCACCTCGGCGTCGGAAATGGAGGTGTTGCAGTGGGGGCACCAGTTGACCATGCGGTTACCGCGGTAGATCAGCCCCTTGTCGTACAGGCGCACGAACACTTCCTTGACAGCCTCAGAGCAGCCTTCGTCCATGGTAAAGCGCTCGCGCTCCCAGTCGCAGCTGCTGCCCAGCTTCTTCAGCTGGCTGACGATGCGGTTGCCGTACTTGGTCTTCCAGTCCCAGGCGCGCTCCAGGAATCCGTCGCGGCCCACCATCTCCTTGGTCAGGCCCTCGGCACGCATGGCCTCCACGACCTTGGCCTCGGTGGCGATGGAGGCGTGGTCGGTGCCGGGCACCCACAGGGCGGCATAGCCCTGCATCCGCTTGGTGCGGATGAGCACATCCTGCATGGTGTTATCCAGCGCATGGCCCATGTGGAGCTGGCCGGTCACGTTCGGAGGGGGCATGACGATGGTGTAAGGCTTCTTGTCGGGGTCCGCTTCCGTGTGGAAGTAGCCGCCGTCCTGCCAGAACTGGTAGATGCGGTCTTCCACCTGGCTGGGATCGTACTGTTTTGCGAGTTCTTTCATTGTATCCTCCCAAAAATGTGATGAGTGGGACGAAAAAAGCCGCCCCACGGAACGTTCCATGGGACGGCTGTAAACTACATACCGCGGTACCACCCAAATTGCACCGGCTGCAAACACAGCCCGTGCCCCTTGATGCCCCGGTAACGTGGGGCAGCTCCGAGGGCGGCTACTGGCTTCACCGCCCCTGCTCAAAAGCGACAGTGCGCAGCGCTTACCTGCCGGGCTCTCACCTGCCCCCGGCTCTCTGCAAGGCGGTTTGCCGCGCACACTCTTTCTCGTTGCATTTATACAAAGAATATAACGTTTTTTTGGCGTTTTGTCAATATGCTCCGAGAACTTCCTGCTTCAATCTGCCGATCAGCCGCTCCATCAGGGCCACCCGGTTGAAGGGGGTCATCAGGTAGAGGCCGTCCGCATACGGCAGGGCGGCCTTTGCCATTTCCAGCGAGATGGCAAGACCCAGCTCCTCGCCCTGGGCACGGTCGAGCCCGGCAAACTTTTCAATGATCCAGTCCTCCACATGGATGCCGTTGATCTCGTTCTCCATGAAGATGGCGTTGCGCTGGCTGACCACCGGCATGATACCGGCCAGGATCTTCGCATCGGCCCCCAGCGTCTCCCGGGACTTTTTCAGGTTTTCCACCGCCTGTGCCGAGAGCACCGGCTGGGTCAGAAAGCCGCTCATGCCGTTTTCCAGCTTCTCCTTTGCCCGGCGCAGCTCCACATCAAAGTTGCGGGCGTTCAGATTCAGGGCACCGAACACGGTCATAGGGCCGGGCATCTCCCGGCCTTCCCCTGCCAGCGAGACGATGTACTGGGCCAGCTTGCGGGAGTTGAACTGGTAAACGTTCTTCACCTCGTCCCGCTCTGCCGTGGGGATGGGGTCACCGGTGATGGCCAGCATCTCCCGCACGCCCTCGGCATACAGGCCCAGCAGCAGGGCCTTGGTGGCGTTCAGGTTGCGGTCGCGGCAGGTCATGTGGGGCAGGGTGCACAGCCCCAGCTCCCGGTGGACCCGGCAGGCCACCAGAGAGGAATCCATCCGGGCCTGTGCAATGGGGCAGTCGGCAATGGTCAGCAGATCAGCGCCCGCCGCCTGCAGCTTTTTTGCCCCTTCCAGATAACCGGTCAGGTCCGCATTGCGGGGAGAATCCAGCTCAATGGCAATGACCTTTTCCCCTGCGTTCAGCTTGCGCAGAAAAGCGTCCTCGTTTTCCACCGTCTGTTCCTTCACGGTGGAAAACTCTTCTGTCGGAGTCGTTTTTTCCACCACGGGCAGGCTGTCCAACTCTGCCCGCAGGGCGGCAATGTGGGCAGGAGTGGTGCCGCAGCAGCCGCCCAGGATCTGAACCGTGCCCTCGGCGGCCAGACGGCCCAGCTCCCTTGCAAAGTACTCCGGCCTGCCCTGATACTTCACCTGCGTCCGGGTGACAACGGGATAACCCGCGTTGGGCATGACCGACAGGGGCAGCGTGCCCCCCAGCTGCTTTGCCAGTGTGCGCATGGCACCGGGTGCCGACACGCAGTTCAGGCCCACGACATCCACGATGCCGCTTTCCTGCATCCGCCGGGCAAGGTCTTTGCAGTACATGCCCTCCCGGGTGTAGCCGTCGGGCAGGACCGCAAAGGACACCATCACAAAGGCATCCGGCACTTCCGCCTTGATGGCCCCCACGGCATCCAGAAGGCCCGCATCGGAGCTCAGGGTCTCGAACAGGAAATTTCTGGCCCCCAGCGCCGCGAACTGCTTTGCCACAGCCGTATATACCTGCCCCGCCGGAACTGCCTCGGTATCCGGAGCCGGACCGAGGTCGGCAAAAACGGCGGCACCCGTCTCCTCTGCAGCCTGCACAGCCAGCTGCCAGCCTGCCTGCGCCAGCTGTTCCCAGCCGGGCGCGTGTGCCGCCGCCAGCCGGGGCAAGCTGAAGGTATTCGTCTTGACGGCATCAGCCCCTGCCGCCAGATACTCCCGGTGGACAGCCAGCACCCCCGCCGGGTCGGTCAGGTTGGCCTGCTCGCACTCCGCCCCGGGAGCCGCCTTATAATAAGTACCCATGGCACCATCAAAAAGCAGGGGGCGGGTCTGTAACAGTTCGCGGATGTTCATCATATATACTTCCTCGCATCTCACAAATAAGCTCTATATTCTTCAGTTTAATAAAGTTTCGCCTCTTGTCAAGCGTTTTTTCGTGCCACAGCTTGCAGGCAGGGCAGTTTTGTGCTATCCTATGCGTAACTTTTACATGTGAGGAGAGATGTATCATGCGCCATGCAGGCACACAAACGATCGAAACGGAGCGGTTGCTTCTGCGCCCGCTGACCCCGGAGGATGCCCCCATGATGTACGCCAACTGGGCCAACGACCCGGACGTAACCCGCTGGCTGCGGTGGGAGCCCCACAAAAACGTGGACGAGACCCGGGAACTGCTGACCGCATGGGCACTGCTCTACCCCAATGGAGATTACTACCAGTGGGCCATCGTGGAAAAATCCACCAGGCAAGTGTTTGGCTCCATCAGCGTGTTCACATCCAGTTCCGCCGAGCCGGAGCGTGACCCCTGGCCCGGCTTCGATCACACGAACGGCGTGTGGGAGGTCGGCTACTGCATCGGCAAGGCCTGGTGGAACAAAGGCTTTACCACCGAAGCGCTAAAAGCAGTTGTAGAATACTGGTTCAAAAATACAGATAGTAGCTGGCTAGCCTGCTGCCATGCGTTTGAAAATCCTGCCAGCGGCCGGGTCCAGCAGAAAGCCGGCTTTGTCTACGACCACGATTCTGTCTACCACAAATTTGACGGCACACCGGTTGCCTGCAGGTGCTACGCATTGACAAGAGAACATTACGAAGAACTGAGAGGTTTATTTTGAGCGAACTTTATGACATTTTAGTAGAAACGCCCCCCACAAAGGTCATCTTACTGGCCCTGGATCAGGGGCTATGGGACTGTGAGCGCAGCCTGAACGAGCTGGCTGCACTCTGCGAGGCCAACCACATGGAGGCTGTGGCATCCGTGACCCAGAAGCGGCAGACCCCCGAGACCGGCATCGTGCTGGGCAGCGGCAAGCTGGAGGAGGCCGCCGCTGCCGCCGGGGAGCTGGGTGCCGAGTGTGCCGTGTTTGACGGCGAGCTGACCGGCAGCCAGATCCGCAACATCTCCACGGCGCTGGGCGGCATGGAGGTCATTGACCGCACCATGCTGATTTTGGAAATTTTCCGCAGCCGCGCCGTGACCAACGAGGGCAAGCTGCAGACCGAGCTGGCGCTTCTGCGCTACCGTCTGCCCCGCCTGCAGGGAATGGGCGAGAGCCTGAGCCGCCAGGGCGGCGGTGGCGGCGGTGGCGGCGGTGCCCGCCGCGGTGCCGGTGAGACCAAGCTGGAACTGGACCGCCGCCATGTGCATGCCCGCATCGATGCGCTGGCTGAAAAGCTGGCCGAGATGGAAAAGCGCCGGGGCGAGAGCCGCAAGGCCCGGGCCAAGACCGGAATGCCGGTGGTCAGCCTTGTGGGTTACACCAACGTGGGCAAATCCAGCCTGATGAATGCCCTGTGCGGCCCCAGCGTAGCCGAGGCCGACATGCTGTTTGCCACCCTGGACCCCACCAGCCGGAAGCTGGTTCTGCCCAGCGGCATGGCCGTTCTGCTGGTGGACACGGTCGGCTTTGTCTCCCGCCTGCCCCACAATCTGGTGGAGGCCTTCAAATCCACGCTGGAGGAAGCCGCATGGTCTGATGTCATCGTGCGGGTGGCGGACGCGGGCGACGACCAGCGGGAAGAGCAGCTGGCCGTTACCGATGAGGTCCTGGACGGGCTGGACTGTGCCGACATCCCCCGCCTGACCGTTTACAACAAGTGTGACAAGCCCAATGCCCTGAACTTTGACCCGGACATCCTGTTGACCAGCGCCAAGACCGGCTACGGTCTGGATGCCCTGCTGAAAAAGCTGGACGAGCTGCTCAGTGACCGGGTGCACACCATCCGGGTGCTGCTGCCCTACGACAAGCTTGGGCTTGCCGCCCCCATGCGGGAGCGCGGCAGCGTGCAGGTGGAGGAATACCGGGAGGACGGACTGTATCTGGAGGGCATCGTCAAGACCGAGGACCTGCACTGCTTTGAGGGCTATCTGGTCTGATAGGCGCATACGACTTAAATAGCCTCCGCTGTGCTCTGGCTATCATCAGCGGAATAATATTTTGATATAGAGCAAACCCGGAAAGTCTGCGGACTTTCCGGGTTTGCATTTTCGCGGGTGGGGTCGTGACCGGAAACAGCTGCTCTATGAGCCAAGTACGTTGTCTACCACTGCTTTTTTCATAAATAAAAAGCCCCAACAAACACAAAAACCCGCCTGGCAGCGGGTTTTTGTGTATAGAGGGGTGGGAAAGTATATAAAGTGGTGAATCGCATCATTGGACGGCAGCGTGTCGTGCCCGAACACCGGAAGACCGGCGGCACAGCGGAAACTCTGAGGCGTTGCCTTGCAGTATGTATTATACCCGAATTTATTTTCTTGTCAAATGCAAAATTTTGGTTTTGCTTTAATTTAACACTTTACTTTTTGACCAAAACTTTATATAATTAAAGGCGGCAAAACGAAAACTGACTTTTGCGCGGGTTGTGCTATTGCTACAACAATAAAACTTTACTTTCGAAAAATTTTGGATAATGTAACATATTTCAAAAGGAGTACTTTTCCCATGGACGATTTGGACCGCAAGATTCTCGCC
>OHJO01001211.1_pt1 | contig 10220 bp, 9 predicted proteins | sample 1568561 | NCBI WGS metagenome assembly OHJO01 (sample SAMEA3879556, study PRJEB24766) | human gut metagenome | biome: human-associated habitat; feature: feces | place: USA | collected 1985/1987
CCCCCGTGCCCTTTCAGGCAAACGGTTTTCAAGACCGCCTCGTTATGACCGCTTCGATACGCCTCCGTGCGTTGTTTGCTGTCTGCGGGCGGGTGACCTTACCGCATAATTATATCAACTGCAAGGCACAGTGTCAACAAAGTGCGCGTCAAGGTTTGTCGGGAGTTTGCAGCTGAATTCGCAAAAATATCTTGCCGTTTTGCATAAAAACAGCAAAAAATGAGGCGTTTTTTGATAATTTCGGTATTATACGGTCGAAATATCGTTTGTCAATCCTTGATATGTGTTTTATAATATACAACTGAAATGAAAGACAATATGATATTTGACAATCAACATACGTCGCGGAACTGGTCGAGCAGATTCGGTTTCCTGATGGCGGCTGTCGGTTCCGCTGTGGGACTCGGCAACATCTGGCGTTTCCCTTATCTTGCGGGACAGCAGGGCGGAGCGTTGTTCCTGCTTGCCTACGTGGTTATGGTTCTGCTTATCGGATTTTCGCTGATGATTGCGGAGTTTGCAATAGGAAGGCACGCGGCAAAGAACGTAATCGACGCGTACGGAGTCAAAAAAAGACGCTGGGGCGTTGTCGGCGTGTTCAGTTGTATAGCGTCTTTTATCATAGTTTCCTATTACAGCGTAATCGGCGGCTGGATTATAAGATATGCGGCAGGTTATTTTGACGGCGGCAGTTTTGTGGCGAGCGGCGATTATGCGGGAGTGTTCTCCTCGTTTATAGGCAACTCGTGGCAACCCATACTTTGTCTGTTGGCGTTTATGGGTGTTTGCCTTGTCGTTATTCTGCTCGGCGTCAAGAAGGGCATAGAACGCATCAACAAGGTGCTCATGCCGCTGTTGTTCGTGATGTTGGTTTTCGTCATGATTGTTTCGCTCACGATGGAAGGAGCACTCGAAGGCGTGAAATTCTTTATCGTCCCCGATTTCGGACGTGTCGACGCGTCGGGCGGCGTGCTCGGAATATTCCTTGCCGCGCTCGGACAGGCGTTTTATTCGCTGTCTATCGGTCTCGGTATAGGCACGACATACGGAAGTTACGCAAACAAGAGTATAAGCCTTACCAAAAACACCGTTCTTATATGCGTGTCGGATACATTGGTGGCAATGATAGCGGGCTTTGCCATTCTGCCCGCGGTTTTTGCGGCGGGTCAGTCGCCCGCACAAGGCGCAGGTCTTGTCTTTGTAACGTTGCCCGCGGTCTTCCATACTTTGCCGCCCGTTCTCGGAAGCATTGTAGGTGTGGTGTTCTTCCTGTTGGTTCTTTTTGCGGCAATAACTTCGGCAATCGCGCTTATTGAAGTCAACGTAGCAGTAATTTCCGAAAAGTTCAACATCAAGCGCAGATGGGCGGCAATTCTCGTCGTGTCCGCGGCGACGTTGTTCGGCGTTATGGTTTCGCTGTCGCAGGGCGGAAGAATAGGCGGAATGGACTTGCTTGACATATTCGACAAGTTCTCCAACACCTTCCTGTTGCCGTTGGTCGGAATTTGCACCTGCATTTACGTCGGTTACGTGTGGAAACCCAAAAACGCTATGGAAGAACTCACGGCTCACGCTCAACAGGGTCAAGGCGCTATGAAATTCGGCAAAGTGTGGGGCTTAAACATCAGATTTGTGTGTCCCGTCCTTATAGCGGTTCTGTTCGTGTACGGAATAGTGCAGTTGTTCCTGCCCGTGTAAAAGGATTGCGGAATTTTGAATGTGTTTTGAAACGGCACAGCAGTCGTTCATATAAAGAGGTGAAATATGCTTAAACACGTTGTATGCTACAAACTTGCCGATTGCAATAAAGAGGCGCTCGAAGAATGCAAGCGCGTTCTGACTTCGATGGTGGGCATTGTCCCCGAAATCAGAAGTCTGGAAGTCGGTTTTGACGCTCTCGGCAGTCCGCGCAGTTACGATATGATACTGATTGTCGTGCTTGACGACTTCGACGCACTCAAAACCTATCAGAGCAACGAGTATCACGTAACCGTGGTAAAGAAACATATGCATTCCGTCGTGGAGAAAAGCGTATCTGTTGACTTTGAATTCTGAGCGACACAGTCCCGAAGTTTTTTTGTTGTTCGGACGTTTTCGTCGTGGCAATGAGTTATAGCGGCAATTTTACGTCCGCTTTTGCGCCCGCTCTGCGGAGCAAAGCGTCGGCAGAGACATCGGTGTAACGTAAGGAAAAGTCGGACATATGTCATAAAAACAGATTATGAGCATTGAAAAAGCGTCACGGTTGTGACGCTTTTTTGTTGCCGCCGAAGCGGAGAAATCGGTTTGTTTGAAGTGCCTTATTGCAGCTTTATTTAACAGAAAAAAACTTTTATCGTGTCAAAACGCAACAATCAAGCACCGCTGCTGACGGTAAAGCCGTTGCCTTTGACTTCGCGCGCTTTGGTGATGAATGTAAAAGCGTTGGGGTCGCAGTCCTGAATGATTTTCTTTACTACGTTGATTTGTTTTTTGCGGACGACGCAGATAAGAACTTTGTGGTCGTAGCCCGTATAGTATCCGACGCCTTCCATAACGGTTACGCCGCGGTGCATCTGGTGGGTAATCTGTTCGGCGATTTTTTCGTGTTCGTCGGATATGATGTTGAACACCAACGACGACTGCATACCGGATTGTATGACGTCGGCAACCTGCGACGTTGCAAGCAGAGAAAGGAAGGAGTAAAGCATAGGCGACAGAACGGCTGTTATGATTGCGTTGGCACCTGCGTTCATGTCAAGTCCGATAAAGCCGAGGCCGCCGGAGGCAACGACGATTACGCAGTCGCACATGAAGATGAGCCATTGAACGTCGGATATGGGGTTCTTTGCGTAGATGAGTTTACCGATGACGTCAGTTCCGCCGAGCGAAGTGTTGTAACGGAGCATAAGACCGAGGCTTATACCTGCGCCGGCGCCGCCTGCAAGAGAGGCGAGCAGCATATATCCGCTTTCGGAGTTTGACGCAACGTACTGTGGAAAGTCCACCAGACTGAATATACCCATGAAGAGCGAATATACGGAAACGCAATAAAAAGTGTTGAACGCGAACTTCTTGTCAAGGATTATGAACGCTGCTATGAAAAGAGGAATGTTCATTACCATACCGGTGACGGCGGGGTTGAACACGGTGTCGGCAAGTTTGGCATTGAAGGGCAACACGGCGTTGTAAAGCAGTGAAGAAAGACCGTTTATGCCGCCGGGCGCGAATGCGTTGGGGACGATAAACACGTAAGTTGCCAGAGCTCTGATGAATGCGAGAACAGTTATGAAGACGAAAAATTTGGTGACACGCAGAACTGTTTTAGCGGAAGGCTTGTTAAATTTTTTCATAGTTTTTCCGAGCCGCGATGCGGTTGCCGATACGTCCTTATCGGCGGTGTAATGTTTATCTTTGATATTGCAAGCAATATATACACTTTCGCGCGAGCAAAGTCAAGGGAAAACACTTGCTGTTTTCATATAATTTTATGCGGTTGGCACATAACCGCACAAGGGTGGTTTATTGTAAAGTTATATTCTCGATAAAAGTATGATTATATACTTCTAGCGCGCGTGTATTACGCGTGTGCAAGCGAGGGTTAGAGCGACAGACGGAACACACGACCGAGATTGCGAGCGGGTTCGCGGACGGCGGCAAGTTGCAAGCATACGTTGGCAAGCCGAAAAAACAAAACAACAGCCCGCTATGCGGGCTGACGTTTATTTTTTGGATTTGCCTTTGATTTTGAGACTGTACGCGTCGAGGGTCTTGTCGTGCTTGAAGCCTTTGCAGAAACGTTTGAAACCGCCGCGTTTGCCGTTGCACATGTCGACCAGTCCCAGAACGGATTCGGTGGAGAGTATTCCGCCCGTAAATCCCATAAAGGAACGCAGGGGCATATAAGTTATGGATTTGACGACCATATCCCTGTTTTCGGTATGTCCCGCGACGAGTTTCGCGCCCGTTGTAAGCAGCCCGTAAAGGAATTTGCCAGTAGGCGACACGGATACGTCACCGAGACTGCAGTTGCAGTCGAATTCGCCTTTTGCATACGGCGTGTTGTCGACTATCGAAGCGCCGTACAGAGCCGCAAACTGTTCGATGGGAATTGTGCGTTTCTGTTCGTTTTCTTCGGTGAGGTCGTAGTAGTAAGGCGCTGACGTGCGGTAGTCGGGGATAGGTGCCGCAGGGTTTGCGGACGTGACGTTGACGGTTGCCGAAAGTCTGATATCTCTCGAAGACGCGCCGACGAGAATTTCGAAATCGCCGCTTTCGATGTGCCAGTCTTTGATGATGACGTTGTAGTACGCAAAGGAACGTTTGTCGAGCGTGACGGAAACTTCTTTTTCTTCACCCGCTTTCAGGAAGACTTTCACGAAGCCTTTGAGTTCCTTTTCGGGACGGAAGATGGAGGATTTGACGTCTTTGACGTAAACCTGCGCGATTTCCGCTCCGTCGACGTTTCCCGTGTTCTTGATTTTGAAGGTGGCAACGAGTTCTTCACCCTCTTTGATGTCGGACGCGGAAAGTCTGAGGTCGGAGTATTCGAAATCGGTGTAAGAAAGACCGTAACCGAAAGGATACATAACCGCTTTCTTTGCGGCGTCGAAATATCTGTAACCGACGTAAATGCTTTCGCGGTATTGCACCGTACGGGGACCCATCGGGAAATAACGCGCCACGACGTTGTCGCTGTTTTTGAGGGGGAATGTTTCGGCAAGTTTACCGGAGGGATTGACTTTGCCGTAAAGCAGTCTGTATGTAGCTTCGCCGACAGCCTGTCCGCCGAGATACATATTGAGTATTGCTTTGGATACGGGTTCGACGGAAGAGAGTTGCACGGGCGAGCCGCAGGAGAGAACGACGACGACGTTGGGGTTGACCTTTGCGATTTCCTCGGCGAGAATGACGTGGGAGTCGGGCATATTGATATGCTTGCGGTCGAACCCTTCGGATTCGTAGTCGGGCGTAAGTCCGATGAAGAGCAGAACGACGTCTTTACCTTTTGCGGCTTCGACTGCTTTTTTCACGAGAGCGGGTTTGTAGCCGTCGCCCTTGAATGTATAACCGTCGGCGTATTCGTATTCCTGACCCGCGGCGTCCATGGCTTGCAGGAAGGAAGTCGTTTTGACGGGGTTGATGTGGCTTGAACCCGAACCCTGATAACGGGGAGTTTTGGCAAGAGCACCGATGACGGCGACTTTCTGGGATTTGCGCAGAGGAAGAATTCCGTCCTCGTTTTTGAGCAGAACCGCGCTTTCGGCTGCGATTTTTGCCGCGAGCGCGTTGTTTGCATCAAAATCGACTTTCGCGTCTGCAACTTCGTTGGCTTTGCATTCGAAGGCGAACTTAATCATTCTGAGCGCAACCTTGTCGAGGTCGGCTTCGGACAGAACGCCGTCCTTTACCGCTTTGACTATGACTTTGTCGTTTGCACCGTTGTTGCCGGGCATTTCGAGGTCAAGACCCGCTTTGATGCCTTCGACACGGTCGTTTACCGCGCCCCAGTCGCTGACGACGATGCCTTTGAAACCCCATTCGTCACGGAGTATGTCGGTGAGCATGCGTTTGTTGTCGGAAAGGTAAGTGCCGGCAAGTCTGTTGTAAGAGCACATGACGGTCGACGGCTGTTCGGTCTTTACGACGTGCTCGAACGCGGGCAGATAGATTTCGCGGAGCGCGCGCTCGTCGATTATGCTGTCAATGCTCATGCGGAGATATTCCTGATTGTTTGCGCAGAAGTGTTTGAGTGATACGCCGATACCGTTTTTCTGAACGCCGTGAACCCACGCCGCGCCCATTCTTCCCGCGAGGAAGGGGTCTTCCGAAAAATATTCGAAGTTTCTGCCGCAGAGAGGGCTGCGCTTGATGTTGACGCCGGGACCGAGAACGGTGGTGACACCGAGTCCTTTGGCTTCCTGCGCAATCGCCGCGCCCATTTCTTCGAGCAGGGCGGGGTCCCACGAGCTTGCCGTCGTTACGGCGGTGGGGAAGCAGGTTGCGGGATAGGATTCGCGCATAATGTTGGTTCCCGCGCTTTCCTGTTCTTTACGCAGTCCGTGAGGGCCGTCCGTCATGCATACGGACGGAATGCCCGCGCTTTCGACGGGGAAAGTTTTCCAGAACGTAAGTCCGGAGCACAGAGCGGCTTTTTCTTCGAGTGAAAGTTTTTTCAGAATATCGGTGTAATCTTGTTCTTTCATAGAACACCTCCGTTATTAGCACGCGGGCGAACGCGCCCGCATACATATCAAATCTTAACACTAATTTAATATTTTATCAATACTTTTGTTCCAAATTTGCGGTTTGAGCATATGAAACGGCACTTAAAACCGCCTTTCGCGGCGGTCGGAAACCCCGAAATCACAAAATCGTTGATATGTCCCGCAAAAATGATAAAATAAGTGTAACCGCAATGCGGATTTGTCGTATATTAAGTGAACAAGGGACGAAATGAAGAACGAAGCACTTGAAAATCTTTTCAAAAAATACTACAACGAGGCGAAACTCTACGTTGTGACTTTATGCCACGATGCAGGTCTTGCCGAGGACATAGTATCCGAGTCTTTCTACAAGGCGTTCACCAAGATAGACGAGGAAAAGGACAGTTTCAAGTACTGGCTTCTGAAAGTGTGCAGAAACGCGTATTTCGACCACTTGAAAAAGGCGAAGAAAGTCACGGAACTCAACGACAATCTGCGAGCGGACGAAGAAGACCTTGCGTCGCGGATAATCAAAAAGGAAGAGTATCAGGCTCTGTACCGTGCGATTTCTTTGCTGAAAGACAACTACCGTGAAATTATCCTGCTGTACTACTTCGACGAACTGTCGGTGTCGGAAATAGCGGGAATAACCGAGCAGAGCATCGAAAACGTAAAAGTGCAGATGTATCGCGCGAGAATGAAACTGAAAGAAATTCTGGAGGATTGAATATGAACTACGAAGATGCGTTCAGACATTACAAGGAAGGAACCGCGACCGAAGAGGAAAAGGCGTTCGTGCAGGACGAACTTGCAAGAGCGCGCGCTCTGTCGACGTTGCTTGACGACCAGTCGCTCAACGTAAAAGCCGAACCCATCAAAGAAGCGGACGCGAAAGAAGTCAGGGAAGCAAAACAGCAATTCCTGTGGAAAAGAGTACTTGCGGGCGTTCTGTCCATAACCATACTGCTCGTTATACTGGCGGCGGTACTGGGCGGCGTGTTCGGAGCGGCGGCGGGATACGCGAAAAAGTCCGTAGTCGTTGGCGTTGACGAAGCAAGAGCTCTTGCCGAACAGTACGCATGGGACAGAGCGACGACCGAAGGCGTGTACGTACTCCGCAACGGTCAGCGCGTTCAGATGCTGTTCGAAGGCGACGCGATGTCGATGTATTCGGAAACCGCAAGAGACATCGACGAGAAATTCCAGTTTGAAAACAACCTTGTCGACAGCTACTACGTTTACCGCATAGAGGTAAAGGGTTTTGACAGCGTGAACCATTACGAATGGGAATACGAAATCGACGTCAATTCAAAGACAGGCACTTGCACCGTTCACAAAACGGAAGTGGAATACGAAGACGATTATCGACGTTATTGAAATTTTCTCCTTATCAACGTGCGTCATAATCGGAAACCCGACCTGCAAAGGTCGGGTTTCCACTTGTTTTTGCAATTCGGTATTTTGCAATTCAGGCTTCCGTCACAACCCGCGCAATGTGTTTCAGCGTGTTGTTCATAGGCTGTGACAGGGCAACGTTTTTCAGCAGAATTTCACAGGGGCGTTCGCCGATTATAGCCGAAATGAGGTTGAGTTCCGGTTTGTCAAACAGGTCTATTATTTCGACGGGCTGTCTTTCCGTGAGGTTGACAAGGCTGTCGGGGGAGAGCGAGAGTCGGCATTTTGCGCCGTCCGTTCCCGTAATGAAAGAGGCTATGTCGTAAATGTCGCCGCCCGTTCCCGAACCGATAAGACGCGTCGCGAGTTCGGCGAGTTCTTCCCAGTTTTCGCGGAGCGGACGCAGTCTGAAATTGAGCAGTCCGTCCACGGTGTAGTCTATCGTTTCGGACAAAACTTTGCGAACGACGTTGCTTTCGTATTCTCTGTCAAAGTGCACCAAAGAGCAGATTAACGCGCAATTTGCGTGGTTTAACTCCATGTTATGCAGACTTGTGAGAAAAAAACGCAGTTTCATAAACACGAGCAGAACGGTTTGAAGAATGTCTTCAACCTGCGCTTCGACCTCTTCCTGCAACTCGCATATAGACGCCAGATAAACAAACACTCTGTCCTTGCTTTCTTCCATTGCGTACGACAAATGTTTGACTTTTTTCAGCTTGTCGAGCATAAAATCTATTTCTCTGTCGAAAGTCTTATCAATGCTGATGACGTTAGACCACATAAACACCTCGGCTATATTCTATGCAATTAGCCCGAAATAATTAAGCCCGACGGCAAAAACAAAAAATCATTCGGAAGAAAGTTCAAAAAGTAAAAGGAAGAGGACAAGCGAAAAGGCAAAATAAGTGATAAGTGCAAGGGCAATGTAAAGGCAACCGGAGAGGTAAGGGAAAGGAAAAAGCAGAGTTGAGTAAAGGGGGAAAGAGAGGTGAGAAAAAGGGAAGGGAGCGGTAACAAGAAAAATAACAAGGTAGAGATAACGGAAAGAAAACAGAAAGAAAAGGCGCCGCTTGCGGCGACGCCCGAATTCAGATGTCTTGTTGTTTTCCGAGGGCTGTTTCCCTGCGGATTGAACTTTGTGTTTTATGTTTTGTTTTTTGCGGATTGTTTTTTGCCGCTTTGCGGTTTCAATTCAATCCGACCGCAATGTTTTGGCGTTGTCGAGAATTTGACGCTCAGTAAACTCTGCGGACTTTGATTACGCCGTCGATTGCGGAGAGTGCGTTTTCGTCTGCGGGAACTTCGCTGTCGATAATTGTGTAGGTGTAACCTTTACCCGTTGCGGAAACGCCTTCGACTCCGAGGACGGTGCCTTCTTTTGCGATTACGGTAGTGCGGTGCGCCGCGCTCTTTTCGACTTTGAGGTTGGGCAGGTTGACGGAGTTGACGATGTTGCCGTTTTCAATGTAATCTTTGAGTTCGTTTGCCGCCATTACCGCGCAGTTGTCTTCGGCTTCTTCCGTGGACGCTCCGAGGTGAGGAACGGCGATAATTCCGTCGCTGTTGTTGGTTTCGGCGGTGGGGAAGTCGCACACGTACTTGTGAACTTTGCCGCTCTTTATGGCTTCTTTGACGTCGTCCACTGCGACGAGTTCGCCGCGTGCCGCGTTGATAATCACGACGCCGTCTTTCATTCCCGCGATGGACTGGGCGTTAATCATGCCTTTGGTTTCGTCGGTTGCGGGCATGTGAAGCGTTACGAAATCCGCGCCTGCGATTGCCGTCGCCACAGTGTCGAACACCGTAACAAAGGGGATTTCCTGTTTTGCCGCCTGAGAGAGGTAGGGGTCATAACCCACGACTTCCATTCCGAGGGCGTTTGCCGCGACTGCGACTTTTCTGCCTATTGCACCGAGACCGAGAACGCAAAGCGTCTTGCCCGTGATTTCGTGACCGACAAACTGTTTCTTGCCTTTTTCAACCTGTTTTGCCACGTCGTCGCCTTGAAGAGTACGCGCCCATTCCACGCCTTCGACAATGTTGCGAGCGGCAAGGAAAAGTTCGCAGATGACCATTTCTTTGACGGCGTTGGCATTTGCGCCGGGGGTGTTGAATACGCACACGCCCTGTTTTGCATAGTCGGCATGGGGAATGTTGTTGACGCCTGCGCCCGCTCTTGCAACCGCAATGAGGGAAGAGGGCACCGCATATTCCGCCATATTCGCGCTTCTCACAAGAATGCCTGCGGGAGCCGCGCTTTCGTCCATGAGATTGTAGCCTTGAAGTATTTTGCCTGCGAGAGGAGAAATAGCGTTGAGTTTGAGAATGTCCATAATTTTTCCTTTAAGCCTTATTTATTTTTTCACCCGCGGAAGCAACCGCGGGTGAACGAGTTATCATATGCGATTATTTGTTTTCGGTTTCGAACTTCTTCATGAAGTCGATGAGCGCTTTCACGCCTTCGACGGGCATTGCGTTGTAGATGGACGCACGCATACCGCCCGCAAGACGGTGACCTTTCAGCGACACAAGACCGTTTTGTTCAGCTTCCTTGACGAATTTCGCGTCGAGGTCGGCGGTGGGAGTGACGAAAGGTACGTTCATCATCGACCTGTCTTCGGGGTTGACCTTGTTGGT
>OHJO01001212.1_pt1 | contig 10214 bp, 8 predicted proteins | sample 1568561 | NCBI WGS metagenome assembly OHJO01 (sample SAMEA3879556, study PRJEB24766) | human gut metagenome | biome: human-associated habitat; feature: feces | place: USA | collected 1985/1987
TTACCGGGGAACACTCTCACGCAATGCCGTTACCATTGCCGAGGTGTTGAAAGAAGCAGGATATACCACCAGTATGGTTGGAAAATGGCATGTTGCAGAGACTCCACTTCGTAAAGACCAACGCGAATGGTTGGCACACCGTGTCTTCCATGATGCATTCTCTGATTTATGTCATTATCCCGTCAATCGTGGGTTTGATTCTCACTATGGAGTAATTTATGGAGTGGTGGATTACTTTGATCCGTTCAGCTTGGTAGAAGGTGAAGTGCCTATAAAGGAAGTACCCAAAGGATATTATATAACCCAAGCTCTTTCTGACCGCGCTGTGCAAGAGGTAGAAGAATATGCAAAGGATGACAAACCATTCTTTATGTACTTGGCTTATACAGCACCGCATTGGCCGCTGCATGCACTTCCTGAAGATATTGAGAAATATAAGGATACTTATAAAGTAGGTTGGGAAGCTATCCGTAATGCCCGTTATGAACGTCAAAAGCAGTTGGGTATTTTCCCGGGAATGGATAACTTTTTGTCCGAACGTCAGTTTCATGACAAATGGGAAGACAATCCACATGCAGAATGGGATGCCCGTGCGATGGCCGTTCACGCTGCAATGATCGACCGTGTAGATCAGGGTATCGGACAAATTATCGAGGCTTTGAAAAAGACCGGACAGCTTGATAATACATTGATTCTTTTCTTGTCTGATAATGGTTGCAGTAATGAAGACTGCCAGAACATGTCTGGTGGAGAGAACGACCGTCCGGATATGACCCGTGATGGAAAGAAAATCATTTACCCGCGTAATAAACAAGTATTGCCTGGACCACAGACTACATACGCTTCATTGGGAGCCCGTTGGTCTAATGTAGCGAATACTCCATTCCGCTTTTGGAAAGCTAAATCTTATGAAGGAGGAATCTGTACTCCGATGATTGCTCACTGGCCGAAAGGAATTAAAAAGAACGTGGGTGGCATGACATCTGAAATAGGGCATGTAATGGACATCATGGCTACTTGTGTCGATTTAGCGGATGCTGAATATCCAACTACCTATAAAGGACATGATATTCTTCCAATGGAAGGAAAGAGCTTACTTCCTATCTTTAAGACCGGACATCGCAAGGGACACGACTATCTGGGCTTTGAACACTTCAACGAACGTGCTTTCCTTTCCAATGATGGCTGGAAATTGGTTCGCCCGAAAAATAACTCTCAATGGGAATTGTACAATCTGAATGAAGACCGGAGCGAGCAACATGATCTGGCTGCTAAATATCCGGAGAAAGTGGCAGAAATGTCAAAAGCCTACGAAGCATGGGCGAAGCGTTGCATGGTAGAACCTTACCCGGGACAGAAAAAGAAATAACTGTCATTCCATTTAAAATGGAATGAATAGAACATTGAAAGAATAATGGGGATGAAGGATTCCGGATCAGGAATAACTTCATCCCCATTAATAATATCTGCTATGAGGTTATCTACAACAAGAACTATTGCTCCGCTTGCCCGATTGTAGAATACTTCATACTTCCTATTTGTCCATCCTTACTCATCGTTTCCGCCTGAATAATCACCGGAGTGGAATATTGGTTATTATAACATTCAATCACAGCTTTTCCATTTTCATCTGTCCGTACAGACGGATTCCAGTAGAGCGTCCGTCTTTTGTCTACTTTATCCATATACAATTCCTTGGTCGGGTAGGCAGGTGAATAATATTCCAGTGCATGAGTATATCCCTGAATGACTGTTTGCCGGGTACCAAGTACGGCAGTCTGACTTTTGTTCAATACATCGCGTCTGGGTAGGGGAATCAGGTAGAAAACACTGTATTTGTCCAGTTTGCTGATATCCACTCCCGTACTATCCGTAACTTCGGACATTTTGGTGTTTTGAATGATGTCGTCATCAATGCCTCCGGTTCCTTTGCTGATGATGATAGAAGCCAGTCCATCCACTTCGGTCAACATCATTTGAGTTTCTGTCTCGGATAAAATGTGGTTATCCATGATATAGCAGATCGGTTTCTGCCGATAAGTAAGCTTGTCATTGCTACGATCCCAATCGAATTGCGGACTCAACTTTTCCATTAATTCCGGAATAGTTGTGACAATCTTCCCATTGTCACGTAATAAATCTACAGAGCGGCGTACGTCGTAATAAGCGTCGATGCTTTTCTCATTGATTTTAGTAGCCATATTACTTCCTTGCCGGCGTTTGCTTTTTATTTCCACTTCATCTAATACATAAAGTCCTTCTACTTTCCGGATAGAATCCATGTATAGAGAATCAAAATTCTCGGCTTTTTGTTGCCAGTGGGTCAAGTCCTTCCATTCAGGATGAAGCTCCTTGTAACCGTAGGCTCGGGGAGCAGGTGAGAAATTACGGTCGATCAGGATAGATGCATCCTTGTTGCGTTCTTTACCGACTTTCCGGGTTTGGATCACCGCTTCCGTGGTTCCTTCAAAGTCTTCTACAGGAATGGTGAAACGACCGTTTTCATCGGTCACGGTTCCTCCAGTGATAAATTGGTCATCTTTCTTCACTATCACACTAAGCGCTATATCTTTCAGCTTATTCTTGAGGATCGTTGATTTAACCTGTCCGTTCAACACTAATTGAGCTTCCGGTAACTGTAACGGAGTGAAAGGAGCAGTAGAAATGGCTTGGCTCATGTCATATTTACGCCATCCATGCACCATTAATAATATATCCAGTTCCGTTTGTTTCCGGGGAGACGGCGATGCAAAATAATAACCGGGCTGATGGATATATCCTTTTAAATCAGATGTTAACAGCAAATCAGTGAAGATGTTATTGTCATACTCCAGGTAATCTGACCGGACGGCATCCCGGATACTGACCGATACATCTCCCGATACCGGTTCTCCTTTGGCATTCTTTACCTGTAACTCACAACGAATAGGAGCGTAGGGAGTATACACCTCTTTCAGTCCCTCTGCGGATAGTTGTAGAGGAGCACGTGGATTGGAAAAGACAAAACGCTCGCATAACGTATTACCAGCTCGGTTGATGAGGCTGACTTGCAGTACGCCTGCCGGTAGTTTGCGGGTAGGCAGAATGAACTCCTGTGGTGCGTCCGCCCGGCAACTAATCAATTGATGAACATACGGCCGCCCCTGATAACTGATAAATACAGCCAATGTGTCTTGAGGAGTAGCGGTATTGCAGGATACTTTCACCAAAAGGGCACCGGCATTGTTGACAGTACTCAACACATACCCGTTAGGCAACGCCTGTGGAAGAGTAAATTCATATTTCTTTCCTTGAAAATCGACTTTGGCAACAGCCGGTTGTGCAGAAGGTGTATATTCAAAATGCCCCATTCCATCGTGCAAAGTCTCGAAAGAAGTGATTTCTGCTCCTTCTTTGGTATAGAGCGTTCCCGACAATTCTATATTCCCCTCATTTTTACTCTCCGCCTTGAAAGCCACTTGCGAAGTCACTCCTTCCACTAATTGCCCTCCTTCAGGGAAAAAGCGCACACTTAACTTCTCCTTTGTTTCCGACGGACGGTTTTCCATCGACGGACTAAGTTCGTAAGTCGTGATACTACGTTCCAGCTTATCACTATTCGCCAGTTGATAAATAGGGAAAGTACGCGAGAAATACTGCGGTTCGTTGAAAGCAAGCATCCAGCGGGTATAGGCACGTACCTCATAATAGCCGGATAACATGGAACGGGGAAGAACGAATTGTCCGTTTCCTTCTCCCTGCGTCAGTTTGATGATTTGTTTATCTGCTATATGTCCTGTCTGATCCACCAGTTCCACATACAGGGGGCGGCTGATCTGACTGAAAATCTGTTGTTCGGCAAGAGTGACATAAGCCTTAAACCAGATCGTATCTCCAACATAATAACTCGTATTGTCAAAATGCAAATACGCTTTCTCCCGTGGGAAGTTGTTGGCAAATGTCTGGGCTTGGTTCATGTATTGTTGGAATATAACTTTGGCAGGAGGAATCTCTCCCCATGCTATTGCTAGTGATAAGCAAAAAGAAAGAAGAAAAAGAATTCGTTTGTTTTTCATTTCAATAGGTTTTTAACTAAAATGCAAAGTTAGAATATATTAACCTAAAAATAGAAAACTAATTGTTCAATAAAGGAAAAAAACTATTCAGAGTAGAAATAAAAGTTCATGGACGCAATGTATATCTGTTGGATAGCATATATACCTGATTTTGTTCTTTATTGATTAGCATTTTTCCTTCCTTTTGCATAAACTTCCCTATTTTTGTTTTCCAGATAATTGATAATACTATGGTAAAGAAGAATTTCTTAATGACTGCCCCCTTACTGATGGCATCGTTTTGTTCGGCACAGGAAAAGCCGAATGTCGTACTGATTATGGTAGATGATATGGGTTATTCCGATATCGGCTGCTATGGTGGAGAAATACTGACCCCTAATATTGATGCGTTGGCATCCAAAGGAGTACGTTTCACACAATTCTACAACACTTCACGTTCTTGCCCCGCCCGCGCCAGTTTAATGACAGGGCTATATCAACATCAGGCAGGTATCGGTCAGATGTCCGAAGACCCGTTTAAAAATCCCGGTCAGAAGAGTCCGAATGATTGGGGTGTACCCGGATACAAAGGATTCCTCAACCGCAATTGTGTCACAATAGCCGAAGTTCTGAAAGAAGGCGGCTACCATACCTATATGGCAGGTAAATGGCATCTGGGAATGCATGGAGAAGAAAAGTGGCCCTTGCAACGGGGATTTGAACGCTTCTACGGAATTTTGGCAGGAGCTTGCAGTTATCTCCGTCCATCGGGAGGACGCGGCTTAACCCTTGACAATACAAAACTTCCGGAGCCGGAAGCACCCTATTATACAACAGATGCATTTACCGATTACGCAATCCGCTTTGTTGATGAGCAGAAAGACGACAAACCTTTCTTCCTATATCTGGCATTCAACGCTCCTCACTGGCCGTTGCAGGCAAAAGAAGAAGACATTCAAAAATTCACGAAGATCTATCGTGAGAAAGGATGGGATGAAATTCGTGAAGCAAGACGCAAACGGATGACTAAGTTGGGAATCATTGATCCGAACACAGAGTTTGCCGAATGGGAAAATCGGAAATGGGACGAGCTGACAGAGAAGGAGAAAGATGAAGTAGCCTACCGGATGGCCGTTTATGCAGCGCAGGTGCATTGTGTAGATTATAATGTAGGAAAACTGCTGGACTACCTGAAGAAGAATCGTAAGTTGGATAACACGCTTGTCATGTTCTTGTCCGATAACGGTGCTTGTGCCGAGCCATACGCTGAATTGGGAGGCGGGAAAGTGTCTGAAATCAACAATCCGGCTTGTAGCGTGTTCCCTTCTTACGGAAGAGCATGGGCACAGGTTTCCAATACTCCGTTCCGTAAATACAAATGCCGTTCTTATGAAGGAGGTATTTCTACCCCTCTCATCGTGTCGTGGAAAAGCAATCTGAAGAATAAGAAAGGTGAATGGTGCCGTGTTCCCGGTTATCTGCCGGATATTATGCCGACCATCCTGGAAGCAACAGGAGCCGTCTATCCGGAAACTTATCACGGCGGAAATAAAATATATCCATTGGTAGGCAGTAGCCTTTTTCCAGCTATTCAAAAGAAAGCAGACTCTATACATGAATATATGTATTGGGAACATCAGAACAATAGAGCGATCCGCTGGGGAAACTGGAAAGCAATCCGCGACGAAAAAGGAAAAGAATGGGAATTGTACGATGTGGTTAAAGACCGTACCGAACGTAACAATCTGGCAGAACAGCACCCTGAAGTGCTTACAAAATTAGTGGGTGAATGGGAGAAATGGGCGAATTCAAACTTTGTATTACCTAAACATCCGAAGAAATAAATAAAGGAGGAACACAAAATGAATAAATTACTAGTAAGTGCATCCGTAGCCTTGGGAGCTACCAGCCTGTCTTTCGCCCAGCAAACGGAAAAACCGAACTTCCTATTGTTCATAGCCGACGATTGTTCTCATTATGACTTGGGCTGTTATGGCAGTGTTGATTCGAAAACTCCGAATATCGACCGCTTTGCCACACAGGGAGTACGTTTCACACAAGCCTATCAGGCCGTTCCGATGTCGTCGCCTACCCGGCACAATCTATATACCGGTTTGTGGCCTGTACGCAGCGGAGCTTACCCCAATCATACTTGTGCCAATGAAGGAACATTGAGCGTTGTACATCATCTGCAACCGTTGGGTTATAAAGTCGCATTGATCGGAAAATCGCATATTGCCCCGAAATCAGTATTTCCTTTCGACCTTTATGTACCTCCTTTGAAAGGTGGGGACTTGAATTTTGAAGCAATTCAGAAATTTATTTCCGATTGCAAGGCGAAAGGCGAACCTTTCTGTCTGTTTGTAGCCTCCAATCAACCGCATACTCCCTGGAATAAAGGCGATGCCTCTCAATTTAATGCGGACAAACTGACACTGCCTCCTATGTATGTAGATATTCCCCAGACTCGCGAGTTGTTTACTCATTATCTGGCAGAGATCAATTATATGGACCAGGAATTCGGCAATGTCCTTTCTATTTTAGATAAGGAAAAAATGACGGATAAATCTGTTGTCGTATATTTGAGCGAACAAGGCAACAGCCTGCCTTTTGCCAAATGGACTTGTTATGATGCGGGGGTACACTCTGCCTGTATCGTTCGTTGGCCGGGAGTGGTTAAGCCGGGAAGCGTAAGTGACGCGTTGGTAGAATACGTAGATATTGTCCCTACTTTTGTCGATATAATAGGAGGAAAGCCGCAGGCGAAAGTGGATGGCGAAAGCTTTAAACCGGTATTGACAGGCAAGAAGAAAGCACACAAGAAATATTCTTTCTCCCTTCAGACCACGAGAGGCATCAATGCAGGATCGCCTTATTATGGCATCCGTTCGGTATACGACGGCCGATACAGATATATTGTCAATCTCACCCCGGAAGCTACTTTCCAGAATGTTGAAACAAAATCTCCTTTGTTTAAAGAGTGGAAAAGTCTGGCGGAAACGGATAGTCATGCAAAAGCGATGACGACTAAATACCAGCATCGTCCGGCTATCGAATTGTATGATGTGAAGAACGACCCGTATTGTATGAAAAATCTGGCGGAGGACGCGAAACAAGCTTCTACCATCAGCCGCTTGGATAAAGAGTTGAAACGCTGGATGAAGGATTGTGGAGACGAAGGACAACCTACCGAGATGCGTGCCTTCGAACACATGCCGGGAAAGAGAAAATAAGCCGTCACACATCAAAACGAATAAAACACAGAATGTAATTTATAAATCGTATATCATGAAAAAAGAATTTTTTGGTTTGCTTTGTGGATGTACTCTGCTTCCGGCATTTCTTCATGCGCAGACAGAGCGTCCTAATATTGTGATTGTATTGGCCGACGATTTGGGTTGGGGAGATGTAGGGTTTCATGGTAGTGAAATCAAGACTCCCTGTTTGGATGCTCTGGTGGGCGAAGGAGTGGAACTCGAACGCTTTTACACTTCTCCCATCAGTACGCCTACCCGTGCGGGGCTGATGACGGGACGTTACCCGAACCGGTTTGGTGTCCGTTCGGCTGTTATTCCGCCCTGGCGTGAGGACGGACTGGATGAGAATGAAGAAACGATGGCCGATATGCTGGCACGTAACGGATATAAGAACAGAGCCATTATTGGTAAGTGGCATCTGGGGCATACCAAGAAAGTGCACTATCCGATGAATAGGGGCTTTTCGCATTTCTATGGTCATCTGAACGGTGCGATAGATTATTTCGACCTGACGCGTGAAGGTGAACTGGACTGGCACAACGACTGGGAAACCTGCCACGACAAAGGATATTCTACCGAATTGATAACCAAAGAAGCCATCCGCTGTATCGATGCATACGAGAAAGAAGGTCCGTTTATGTTGTATGTGGCCTATAATGCACCTCATACACCTTTGCAGGCACAGGAAAAAGATATAAAACTCTATACTGACAATTTCGACAGCCTGACACCGAAAGAACAGAAGAAAGTGACTTATAGTGCAATGGTTTCCTGTATGGACAGGGGAATCGGTGCTATTGTAGATGCCTTGAAGAAGAAAGGAATTATGGACAACACTTTCTTTATCTTCTTTAGTGATAACGGCACTGCCGGTGTTCCGGGATCTTCATCAGGACCTTTGCGTGGACATAAATTCGACGAGTGGGATGGAGGGGTACATGCACCTGCTGTTCTTTATTGGAAGAAAGCAGAGAAACAATATAAGAACTTGAGCTCACAAGTGACAGGTTTTGTTGATCTTGTTCCCACATTGAAAGATTTGGTAGGAGATCACAGCCGTCCGAAACGTGAATATGACGGCATCAGCATCCTCCCTGTATTAAACGGTAAAAAGACCTGTATCGACCGCGATTTTTATCTGGGACACGGAGCAGTAGTCAATAAAGACTATAAACTGATAAGAAAAGGTATGAAACCGGGACTGGATTTGAAACAGGACTTTCTGGTTGATTATAAAACGGATCCTTACGAAAAGAAAAATGCCAGCGCAGGAAACGAGAAAATTGTGAAAGCTTTGTATGAGGTTGCCCTGAAATATGACACGATCACTCCTTGTATACCGGAAGTACCTTACGGTAAAGGTCGTGACGGATTCAAAGCTCCTAAAGAATGGAAAGTAGTACGTTGAATCTGTTAACCCTATGAATTGAAAATAATACAAGATGGAAAAATCAATGATTAGTTTATGCCTCTTAGGCGGATTGGCGATAGGGAATGGGTTTGCCCAAACTCCTTCGAAGCCTAATATATTAGGTACTGATATACATATCTACACTGGAAATCCTTCCGTCCTCGGAGGGATTTCTTTTTAATTATACGTATCTGTAAATTTGTCTGCGGACACCGTACAGACATCTCTCACCTACGTATATAATATCAGTATTAACCAAAACATATATTGATATGACAACTAATGATGTATTTTTAGACGCCTGCAAAGGGCTAGTGATGCACTGTAATTGCAACATTCTTATTCTTAATGTGCTAGGCGATTTTAGAGCATATATAGCTCCGGAAGTCAGATTAAAAACTAGGGAATGTCGTTACAATGAAGTTCAGGATGCGCAAGACATTACAAAACTAATCCTGAACCTCGGAGTTAACTTTGCTCAAGGAATGAATGAACAAACACTTCGTGAAAAAGTGCAGTCCGTGCACAAGGAAAGTTTCAAGTTCGGTACTGATGATTATATGTGGTTTACAAAAGTTGATTTAAATAGATAAAATTATGAAAGCAATTATAGAAAAGAAAACAGTGAACAAGCCTTATTCACCAATTGAAGATTTAAACGGAAAAATGGTGGAGAAAATCACCACCATTTACTTTTTAGGTCTACCTATATTCAAGAATTCTTCTCTTTTACAAGAGAAATAGCTTCGATAGATAGTGTTGGGGAACATTCAAATTTTCCTGTGATTGGATTACAATAAGTTGCTTGAATTTTATCCCCTGTCACATAAGTTACAGTCATTTTAATCTCTGGATTAGAGTTTAAATACACAACATCTCCAATTTTTATATTCATAATATAAGTCTTTAAAATTTGCTCTAAGATAAGAAAATAATTATATTTGCGCAAGCCTTTCGGGGCAAAACATTGTTGGAAAATAAAAGAAGTGCCTTGATACTCGAAGAATCGCCAATTCAATAAAAGTACAAACGAGGCACAGAGGGCAACCCATATCAGGTGGGCTGTTCATCTGTGTGTTTGTACAAGCGTTTGGCGATGCTTTCGAGTTTACACAGGTGACAGTCCACTTTCTTTATTATATAACGTTCTCATAGACTGTCGGGAACTCGAAAAATTCGCCATTATGAAAAAGTATTTCGTTTTATCAGTATTTATTATGCTGATTGGGGCATTTACTAATGTCCAAAGTCAAAACTCAGTAACTTCCGATAAAGGAGTATTGGTTATTGGTAATGTTCGCGTATGTAACTATGAAAAAGGCTGCCTAATAGCAGATAACGGCATGAAGCATTGGACGCAAAAACTTGAAATTTCCTACGACGGTTCAGATAAAACGTACGGAATTTATATCAATGTCCGAGGTGATATTATCAATTTAAGCGTCAAATATAAAAGTAGTGGAAAAGAATCTCATACCTACGAAGGAATAGACCGAATAACGGGAAGAAAAG
>OHJO01001213.1_pt1 | contig 10214 bp, 10 predicted proteins | sample 1568561 | NCBI WGS metagenome assembly OHJO01 (sample SAMEA3879556, study PRJEB24766) | human gut metagenome | biome: human-associated habitat; feature: feces | place: USA | collected 1985/1987
TGGATGTAGCGCTTCAGGGTGCCCTCGCCCTCGTCGCCGTAGATCAGTACGCCCAGATCGCCGTTTTCCAGCGTGTCCTGCTTGTGCACCAGCGCAAGGTCGCCATCCTGAATGCGGGGCTCCATGCTGTCGCCGCGCACCACCAGATAAAAATAGTTGGAGGGGTCCTTCACGCGGGCGTACTCCTGCCCGTAGTCCTCTTCAAAGGCCAGTGCACCGTAACCGGCCTTCACCGTGCCAATGACCGGGATCAGGCTCTCGGTATAGCTGCCGAAAAAGCGCTCCTCGGGGGCAGAAACGTTGCTGACCGGGCGGTACAGCCCCAGCAGATAGTCCGCCGTGGTGTTCAACAGTTCCGCAATGCGGGCCACGGTGGAGGGATCGGGGGAGGACTTGCCGCTTTCCCACTTGCCGACAGCCTGCTGGGTGACCCCCAGTCTGGAGGCAAGCTCCGCTTGGCTGACGCCCTGCTTTTTGCGGCACTGCTTCAATAGCTCTGAAAACGACATGATGATGCTCCTTTTCCCAATGGGTGGTTTATGTTGGTTTTATTATACAACAAAAGGGTGTTTCTGTAAAGAGAAAATCCAAAAAAACTTCGAATAAAGGTTGTGATAAATGCGCCTGCTGTGCAGCTATCGTACAGAAAAAAGAAAAATTTGCATAAGGGCTTGACAGAACGGCGCAAATCTGGTAAAGTAAATAGGCATTCGACACGGCGTAACGCGAGTGTCCACAAGGAGAGATGTCCGAGTGGTTTAAGGAAGCAGTCTTGAAAACTGCCGTACGGCAACGTACCGTGGGTTCGAATCCCACTCTCTCCGCCATTTTTATTGAATAAGTGCAACACACTTTGCTCTGGAGTAGTACTCAAGAGGCCGAAGAGGCGCCCCTGCTAAGGGCGTAGGTCGTCTAAACAACGGCGCGAGGGTTCAAATCCCTCCTACTCCGCCAAGAAAATCCCTCGTAGTTTCGTGAAAACTGCGGGGGATTTTCCTTTTTGTGGCGTTTTTTACTCGTGAAAAAGGGGCTCTGAAAAGCCCGCGTTTGCGCAGCAATGAAAGCCCCAGTGGGGCTTTTAAGCGGCAGAGCGGTCTGCGCAAGCAGATGGAGGGGCTTTGCCCCGACAAGCTCCGCAGACTTTTCAGAACCCCAAAATTCAAAATAAATTTTCCGCTGAATATGCGCAGAGCGCAAGCGGAGCGCATTCAGATGGTTTTCTTCCTCGGATACACAAAGGCGTCGCGGCGGTACACTGCCACGAGATATGCCGCCATGAAGCACCAGATGATGGGCTCGCACAGGATGACGGCGTTGTAGGCGTAGCGCGGGATGAACACCAGCACAAAGATCACCTTGCCCACCAGCTCGATGACGCTGGAAAACAGCGGCAGCACCTTCTGCCCAAGGCTCTGCAAGGCGTACCGGGTGCACAGCAGCACCCCCAGCACCGCGTAGAACGGCGCGTTCCACATCAGATACCGTGCGCCGTTTTCCAGCACGAGGGGCGCGGAGGAACCGGAGATCAGCTGCACCAGCTGCCGGGCAAAAAGCTGCATCAGCACCACCTCTGCCGCCATGATGACCACCGAGCACAGGTACATGGTGCGCATTCCCTTGCGCACCCGCTCCGGCTGGGCTGCACCCCGGTTCTGAGAGACAAAGGTGGAGCCGGCGTTTGCCATGGAGATCAGCGGCATACTGGTAAAGGAGAACAGCTTGCGCGCGGCGGTGTGCCCCGCAATGGTCAGGGTGCCAAGCCCGTTGATGCCGTACTGCAGCACCACCGAACCCGCAGACACGATGCTGCTCATCAGACCCATGGAGATGCTCTGGCTGAACAGCTCCCAGTACAAATGCTGTCCCACCGCCCAGTGCTTGCGGGCGGGCAGCAGCAGCGGCACGCGGCGCATCACATACAGAATGCACAGCACCACCGAGATGCCCTGTGCAATGACGGTAGCCACCGCCGCGCCCTGCACGCCCATGCCAAGCCCGGCAATGAACCACAGGTCCAGCCCCACGTTCAGCACCGAGCTGATGAGCAGGAACACCAGCGGCATTACGCTGTTGCCAATGGCGCGCAGCAGGCCTGCGCACAGGTTATACATAAACATGACCACAACGCCAAGGTCGATCACGATGATGTAGCTGTAGGCATCTTCCAGAATTTCTGCCGGGGTATCCAGCAGCTGCAGCAGGGCATGCAGGCCGAAAAAGCCTGCCGTTGTAATGACCAGCGAGGCGATCAGGCCAATGACGACCGACCCCACCACCGTGCGCTTGAGCAGGTCTTCGTCCTGCGCGCCGTAGGAGCGCGCTGCAACGATTGCAAGGCCGTTGCCGATACCGAGGCCAAAACCGACCAGAAGCTCGTAGATCGAGCCGCAGGAGCCAATGGCGGCAAGGGCGGTATCGCCCAGCACATTGCCCACGATCATGGTGTCCACGGTGTTATAGAGCTGCTGGAACAGGCTGGAGATGAAGATGGGCAGCATGAACAGCAGCAGGTTTTTGAAAATGGGCCCGTGCATCAGGTCCACATTCATGCTGAAGGGGGATTTTTTCGCAGTTTGGGTCATAAGGTTCCTCACAGTTTACGGAAAACAACCCTCCCCGGCATTGCACAGCAAAAACGGAGAGGGTTGTGCTTTATTTTTCTTTTACAGCTCCTGGGTCTCAAAGCCGTGGCCGGTCAGCACCTCCACGCTGGTGAAGCCGGCTGCCTTGATGGCGGCGGCGGCTTCCTCAAAGCCGAAGGTCAGGCTGGAAACATCGTGGGAGTCGGAGGTGATGATGACCTTGCCGCCCATCTTGTTCCACTCCTCCAGCATCCATGCACTGGGGTAGAAGTCCTTGCGGTAGCCGCGGTAAACGCCGCCGGTGTTCACTTCCAGCAGGCAGATGTGCTCTTTGGCTGCGTTCAGAGCCTTGAGGGCAGCGGCCCGGTAGCGGGGAGCCTCTTCATCAAAGAACTCACCCTCGCCGTTCAGCTTCTTAATGAGGTCGATGTGGGCCAGAATGTCCGGTCCCTTGGCGGCAACCTTCTCCACCTCTGCAAAGTAGGCCTCCACAGCCGCCAGCGGGTCACCGTCGAAATCATCAAAGATGCAGTCGTGCAGATCCTGCGGGCGGAAGTCGATCTCGTAGTACTTGCCGGTGTTCTTGCCGTACAGGTGATGGGCCGCACCGATCCAGTAATCGTAGTTCTCGGGCTTGTCCTCGCTCAGGCTGTCCCACTCGATGCCGCAGAGGATGTCCACCTTGCCCTTATACTCTGCCTTGAGCTTTGCAATGGTGGCCTTGTACTGGGCGGTGCGGCTGGGGCTCATGCAGTACTCGCGGTCTCGCTGCGTATAGCTATGGCCGGAGAAGCCCAGGGTCGTCAGGCCCTGTGCACAGGCGGCACTGGCCATTTCCTGCAAGGTATTTTTGCCATCGCACATCGTCGAGTGGCAATGAACACTGGACTTCTTATAATCTGCCATAACTAAATCACTGCATCCTTTCCTGTTTGACCTTGTGGTCAATAACGTGTCGTTTTTCCAGCTCACGGGTGATCTCTTCCACCGTGATGCCCGCCTGCACCATCAGCACCAGCACATGGTATGCCAGATCGCTGATCTCGTAGACCGTCTCGGCCTTGTCTTCCTTTTCGCCCGCGATGATGACCTCGGTGCACTCCTCGCCCACCTTCTTGAGGATCTTTTCCTTGCCCTTCTCGAAGAGGTAGGTGGTGTAGCTGCCCTCCTTGGGGCTGGTCTTGCGGCCCTTGATGAGGTTATACAGCCCCTGCCAGCTGAACTGCTTCAGCTCCGGCGAGACGTATACTTCGTTGAAGAAGCAGCTCTCGGCACCGGTGTGGCAGGCGGGGCCGCTCTTGACGACCTCCACCACCAGCGCATCGGCGTCACAGTCGGCGGTGATGGACACCACCCGCTGGACGTTGCCGCTGGTCTCGCCCTTGCGCCAGATCTCCTGACGGCTGCGGCTCCAGAATACGGTGCGCCCCTCGGCAATGGTCAGCGCCAGCGTTTCGGCGTTCATGTAGGCAAGGGTGAGCACCTGCTTTGTGTAGTGATCCTGCACGATGGCGGGGATCAGGCCTTTTTCATCAAATTTCAGTTCCATGGCGGTTCTCCCTCCCCGGATGGGGATATTGTGTATTTTATCGTATTCAAGATAAAAATGCAAGGGTTTTATGCGTTTTTACAGCCGCATCTCCACGCCGCTTGCGTTCAGGTACTCCTTCAGTTCCCGGATGCCCAGCAGCTTCTGGTGGAAGATGCCCGCCGCCAGCCCGGCGTCGATGCCCTTGTGGTGGAACAGCTCCAGAAAATCCTCTTTTTTGCCCGCGCCGCCGCTGGCAATGATGGGGATATTCACCCGGGCAGCCACCGCGTCCAGCATTTCAAGGTCGAAGCCGCTGCGCACGCCGTCGGTATCGATGCTGTTCAGGCATATTTCGCCCGCGCCGTGGGCGGCGCACCAGCTGATCCAGTCCAGCGCATCCCGGCCGGTATCCTCGCGCCCGCCCTTGGCGAACACCCGGAACTGGCCGTTCACCCGTTTCACGTCTGCGGAAAGCACCACGCACTGGTCGCCGTAGCGCTGCGCGGCGGCGGGGATCAGCCCGGGGTCTTTCAGCGCGCCGGAGTTGACGCTTACCTTATCCGCGCCGCATTTCAGCACCCGGTCAAAATCCTCCAGTGTGTTGATGCCGCCGCCCACGGTCAGGGGGATAAAAATCTCTCCCGCCACCCGGGTCAGGATATCGGTGAACAGAGCACGGCCCTCAAAGCTGGCGGTGATATCGTAGAACACCAGCTCGTCGGCACCGGCAGCGTTGTACATCCGGGCCATCTCCACCGGGTCGGCCACATCCCGGATGCCCTCAAAGTTCGTGCCCTTGACCACCCGGCCATTCCGGACATCCAGACAGGGAATGATGCGTTTTGTGATCATTTTCGTTCCCCTCCGTTTAATTCTGCACCAGTTCTACACAACGTTTCAGATCCAGCGCCCCGGTATACAGGCTCTTGCCCAGGATCGCGGCAGCGGTGCCCATCTTTTTCAGTTCCAGCAGCTCGGCTTCCGACGAGATGCCGCCGCTGGCCGTAAAAGCCACGCCCGGCACCTCTGCCGCCAGCTGGCGGTACAGCGCCAGATTCGTGCCCTGCATGGCACCATCACAGGCAATGTCGGTGTAGATGATGGCCGTGCATCCGGCATCTGCCAGCCGCCTGCAGAAGTCCACGCCCTTTTCGGCGCTGACCTCCTTCCACCCATGGATGGCAACAAATCCATCTTTGGCATCCACCCCCACGGCGATCCGTTCGCCGTAGCGTTTCAGCATCCGGGCTGTGAAATCAAAATCCGTCACGGCCACGCTGCCCAGGATGCAGCGATCCACGCCCAGAGAAAGGTATTTTTCAATGCGCTCCTCCGTGCGGATGCCGCCGCCCACCTCGATGTACAAGCCCCCCTGCTCTGCCAGCGCGGCAATGGATCTGTAGTTAGAAAGGGTGCCGTCCTTTGCGCCGTCCAGATCCACAACGTGGAGATACCTGGCCCCGGCCTCCACAAACTGCCGGGCCTGTGCGCAGGGGTCCTCCCCGTAAACGGTCATACGGTCGTAATCTCCCTGCGTCAGGCGGACAACTTTACCGCCCCGCAGGTCAATGGCTGGGAATAGATTCATAGTTTCTCCTTTAGCGGCCTTACCCTCTCCGTCTTTGCTTCGCAAAACCGTCAGGCTTTGACTGAGAGGGCGAGCCAGTTTACAATTCTGCAAACGCCTTCAATATCCGCAGCCCTGTCTCTCCGCTCTTTTCGGGGTGGAACTGGGTGCCGTACACCCTGCCCGCCCTGACCACGCCGGTCACGGGGATGGAGTAATCGCTGACAGCAAGTGTACTCTCGGTACAATTTTTGCCGTAGTAGCTGTGGACGTAATAGACATACTCGCCCTCACGGATGTATCGGAAAAGCGGGTCATCCCGTACGATGTGCAGGGCGTTCCAGCCGATCTGCGGCACCTTGAGGGTTTTGTCTTTCAGGTCAGGTTCCAGTGGGCAGACCTCACCTTTGACAAAGCCCAGGCCCCCATGCTCACCGTACTCATAGCTTTTTTCAAAGAGCAGCTGCATTCCCAGGCAGATGCCCAGCAGGGGCTTTTGCGCCGCCTGCTCCCGGATGACCGGCACCAGACCGGTGGCCGAGAGCTTGTCCATGGCATCGCCAAAGGCCCCCACCCCCGGCAGGATGAGCCGGTCGGCGGCACGGATGTCGGCGGGGTCGGCGCTGACCGCTGCGTCCAGCCCCAGATGGGCCAGACTGGACTTCAGGCTGAACAGGTTGCCCACGCCGTAATCGATGATCGCGATCATACCAGCAGTCCTTTCGTGGAGGGGATCTCGTCCCGGTGGGCGGCATCAATGGCAACTGCCGCAGCCAGCGCGTGGCCCGCGCCCTTGAAGCAGGCTTCCAGAATGTGGTGGGTGTTCTCGCCCGCAAACTGCACAAAATGGACGGTGGCGGGCACGCTGCGGGCAAAGCCGTACCAGAACTCCTTGGCGCACTCCACGTCAAAATCGCCCACCTTTTCGGTCTTGCAGTGGACATCCCAGTTCAGGGTGCACCGGCCCGAAAGGTCTACCGCGCAGAGCACCAGCGCCTCATCCATGGGCAGGTAGAAGCTGCCATACCGCTGGATGCCCCGCATCTCGCCCAGCGCCCGGGCAAAGGCCTGCCCCAGTGCAATGCCGATATCCTCAGCCGTGTGGTGGTAATCCACCTCCACATCCCCGTGGCAGGTGAGCACCAGGTCAAACCGGCCATGGCGGGCAAACAGTTCCAGCATGTGGTTCAGGAACCCACAGCCGGTGTCCACCTCATAGCGGCCCGCACCGTCCAGATTCAGGGTCAGCTCGATCTGGGTCTCGTTGGTGTTGCGTTCCAGTGTCACTTCCCGCATGGGTCATTCCTCCATTATTTTGTCAAGGGTGTTCAGGAAGATCTGCATCTGCTCCGGCGTGCCGATCGTGATGCGCAGCCAGTTTTCAATGCGTGGGGCATCAAAGTGGCGCACCAGAACGCCCTTTTCCTTCAACTTCCGGTACAATTCGCCGCCGTTTTTCTTTTGTGTAGAGGCAAACAGGAAGTTGGAGTGGCTGTCCAGCACCGCAAAGCCCCGGGCTTCCAGCTGCTGTTTTGTCCAGGCCCGGGTGTCCACGATGGCGGCACGGGTCTTTTCAAAATAAACGGCATCTTCCAGCGCGGCCTGCCCTGCCTTCAAGGTCAGGCGGTTGATGTTATAGGGGTTCAGGCTGAACTTGACCCGGTTCAAATCGGCGATCAGCGCCGCATTGCCCATGGCAAGCCCCAGCCGCGCACCCGCCAGCTGCCGGGATTTCGAGAAGGTCTGCACCACCAGCAGGTTGTCGTACCGGTCAATGAGCGGCACGCAGCTCTCGCCGCCAAAGTCCACATAGGCCTCATCCACAATGACCACATTGTCAGGGTTCGCTTTCAGGATGCCCTCGATGGCACTGCGGGGCAGGGCCAAGCCGGTGGGGGCGTTGGGGTTTGCGATGACGATGGTCTCATTCAGGCCGTAGTAATCGGCGGGGTCAAGGGTGAAATCCTCCTTCAGCGGGATGATATGGCTGGGGATGTGCATCAGCCCGCACCAAACGCTGTAACAGCCGTAGGTGATGTCGGCATAGGCCAGCGGGTGGGTCTCGTCACAGAAGGCCCGCAGGGCGAAGAAAAGGTTCTCGTCACTGCCGTTGCCGGGCATGATCTGATCCGGCTGCAGGCCAAAGTGCACCGCCGCCGTTTTCAGCAGGTCGGTGCAGGCGGGGTCGGAGTAGAGACGGAGCTTTTCCACCTCATGCTCGCTCACCGCCGCCACCACCGCCGGGCTGGGCAGATAGGGGCTCTCGTTGGTGTTCAGCTTGATGTATTGCTGGTCCTGCGGCTGCTCCCCTGGGGTGTAGGGGGTGACTGTTTCAAGTTTCGGAGAGAGATATTTACTCATAGCAATTTCCTCACTGTCAGCGTCCTCGCCCTCTCAGGCGCTTCGCGCCAGCTCCCCCAAAGGGGGAGCCTCTGGCGGTTTTCCGTAACCTTGCGGGAAATTGCCAAAGCCTCTCCCTTTGGGAGAGGTGGCATTGCGAAGCAATGACGGAGAGGGCAAGCCGCCTTTAGTCCTCTTCATATCTTATCGTCACACTCTTCGCATGGGCGTGCAGGCCCTCGCGCTCGGCAAAATCGGCAATGCGGGGTGCCACCTCGCCCAGCGCCTCGCGGGTGTAATAGAGGAAACTGGACTTCTTCACAAAGTCGTCCACACCCAGCGGGCTGGAGAAGCGGGCCGTGCCGCTGGTGGGCAGGGTGTGGTTGGGGCCTGCAAAGTAATCGCCCAGCGCCTCCGGCACGTTGCGGCCAAGGAAGATGCTGCCCGCGTTGCGGATCTCGTTCAGCACCCCGAAGGGGTCCTCCACGCAGACCTCCAAGTGCTCCGGCGCGATGATGTTGCAGGCCTCAATGGCCTTGTGCAGGTCGGTGCAGACGATGATCTTTCCGTTGTCGTCCACGCTGGCGCGGGCAATGGCGGCACGGGGCAGCTGGGGGATCTGCACCTCCAGCTCTGCCTGCACGGCCCTGGCCAGCGCCGGACTGTCGGTAACAAGAACAGGGCTGGCCAGCTTGTCGTGCTCGGCCTGACTCAGCAGGTCCGCCGCCACCCATGCAGGGTTGCAGCCGCCGTCGGCCAGCACCAGAATTTCGCTGGGGCCAGCGATCATATCAATGCCCACCTTGCCGAACACCTTCCGCTTGGCGGTGGCAACGTAGATGTTGCCGGGGCCGACGATCTTGTCCACCGCCGGGATGGTCTGGGTGCCGTAGGCCAGCGCGGCCACGGCCTGTGCACCGCCGGTCTTGAAGATTTTCGTCACACCGGCGGTGGCGGCGGCGGCAAGGATGACCGGATTCACCCTGCCGTCCTTTCCGGCGGGGGTGGTCATCACGATCTCCGACACGCCCGCGACCTTGGCCGGGATGACATCCATCAGCACGGTGGAGGGATAGGCCGCCGTGCCGCCGGGCACATATACGCCCGCCTTTTCAATGGGGGTATATTTCTGGCCCAGCACGATACCGGGCTTCTCGTTGATCACAAAGTTCTTGTGCACCTGCTGGCGGTGGAAGCTCTCAATGTTGGCGGCAGCCTCCCGCAGGGTCTCAAGGAAATAGGGGTCCATATTGGCAAAGGCCTCATCGATCTCCGCCTGCGTCACCTGCAGGTCGTCGATCTTTGCCCCGTCAAATTTCAGCGCGTACTCCTTCAGCGCCTCATCGCCCCGGGCGCGGACCTCGGCAATGATGCCGTCCACCACATCCTCCACGTTTTTCTCCGCGCGGATGTCCCGGTTCAGGATCTCCTCGGGCCTGAGCTCATCAAAATTATACAGCTTGATCATTTTGTTTCCTCCTGCAGGGTCTTGCGCAGCGCTTCCAGCATGGCATCCATCTCGTTGTGCTTGAACTGGTAGCTGGCCTTATTGGCAATGAACCGGGCCGAGATGGGCATGAACTCGGTGACCACCCGCAGGCCGTTCTCCCGCAGGGTGGTGCCGGTCTCCACGATATCCACAATGACATCGGAAAGGCCCAGAATGGGGGCCAGCTCAATGGAGCCGTTCAGCTTGATGATATCGATATCCCGCCCCATGGAGGCGTAGTAGCGCTTTGCAATGTTGACGAACTTGGTGGCCACCCGCACCGGGCGGCTGGGGTCGTCCCGGTAGCCCGCCGGGGCGGCTACGCACATCCGGCAGCGGCCAAGGCCGGTGTCCAGCAGCTCGTACACATCGGCGGCGGCCTCGGTCAGGATGTCCTTGCCCACGATGCCCACATCCGCTGCGCCGTGCTCGACGTAGATGGCCACATCGCTGGGCTTGACGAGAAAATAGCGGATGCCTGCCGTCGGGTTCTCTACCACCAGCTTCCGGGTGGCGTTGTAGTCCTCGGGACAGCCGTAGCCGATGCCCGCCAGAAGGTCATAGACCTTATCGCCCAGACGGCCCTTTGGCAGGGCCACGTTCAGCATGGGCTTTTCTGTGGGCTGCTTCTGCACCGGCGGCAGCGGGGCGCTCAGGCGGTCCAGCTCGTCCAGATAGACCGCAAAGCCGATGGCACCGGCACCG
>OHJO01001214.1_pt1 | contig 10200 bp, 8 predicted proteins | sample 1568561 | NCBI WGS metagenome assembly OHJO01 (sample SAMEA3879556, study PRJEB24766) | human gut metagenome | biome: human-associated habitat; feature: feces | place: USA | collected 1985/1987
CGCCGTCACCACCGATCTGACCGAGCTCGCGCTCCCCGTGCGCGTGGTGTTCACGAACGAATACGCCCGCTACGGGCTCAGCGCCATCACGACGCTTGACACAGATTTTGAGCTCGCCGGCGCGTTTTTCGGCGAGGCGCTTGGCTCTACCTCTACCTATGAAGCGTGCAGCGGCGAAAAGCTGCTCACCGCACTGCACGCGAGCAGCATCTACCTCGATCTGGAGGCCCCCACGCCGCTCGAAGTGCTCAGCCGCATTCTCGGCGTCAACGACGCGCCGGAGTCCTCGCTCCTGCGCGTCACGCGGCTTGTGCTCTGCCCCGCGGAAAACGGTGCGACGCTCTATTTGCAGGACGCCGATCAGGGCTTTTTCTTAAGCCGGACGGCGGTAAACAGCGCGACACTGCGCGAAGCGCTTGGCTCGCTCGATGGCAACGGCACAGATTTTGCGTTCTCGCTCTCCGGCGAGTTCTCTCAGCTCTCGCCCTACACGCTCATTTTCAGCGAACCGCCGCAGCGCTACACGCTCTCGGCGGGCAATGCCCTCACCGATCAGGCGACATTTCTGCGCCTTGCGGAGTTCAACCCCCACACGGAAAGCGGCTACACCGACTCCTCCGGCAACACCATTATCAAAGAGGTCTACGGCACGCTGCGCCTTGAACCCGACGGCAGCGTCTTTTATCAGGGCGCGGACGAGGCAGAGGCAGGCTCGCTCTACTATGTCTCCGCCGCCTCGACCGGCAAGCCCACGATGCTCGAAGCCGTCGTGGGCGCGCAGCGCCTCGCCTTCACGCTGCTTCGCGACGTAAGCGGCGACGCCGAGCTCTATCTCAGCGAGATCGACAGCAGCAACAAACGCTTCACCGTGAGCTTCGACTATGCGGTCGGCGGTACGCCGCTGCGCTTTTCCGACGGCAGCCACGCCGCTACGGTCACGATCGAAGGCCAGACCATCACAGAATTTTCCCTCCACTGCCGCAGCTATACGCTCAGCGATTCGCCCGCACTGCTGCTGCCCATCCGGCAGGCCGCGGCCATCGCGGACAGCAAATATTTGAGCGCCGAGCTGCACGTCTGCTACGACGAGCACGGCGCGGACACCGTCGGCGTCGGCTGGTTTGCCGACTGATCTTTCCGGAAAGGACGCCCGAACATGAAAACCTCGCGGCTCAAAAATATCGTCATCGTCATTTTGCTGCTCGTCAACGCGTTTCTGCTCTTCCTGCTGCTCAGCCGCCGCGCCGAGGAGCGCGACTCGAACGAGCGCCGCGTCGAGCAGCTCTGCACGCTTTTTGAAAAAAATGGCGTTGCCTTTGACCGCGCGCTGCTGCCCGACGAGGGAGCACACCTCTCCCTCTCGCTTGAGCGCGACGCCGCACGCGAAGAGGCTTTCGCCTCCGCCCTGCTTGGCACTGCCGAGAGCAGCAATTCCAGCGGCGGTGTGAGCCGCTTCACCGGCGAATACGGCTCGTGCTCCATCCGCTCCGGCGGCACGGCCGACGCGCTTCTCTCCCGACCGGTCGACGATCCCGAGAGCTTTAGCAAACAGCTTTTCAAAACGTTTGGCTACACTTTTCTCACCTCCCAGCTCACGGATGGCAGCGGCAGCGTCATGGGCATGCGCAGCGAAAAGGGCCGTCTCATCTTCAACGCCTCGCTGACGCTCACGTTTTCTGACAGCTCGCTCACCGGCGTTTCCGGCACCTTTCTGCCCGCGCTCGACGAGGGCCGCCGCACAGACGGCCTCGACGCGGTCGACGCGCTTGTTCATTTTCTGGACTATTGCAGCGTTTCGGGCGTCGTATGTACCGAGGTCCGAGCGCTGGACGAAGGGTATCTTCTCCAGACGTCGTCTGCCTCGCCGCTACGGCTGCAAGGCGTGTGGCGCATCTCCACGGATGTCAGCAGTTATTATGTGAACTGCAAGACCGGTGAGATCACACGAGAATGAAATTTTTCTTGCAGCATTTCTAATTTCTTACTGTGCAGCATTGCTTTTTCTGTTTTTTTTGGTATACTGTTGATGTATTATGTGAATACCATGAGCAGGCGGTTTTCCCCTGCTGTTTTTACGATAAGGAAAAGAAGTCTCACCGTCTCTTATTAAGGAGTTACTATGACGAAATACATCGTGCAGGGCGGTCATCCGCTCTTTGGTGAAGTGCACATCAGCGGCGCGAAGAACGCCGCGGTCGCCATCATTCCCGCCGCCCTTCTGGTCGACGGCATCTGCCGCATCGAAAATATTCCCCAGATCTCCGACGTGACCGCGCTGCTCAAAATTTTGGAGCAGCTCGGCGCGAATGTCCGTTTCCTCAACCGCAGCGATGTTGAGATCGACTGCCGCCATATTGCTACCACGCAGGTCTCGCAGGAGCTCGCGCACAAGATCCGCGCCTCCTACTACCTCATCGGCGCGCTGCTCGGCCGCTTCGGCGAGGCCGAGGTCTCGATGCCCGGCGGCTGCAACTTCGGCGGCGTGCGCCCCATCGACCAGCATGTCAAGGGCTTCGCCGCCATGGGTGCCGAGGTGCGCGAGGGCGACTTCATCTGCGCCAAGGCAAGCGGCGACCGCATGAGGGGTGCGAACGTCTACCTCGACGTGGTCTCCGTCGGTGCGACGATGAACATTATGATGGCCGCGGCGCTCGCCGACGGCACCACCGTCATCGAAAACGCTGCCAAGGAGCCGCATATCGTCGACCTTGCCAACTTCTTAAACTCCATGGGCGCGAACATCAAGGGTGCCGGCACCGACACCATCCGCATTTTCGGCGTGGACAAGCTCCACGGCGGCACGTATGCCATTATCCCCGACCAAATCGAGGCGGGCACCTACATGGCGGCTGTCGCCGCCTGCGGCGGACAAGTCCTCGTGCGCGGCATCATCCCCAAGCACATGGACTGCATCACCGCCAAGCTCCAGGAGATGGGTGTGCAGGTCGAGGAGCAGGACGACACGCTGCTCGTGCGCCGCTCGGGCAAGCTTCGCCGCACCAACGTCAAGACGCTGCCCTATCCCGGCTTCCCGACCGATATGCAGCCACAGATCACCGTTGCCCTCTGCCTTGCCGAGGGGACGAGCATGGTCACCGAGGGCGTGTGGGACAACCGTTACCGCTACGTCGGCGAACTGACGCGCATGGGCGCGCAGATCCGCGTCGAGGGCCGCAGCGCCGTCATCGAAGGCGTCGACCACCTGACCGCTGCGAGCGTGCAGGCCTACGATCTCCGCGCGGGCGCCGCCATGGTCATCGCCGCACTGGCCGCCGAGGGCACGAGCGAGGTCTCGAACGTCCACTATATCGAGCGCGGCTATGAGGATATCATCGGCAAGCTCCGCAACCTCGGCGCGCAGATCGACAGCGTCGAGTGCGACGAGACCGTTGAGACCCGCCAGATCGGCTGATTCAATCAAAAAAGCGCCTTGCCGCGGCAAGGCGCTTTTCTTTTGGAAAGGATATTATGTATACCGATATCTACACCGCTTCCCTGCCGCCGGAGCTCCTCGCCATGGCCGAAACGCCCGTGATGCAGCGGCTTTTGCGCGTCGGCATGCACTGCGGCTGCGAATACACGGCCTATCCCATCTACCGCGACGCCGTTGCGCCGTATTCACGCTATACGCATTCGCTCGGCACAGCGGCCATCGTCTGGCACTTCACGCATGACTTGAAGCAATCTGTCGCGGGACTACTGCATGACATTGCGACGCCCGCGTTCGCCCACGTGGTCGACTTTCTGAACGGTGACCACATGCGGCAGGAATCGACCGAAAGCCGCACACGCATGATGATCGCCTCGTCGCCGGAACTCATGGCGCTGCTCGATAAAAGCGGCCTGACGCTCGACGATGTGGACGACTACCACCGCTATCCCATCGCCGACAACGATTCGCCCCGTCTCTCCGCCGACCGGCTCGAATATACGCTCGGCAACGCGCATCTTGTTTTCCACTGTCCAAAAGCAGAGCTGAAACGCATTTTTGACGACATCTTTGTCGGCAAAAACGAGGACAGCGGAGATGAGCTCTGTTTTGCGCACGCGGAGATTGCCGACATCTTTACCCAGCTCTCGCTGCGGCAGTCGGAGTGGTTCGTCTCCGATGACGACCGCTTCAGCATGCAGGCATTGGCCGATCTCCTGCGCGAGGCACAGCAGCGCAGTGTGCTGACGGTGGATGATCTCTACCTCGACGAACCTCATGTCATCGCCCTGCTCCGCTCCGATCCGGTCCTCGCCGCGCACTGGCAGGACTATCGCCGCATCACCGGCACACAGTCCGGCGCAGAAAAGCCGGAGGGTACTTACGCCGTCAAGGTCGCCGCCAAAAAACGCAGCATCGACCCGCTGGTGCAGACAAGCGACGGCCTTCATCGCTTTACTGCGGTCAGCGCGGACTATGCAGCAAAGCTCGCCGCCTTCCACGCGGATGACTTCGACCGCTGGGTCTGGGCCAAATATGAATAAAGGAAGTGCGAAGCCGCTGGCTTCGCACTTCCTTTGCACTTTCGATAATAGAAAAGCAGCAGGCCTTTGCGGCCTGCTGCTTTTTGAAGTCTTTGGATTACCCTTGAGAGATCAATTAGACCTCAGTCTCGATGACAACGCCGGAACCGACGGTACGGCCGCCCTCGCGGATAGCGAAGCGGAGGCCCTTCTCGATAGCGATCGGGGTGATCAGCTCGACCTTCATGTCGACGTTATCGCCGGGCATGCACATCTCGGTGCCCTCGGGCAGGGTGATGACGCCGGTGACGTCGGTGGTACGGAAGTAGAACTGAGGACGATAGTTGTTGAAGAACGGGGTGTGACGGCCGCCCTCTTCCTTCTTCAGGACGTAGACCTGACCAACGAACTTGGTGAGGGGGTGAATGGAGCCCGGCTTGCAGAGAACCTGACCGCGCTCGATCTCGTTCTTGGCAACACCACGCAGCAGGGTACCGATGTTATCACCGGCCTCGGCGTAGTCGAGCAGCTTGTGGAACATTTCGATACCGGTGACGACGGTCTTGCGGCGCTCGTCGGTCAGACCGATGATCTCGACTTCCTCGCTGAGCTTCAGCTGGCCACGCTCAACACGGCCGGTAGCGACGGTACCACGACCGGAGATCGTGAAGACGTCCTCAACGGGCATCAGGAACGGCTGGTCGGCCTTACGGTCGGGCGTGGGGATCCAAGTATCGACAGCGTCCATGAGCTCGTGCATGCACTTGTACTCGGGAGCGTCGATGTCCTTGGACTCGGAGATCAGGGCGTTCAGAGCGCTGCCGCGGATGATCGGGGTCTCGTCGCCGGGGAAGCTGTAGAAGTCGAGCATCTCGCGGACTTCCATCTCGACGAGCTCGAGCAGCTCTTCATCGTCGACCTGGTCGCACTTGTTCAGGAAAACGAGAACGGAAGGCACGTTGACCTGACGGGCGAGCAGCAGGTGCTCACGAGTCTGGGCCATGGGGCCGTCGGAAGCAGCAATGACCAGGATAGCGCCGTCCATCTGAGCAGCGCCGGTGATCATGTTCTTGATATAGTCGGCGTGGCCCGGGCAGTCGACGTGGGCATAGTGACGGCCCTGGATCTGGCCATCCTCGCCGGTCTTGTAGTTGTGGCCCTGACGGTCGAAGGTCTGGTACTCAACGTGAGCGGTGTTGATGGTGATACCACGCTCGCGCTCTTCCGGAGCCTTATCGATGGAGCTGTAATCGGTGTAGTCAGCACCGCCCTGGAGGGCGAGGAACTTGGTGATCGCAGCGGTCAGGGTGGTCTTACCATGGTCGATATGACCGATGGTACCAATGTTTACGTGGGGCTTGGTACGCTCGAATTTCTGCTTAGCCATTAGAGTGATCCTCCTATGAATAAATTTCGTTGTTTACCGGTGTCGTTTACATACATCGGTATTTTACCGTAAAATGCGGTATTTTGCAATACCTTTTTATCAGGCGCGGTTCGTGCGCTGATTGATAATCTTCTCCTGAATGTTCTTCGGGATCTCGATATAATGTGCGGGCTCCATCGTGTACTGGCCGCGGCCCTGCGTGCAGGAGCGGAGGTCAGTCGCGTAGCCGAACATTTCAGCAAGAGGCACAAAAGCGTCGATCTGCTGCGCGCCGCTGCGGGCCTCGAAGCCCTGGATCTGACCACGGCGGGAGTTGAGGTCGCCGATCACGTCGCCCATGTACTCGTCGGGGACGATGACGCAGACCTTCATGATCGGCTCGAGCAGCGTCGGGCCGGCCTTCTGGCAGGCCTCCTTGAAGGCCATGGAGCCGGCGATCTTGAACGCCATTTCAGAGGAGTCGACCTCGTGATAAGAACCATCGTACAGCGTGACCTTGACATCGACGACCGGGTAACCGGCGAGAACACCGGAGAGCATGGCGCCCTGAATACCGGCATCGATCGCGGGAACGTATTCCTTGGGGATCGCGCCGCCGACGAGGGCGTTGACAAACTCGTAACCCTTGCCGGACTCGTTGGGCTCGACATGGATCTTGACGTGACCGTACTGACCCTTACCACCGCTCTGACGGGCGTACTTGGTATCCTGATCGACAGCCTTGGTGATGGTCTCCTTGTAGGCGACCTGAGGAGCGCCGACGTTCGCCTCGACCTTGTACTCACGGAGCAGACGGTCGACGATGATCTCCAGATGGAGCTCGCCCATACCGGCGATGATGGTCTGACCCGTCTCTTCGTCGGTGTAGGTGCGGAACGTGGGGTCTTCCTCGGCCAGCTTCATCAGCGCAACGCCCATCTTCTCCTGACCGGCCTTGGTCTTGGGCTCGATGGCGACGCGGATAACGGGCTCGGGGAATTCCATGGACTCCAGAATGATCGGAGCCTTTTCATCGCAGAGCGTATCACCGGTGGTGGTATTCTTGAGGCCGATGACGGCGCAGATGTCGCCGGCGTAGCAGCACTCGATATCCTCGCGGTGGTTGGCGTGCATCTGCAGAATGCGGCCCATGCGCTCGTTGTTGTCCTTCACCGAGTTGAACACGGTGCTGCCGGCGTCCACCTTGCCGGAATAGACGCGGAAGAAGCACAGCTTGCCCACAAACGGGTCGGTGGCGATCTTAAAGGCCAGTGCGGAGAACGGCGCGTCGTCCGCGGACGGGCGGCTGGTCTCCTCGCCGGTCTTGGGGTCGGTGCCCTTGATGTCCTCGATGTCGGTCGGAGCCGGCATGTAGTCGACGATCGCGTCCAGCAGCTTCTGAACGCCCTTGTTCTTGTAAGAGGTACCGCAGGTGACGGGAACCATCTTATTGTCGATGGTGGCCTGACGGATAGTCTTGCGGATGAGGTCCTGAGGAACGGGCTTCTCTTCGAGCGCCAGCTCCATGATCTCGTCGTTCAGGTCGGCGCAAGCGTCAACGAGCTTGGTGCGATACTCCTGAGCGAGCTCGAGCATGTCCTCGGGGATCTCCTCGACGCGCATGTCCTTGCCGAGCTCGTCATAGTAGATATCAGCGTCCATCTCCACCAGGTCGATGATGCCCTTGAAGGTGTCTTCAGAGCCGATCGGCAGCTGGATGGGGACAGCGTTGCACTTGAGACGGTCGTGGATCATGTGCAGAACGTTGTAGAAGTCCGCACCCATGATATCCATCTTGTTGACGTAGATCATGCGGGGGACCTTGTAGTTATCGGCCTGACGCCACACAGTCTCAGACTGGGGCTCAACGCCGCCCTTGGCGCAGAGAACGGTCACAGAGCCGTCCAGAACGCGCAGGGAGCGCTCGACCTCAACGGTGAAGTCGACGTGGCCCGGGGTGTCGATGATGTTCAAGCGGGTCTGCGGGAACTGGTTCTTGCTGCCCTTCCAGTAGCAGGTGGTAGCAGCGGAGGTGATGGTGATAACACGCTCCTGTTCCTGAGCCATCCAGTCCATCGTGGCGGTACCGTCGTGGGTCTCGCCGATCTTGTAGTTGACGCCGGTGTAGTACAGAATACGCTCGGTCGTGGTGGTCTTTCCTGCATCAATGTGGGCCATGATGCCGATATTCCTTGTATTTTCCAGTGTAACCTTTCTCGGCATACCGTTCTCCTTTTTCTCTCTTTGCGGGGATTACCAACGGAAGTGGGCGAATGCCTTGTTGGATTCGGCCATCTTGTGGGTATCCTCACGCTTCTTCACAGCGCTGCCGGTGTTGTTGGCAGCATCCATGATCTCGCCTGCCAGGCGCTCCGCCATGGTGCGCTCGCTGCGAGCACGGGAGTATGCGGTCAGCCAGCGCAGACCCAGGGTCTGACGACGGGCAGGACGCACCTCCATGGGGACCTGATAGGTGGCGCCGCCGACACGGCGGGCCTTGACTTCCAGACTGGGCATGATATTCTCCATAGCCTGGGTGAACACTTCCAGAGGCTCCTTCTCGGTCTTTTCCTTGATGATATCAAAGGCACCGTAGACAACCTTCTGGGCAACGCCCTTTTTACCGTCCAACATGATGCTGTTGACGAGCTTCGTCACCAGCACGGAGTTGTACATAGGATCGGGCAAGATCTCTCTCTTGGGAACATTACCTCTTCTGGGCACTATGCTTCCCTCCTTCATAAAAATATGATTTCATAGGTACTCAACAGCCCGGCGGCTGTTGTTCGGCCTGCCAAAGAGGTAGTTATATAAAAACCTTTTCGGCAAAGCTCATTTCATGCGGGAATTACTTGCTCTTGGGCCGCTTGGCACCGTACTTGGAACGGCCCTGCATACGGCCGTTGACGCCCTGGGTATCCAGCGTACCACGGATGATGTGGTAACGGACGCCGGGCAGGTCCTTGACACGGCCGCCACGGATCATGACCACAGAGTGCTCCTGCAGAGAGTGACCAACACCGGGAATGTAGGCGGTGACCTCATAGCCGTTGGTCAGACGGACACGGGCGATCTTGCGCAGTGCGGAGTTAGGCTTCTTGGGGGTCGCAGTTCTCACGGCGGTGCAGACGCCACGCTTCTGAGGGGAGGAGAGATTGGTCTCCTTGTTCTTCAGCGTATTCAGGCCCTTCTGCATAGCGGGGGAATTGGACTTGTAGGTAGCCTGTTTCCGGCCCTGCTTGACCAGCTGATTAAAAGTAGGCATGCAATGAACTCCTTTCTAAAGATTTGTTGGGATGACTCCCTTTATTTTCCACGGAATAAGAAATTTTATTCCGGAAAAACCGTTTTAACGGCTGGGGACGGCGGCTGCGGCGGTCCCCACGGCGATGCCGGCGGCCCGGCCCAGCTGTGACATGGTAAACTCCGTCACGGCAGGCACTCCCACTGCACGGCAGGCCGCCAGCAGCGGCTCCACCAGTGCCGGGTCGGCATCCTTTGCCAGAAAGACCCGTCCGGCATGACCGGCAGCCAACAGGCGGCGTGTCTGCTTCAGGCCCACCACCCGGTTTTCGCAAGACAATTCTTCCAGCATGGAGAGCCTCCTCGTTGAAATATCGCCCTGCATGGCAAAATTCGCAGGCTCCAAACCCACGCAATTCAGGATTATAGCATAAACCCGTCCCAGCGTCAAGTAGATTTCCGGCAAAAATTTGTGCGTTTGGCTGAATTTCTGCCGTGTTTTTCTGGGAAATACACAAAGCCCGCCGGAGCGGATTTTCCCCTGTACTTTCCCGCCTCGACGTGGTATCCTAATATATATTAAGAATCGCCGGATATCATCCGAGCCTATGAAAACAGGAGGGATCGCCATGATCCTCATTCAGAACGCCCACATCATGCCCATCGTCGGGCCGGAGCTGCCCAACGGCTGCCTGCTGGCGGAGGATGGCCGCATCACCGCCGTCGCCCCCCACATCGACGCCCCGGAGGGCTGCACCGTCATCGACGCAGGCGGCCGTCTGCTGACCCCCGGCTGCGTGGAGGCCCACTGTCACATCGGTCTGGACAATGAGTGTCTGCGCTGGGAGGGCATGGACTACAATGAGATCGTGGACCCCCTGACGCCACAGCTGCGGGCCATCGACTCCATCAATCCTCAGGACGGTGCCTTCCCCAACGCCCTGCGGGGCGGTGTCACCACCGCCTGCACCGGCCCCGGCAGCGCCAACGTGGTGGGCGGCCAGTTCGCCTTTATTAAAACCGACGGCCGCCGCATCGACGACATGGTGGTGCTGGCCCCCGCCGCCATGAAGGTTGCGTTCGGCGAGAACCCCAAGGGCAACTACGGCCCCAATGGGAACATGCCCGCCACCCGCATG
>OHJO01001222.1_pt1 | contig 10159 bp, 9 predicted proteins | sample 1568561 | NCBI WGS metagenome assembly OHJO01 (sample SAMEA3879556, study PRJEB24766) | human gut metagenome | biome: human-associated habitat; feature: feces | place: USA | collected 1985/1987
TTCTTCCCTTTGTTTGTGATATGATATTTAAATCCCCAAGAATAATAAGTGACCCATTTGCAAGTCATCACCACATAAAATTTCCCTCTTTGGACCTTAATTCATCACAGGCAAGACCAAAGAGGGAAAATATTATGTGTAAATCTATAAGATTTTCAACGTTCAATTTCTATATAGACAGTATCTATCGTGCTTTTCTTTATCAGCATTTGATTTTCAATTCATCCAATATAGCGCGCATCTTCTCAAAAGTAGTGATTCGAGTAGGAACCAAAGGCAGACGAAGCTTATTCTCAATCAACCCCATAACATTCAGCATAGCTTTCACTCCGGCAGGATTGCCATCCACAAACAGCAAGCTGAACAATTCTGTAAATTTATGATGGATAGTCAATGCATTTGCAAAATCTCCCTGAAGAGCCAATCGTGTCATACGACTAAATTCACGCGGAAAAGCATTGCCGATTACAGAAATAACTCCTACTGCTCCTAATGTAATCAAAGGAAAAGTTATTCCGTCATCACCCGAAATCACATCAAAATTAGCCGGCTTGTTCTTGATGATGTCATCCATTTGAGTAATATTTCCAGAAGCCTCCTTAATAGCAATGATATTATTAAAATCGCGTGCCAAACGTAAAGTTGTTTCGGCCGTCATATTTACACCGGTACGTCCGGGAACATTATAAAGCACTACCGGAAGGTCGGTAGCTTCAGCAATCGCCTTATAGTGCTGATAGATACCTTCCTGAGAGGGTTTATTATAATATGGTACAGCTACAAGAACAGCGTCTACACCGGTGAAATCATCATTTTTCAGCGATTCGACAACAGTGCGGGTGCAGTTGCTACTGATTCCCAATAAAATGGGAATTCGTCCGTTCACTCTTTCTACCACCAAATGTTTTATCTTATCCTTTTCTTCTTTAGTCAAAGTCGGGGTTTCGGCGGTAGTTCCCAACACACACAAAAAGTCTGTTCCGTTCTGTAGCTGGTAATCTACCAAACGGAGTAACGCTTCATAATCAACGCTATCATCTTCTTTGAAAGGAGTAATCAGTGCCACTCCCATTCCTTTTAATCTTGTTTGTATCATAAATAAATAATAAACTCTTATTCAATAGCTCACAAAAGTACGAATATTTTCTTTTTTAGCGATAAAAATCATATAATTTTTAAATTATACATACTAAAAAGTCACTTAATCATCTCTAGAAACTCTTCTTCGCTCACCATGGCAATACCTAACTTCTGCGCTTTTTCCAATTTACTGGGACCCATGTTATCTCCGGCTAAAATAAAACTGGTTTTCGAGGAAATGCTTCCTACGTTCTTTCCACCATGTTTTTCGATGAATGCTTTATATTCGTCACGCGAATGATAGGTAAATACCCCGCTGATAACAATCGATTTTCCCGCCAACTTCTCAGTACGGTCAGCAGTATCTTGTTCATCAGCCTCCATTGTCACCCCGGCAACTCGAAGACGCTCAACGATATCCCGATTTTTGGCATCTGCAAAGTACAAAATAATACTTTGAGCTATCTTTTCACCGATTTCATCGACATGGATCAAATCGTCGAGGCCGGCATGTATTAAAGCATCGATAGATTTAAACGCTTTGACCAAAGTTTTTGCTGTGGTTTCACCCACAAAACGGATGCCCAGCGCAAAAAGAACTCTTTCAAACGGCACATTCTTTGATTGCTCGATACCTGAGATAATATTCTCGGCCGACTTTTCTCCCATGCGTTCCAAATTAATAATATCAGATGCTTTCAGTTTGTACAAATCAGCTATATCGTGAATAAGTCCTTCTTGATAAAACTGGTCTACGGTCTCAGGACCGAGACCTTCGATATTCATCGCCCGGCGACTGATAAAATGTTCTATTTTCCCTTTTATCTGGGGAGGACAGGCCGTGTCATTGGTACAATAATAAGCAGCTTCACCTTTATAACGTACCAATTTGCTTCCACACTCAGGGCAGTCAGTAATGAATCTCACTTTATCGCCAATCATTATACGGGCATCTTTGTCTACACCAACAATCTTCGGAATAATTTCACCGCCTTTCTCTACATATACCATATCGCCAATGTGAAGATCGAGTCCTTCAATAATATCTGCATTATGGAGAGAGGCGCGTTTTACCACTGTTCCCGCCAGTTGCACAGGGTCAAGATTGGCAACCGGAGTAACGGCTCCCGTACGCCCTACTTGATAAGTCACTTTGTTCAAGCGGGTACATGCCCGTTCTGCCTGAAACTTATAGGCAATGGCCCAACGGGGAGACTTGGCTGTATAACCAAGATTACGCTGTTGACGCAGAGAATTGACTTTCAGTACAATACCATCCGTAGCAACCGGAAGATTTTTACGCTCGGTATCCCAATATCTGATAAACTCAAATACCTCTTCCAATGTTTTACACTTGCGTGTAACATCAGATATCTTAAAGCCCCATTTTTCTACTTCTTTCAAATTTTCGTAATGGCCGTCATAAGGCAAGTTTTCACCTAATAAATAATATAGGTAAGCATCCAACTTGCGAGAAGCCACGATAGCAGAGTTCTGCAGTTTCAGCGTTCCCGAAGCAGCATTGCGCGGATTGGCAAAAAGAGGTTCCTCGCGAGCTTCGCGCTCACGATTCAGTTCTTCAAACACTTCCCAAGGCATCAGAATTTCTCCACGAATTTCAAATTCGGACGGATAACCTTCACCATGCAAAACAAGCGGAATACTACGGATGGTTTTCACATTATCCGTCACATCGTCTCCTTGCACACCGTCACCGCGAGTAACGGCACGACTCAATTTCCCATTCTCATAAGTAAGGGAAATGGAAGTTCCGTCATATTTCATCTCACAGCAAATTTCAAACTCTTCATTCAAAGATTTCTTCACACGGTCATAAAAATCCGAAACTTCCGATTCCGAATAAGTATTGGCAAGCGAAAGCATAGGATATTTGTGTACCACTTGAGTAAAGTTCTTATTAATATCACTCCCCACACGCATGGTAGGCGAATTTTCATCCCGATGTTCGGGATGCTTTGCTTCTAAGTCTTGCAGCTCACGCATCAGAAAGTCAAATTCCTGATCGCTGATTTCGGGAGCATTCAGCACATAATAATTATAGTTATGGCGATGAAGTTCCTCGCGCAATTGATCTATTCTTTCTATTTCAGTCATACTATAAAAGATAGTTTCCTGCAAAAATAGCTATTTTTTGAATGAAAAACACCGTTAGGCAGAGAGGATTTTAGTACTTTTGCAAAAAATATATAGAAAATGAGAATAGATATCATAACTGTATTGCCCGAGATGCTGGAAGGTTTCTTCAACTGCTCCATTATGAGCCGGGCACAAAAGAAAGGAATCGCAGAAATTCATATACATAATTTGCGTGATTATGCTTTCGACCGTTATCGCAAAGTAGACGATTATCCCTTTGGAGGATTTGCCGGTATGGTGATGAAAATTGAGCCGATAGACCGATGTATTTCTGCCCTGAAAGCAGAGCGTGAATACGATGAAGTAATTTTTACAAGTCCCGATGGAGAACAATTCGATCAACCAATGGCAAACTCTCTCTCGCTTGCCAAAAACTTAATCATTCTATGCGGGCATTTTAAGGGAATAGACTACCGAATCCGTGAACATTTCATTACGAAAGAAATTAGCATTGGTGACTATGTTTTGACAGGAGGTGAACTTGCAGCGGCTGTTATTGCCGATGCGGTAGTTCGTATTATCCCCGGAGTAATTTCTGATGAGCAATCTGCTTTGTCTGATTCTTTCCAAGATAATTTATTAGCTGCTCCTGTCTATACACGTCCGGCCGAGTACAATGGATGGGCTGTTCCTGATATACTCTTATCAGGGCACGAGGCAAAAATAAAAGAATGGGAACTTCAGCAGTCTTTAGAGCGAACTCAACGTTTAAGACCGGATTTGCTAAAATAAAAAATAAATATAAAAAGCAAGGAGGTGCAGACGGTATCCATTACCCTCTGCACCTCCTTGCTTTTAGGAACACACCTACTTAAAGTTCTACTTCAGCTCTTCAAGTTCATCAAAGTATAGATGTAGTCTTCCCACCCGCAATAAAGCTTTTCTGCATATTCTAAACCTTCATTTTTATAAAAACGAACCATTTCATCGGGAAAAAACATTTAAAGTTATCATTTGATACCCTTGCATAAAGTTGCAGGTGCAACTTATTTAGAAGTCAAAGTTCATCGGGCTACAAGAACAAAAAGCCCCGCAAGGATAAAGAGTAATACTTCAAAACATCCTTGCGGGGCCAACTTATATAAAGGTAAAACTATTACACTTCTAATACACCTATGATATCTTTTACAGATGTATACCCATGACGCTCTAAATAGTCATTAATACCTTCTGATACTTTGACAGTAACAGCAGGGTCTATAAAGTTTGCCGTACCAATCTGTATGGCGGTAGCACCTGCAAGCATAAACTCTACCGCATCTTTCCAATCCATGATGCCACCTAATCCTATGACAGGAATATTTACCGCTTTAGCTACTTGCCAAACCATACGCAGAGCAATCGGTTTTACTGCCGCGCCACTCATGCCGCCCGTAATGGTCGAAAGAACAGGACGACGTTTCTCTGCGTCGATTGCCATCCCCAACAACGTATTTATCAAAGAGACACTATCGGCACCCGATGCTTCGGCAGCCCGTGCAATCTCAGTGATATCTGTCACGTTAGGTGATAACTTTACAATCAACGTTTTTTTATACACCTCACGAACAGCTTTCACCACCTCCGAACAGCCTTTGGCAGAAACACCGAAAGCCATACCTCCCTGCTTTACATTAGGACAGGAAATGTTCAATTCGATGGCCGGAATCTTATCAAGCTCATTGATAATTTCTGCTGTCTTGGCATAGTCTTCTACAGCCGAACCTGAGACGTTTACAATCATATTGGTATTGATATCCTTTATCTGTGGATATATGTGCTCCACAAAGTAATTTACGCCCTTATTTTGTAATCCTACAGCATTGAGCATTCCCATGGGGGTTTCTGCCATACGCGGATAAGGATTTCCTTCACGATGGTGAAGAGTAGTACCCTTTACAATGATACCGCCAATCTTTTCTAAATCTACAAAGTCCTCAAACTCTTTTCCGTAGCCAAATGTACCTGATGCCGTCATAACAGGATTGGACATCATCAAACTGCCAATATTTACGCTTAAATCTGCCATAATAGTTTCTTTATATTAAATACAGGACCATCTTTACAAACACACAGGTGACCTTCGTCCGTGTTTTCCACACAACATAAACATGCACCCACGCCACACGCCATCATGTTCTCCAATGACACCTCGCATTCGATACCATTGGCTTTGGCATATTTGGCAACTGATACCATCATAGGCTTCGGACCACAAGTATATATCATGTTAAAGCTATTGTTGTTCAACAGACTATGTCCGGTCACATAACCTTGTTCACCCATACTGCCGTCTTCAGTGGTGGTATAAACCTCACCCAGCTTCTCAAATTCTTTTAATTGCAACAGATCCTTAGAGGAACGTGCACCCAACAGAAAGGTTGGCTTACAGCCGGCCTTTGCAAGTTCTACCCCTAACATAAGCATAGGAGCAGTACCTACACCACCACCCACTAGCAAAGGCTTGAATGCCGTAACATCCTTGGGTATAGTAAATCCGTTGCCTAAAGGCATTACTACATTAACGATGTCACCCTGCTTTACAGTTGCCAATTTACGTGTACCGTCACCAACCAACTGTACCAGGAACCATACTTCGTTTGTTTTCTTATCCACATAGTTAATGGAAATCGGACGGCGCAGAAAAGTAGTATTAGAGCCGTCAATCCGTATCTCAGCAAACTGACCCGGCAACATTTCGGGTAACGGGTTAGCCTGAGTCATTTTAATCAGAACATAATTGGCATGCAATTTAATGTTCTGTGTAACCACAAGGTCTAAAATATATTTTTTCATGAAATAAAATTGGGTAAATTCGTTTTTCAATGCAAAGATACACGAATTTACCCAATTAGTTATCTGTGGGAGGGCATTTTAGTAAAATGCAAGCTATTTTTCCGGGCGAAAGGTTTCATAAGTACCATTATCGAAGAAAATTCTTATTTCAGTGATTTTTCTGGCAGGTTTTTCTATGTACTTAATCTCCTCACGCACAATCTCTTTAGGGGGAATAGTAGAGGCTTTAACCTCAATTTCCTTGCGATATTCTGGCACATTCGTCCCATTGGACGCAAATAATGAATTCTCGTCAAACAATGGTCCGGGAAAACTACCATTATTATCCGAGTCCACATCGGTCTCCATTTCTCCTTCACCATAGAGAAGCCAATCCAAACTAATGTAATCACAAGCCTTGTGTATTTTCATGACTACCTCCAGGCTCGGATTATTCCTACCACTCAGGATATGAGAGAGAGAAGAAGGCGAAATTCCTATCTTATCTGCAAATTGCGCAGCAGTCATACCTTCTTTTTGGACGATTTGAGCTATTCTTTCCTTCATTTACAAAAGTAATAAGTCAGATTATATAGATACAAAAGTAATTCTTATAATTCGGATTTGCAAATTTACAATATATAAATGTATAGTTTATACTTGTATTTATTAAATTTACATATTTAAATAACGCTGTGTTTACAAGCGTAAACTGCCTTAAAACAGCGATAATCTTAACTTTAATTATATAGGTATAAAACACTCATTATATGAGTATTATAAATTAGATATACACGCAATATACAAATGAAAATATCGAAAAGAGCAACCTTTTTACATTTTCTTTATTAACTGCTTTATGAACAGGTAATAATTTATTGGTTTTCAGCAAAATATCAGCTAACATATAAGCTTAAATAAATATGCATACACATTTATAATCTTGTGCTTTACAAGAGAACATATCTCCATTTACAACTATAAAATACCAGTTTGTAAATATGGTAATTTACAAAGTTATCTATATCTACTGCTGTTTACAATCATATATTTACTGTTGGAAATATAAAAATTCGCCAATCATGAATTTTACCTCCTGAAGAAGAGAGACACACCTCTTCATCTGATTCCGCAAGCCCTCGTACCAACAGACATTTTACCTACACATATATACGCATAGGGTTACACGTGCATATGCATAATATGTGTATTGATCAGGTTCTGTAATATCTGTATCAGGATTTAATTAGTTTGTCTCCCTCTCTTGACAAACGCTTTTTATGTGATATAATTTGCAACTCGCCAAACTTAAAAATAGAGAAATACTTTCATTTTCACGAACAAGCACCCGCTTCTCAGCAAATACACGATTCTCAAGAAGCAAAATTCCATATAACTACCTAATTATAAATAAGATAAACTTAATTTTCAGTATCAACAAAAAGAACAATCTAGAAATTTGTAAGAGAAGATACCTATCAGGACAACCCCAACAAGCACAAAGAAGAAACAAGATAATAAATATGTAAAATAATATCAATATGCGACAAAGGCAGTTAGCAAGAAAAGAAATACTATAAAGAAGTCCCGATGCTCTCCCATCACAAAGAACATCGGGACTTCTTTTCTTCCACCGACAACTCTACCTAATGAAGAATTTTATAAACAAGTTCCCGGAGTAACTCCCCATCTCCCAAAGAAGAATTTCCCACCCCTTTCGACTTGGCATCACAGTAACGAATTTCACCAATTATCTGCATCACCTTTACTCCGCTATATTTCCTCATAGCAGCCAGATAGTCCTTAGATTGCCAAGGAGATTTCAGTCCCAACTGAGCAGCAATACCTTGTTCCGACTTCTCGGGAGCATAATATGCCAGCATTAAATTAGAGAAGAAATTAAATAACACAGACAATGTCATCTGCAGAGGATTAGTCTTAGGATTCTCCTCAAAATATTTTATTATCTGATTTGCTTTAAATACATCCTTTATAATCAGAGCATTTCTAAGCTCATAGTTATTATAATCCTTGCTTATGCCTATATTCTGCTCTATTTGCTCCGGTGTGATTCGTTTTTGCCCTTTAGGAAGAGTAATAATAAGTTTTTCCAATTCTCCTGCCATTCTACTCAAATCCGTACCGACAAACTCAGCCATCATTTCGGATGCTTTCGGCTCAATCTCGATAGATTTACGCTTTAAATAAGAAGTGATAAAGCCAGCCAATTGAGCATCCTTTATCTTCTTTGATTCAAAAAGCACACCCACTTTCTCTATCTCAGCTGCCAATTTTTTTCTTCTGTCCAGAACACCATGCTTATGGCACAGCACCAAAATGGTAGATTCCAAAGGCTTCTGCAAATAATAAGACAGCTCATCTATATTTTTGACACCTTGTGCTTCCTTTACTATGACAACCTGATATTTAGACATCATAGGATAACGCTTGGCGGCATTGATAATGGTAGCTATGTCCGTATCAGCACCATATAGAATCGTTTGGTTAAATTCCTTTTCATTTTCATTTAACACTGTTTGGGCAATATACTCAGAGATTCTGTCTATATAATAAGACTCTTCTCCCATAAGATAATACACCGGCTTATAAATACGATTTTTCAAGTCACGGGCTATTTCTTCGTAAGTGGTTTCTTTTGCCATAATAAGTAAAATTACCAGTCAAATTTCAAGTGTTTAACCGTCTTCTTTTCATCAATGATCATACGCATGGAAGCAATACCAATCTCTACATGCTCCTTCACAAACTGTTGCGTTACAATGTTGTCGCTCTTGTCGGTTTTTACCCCTTCCGGAATCATCGGTTGATCTGATACTAAAAGTAATGCGCCGGTAGGAATATGATTATAAAAGCCGGTAGTAAACAAAGTAGCCGTCTCCATATCCACACACATGGCACGAGTCTTAAGAAGATACTTTTTAAACTCTTCATCATGCTCCCAAATTCGACGATTAGTAGTATATACAGTCCCCGTCCAATAGTCACGAGCATGGTCGCGAATAGCAGACGAAACAGCACGTTGCAACATAAATGCCGGTAGCGCCGGTACTTCGGGCGGGAAGTAGTCATTGGAAGTTCCCTCGCCACGGATGGCGGCGATAGGAAGGATGAGATCCCCTATTCTGTTTTTCTTATCGATACCACCGCACTTGCCCAAGAACAGGCAGGCTTTGGGCTGTATAGCACTTAGTAAATCCATGATAATTGCAGCGTTAGGGCTTCCCATACCAAAGTTGATAATGGTCATGCCTTCTGCTGAAGCAGACGTCATATTGGCGTCTTTACCAAGAACGGGCACATTGAACTTCTCCGCAAAAATATCCACATACTTGTTGAAGTTAGTCAATAGAATATACTCTCCAAAGTCCTCAAGCTTACGTTTTGTGTAACGAGGCAGCCAGTTAGCTACGATTTCTTGCTTTGTTTTCATAAGATTTCATTAAATTTGTTCCCTAAAGTCGTTAGGAAGCGATTATTTAACTCACAAAAATACAATAAAAAAGTAAAAACAAGAAATTAAAGTAGAATGTTCTCACTGAATCTGCCTGCGTTTGATGCCAAGATTGTTGTAAGGGATGGAAAAAGGAGTATTTTTGATGTTATCCGTCGCCGATATGTTGCCTTGACTCCGGAAGAGTGGGTACGACAGCATTTTGTGCACTTTCTTATGGCACATAAGAGTTATCCGCAGGCGCTTATGGCAAACGAAGTGCAGGTACAGTTAAACGGTACTAAAAAACGTTGTGATACAGTTCTTTATAGACGAGACCTTACAGCGCGTATGATTATAGAATATAAAGCTCCCGAGGTAGAAATCACCCAAAAGGTTTTCGACCAGATTTTCCTGACTACACAAGCCTTTGAATTACTCACCAAACGAATCATACTCACTCCGGGACTGAAAGGCATTCAGTTACGGGATGAATATGGTTCAGCCCTATACTTATCTCTCTCCCTCTTGGGAGATATAGTTTTCAGATAAGTATTCATCGTATACCATCCGGGAAATACGGGCGATAATAGCGGCATTTTCATCGTCTGTCTCACGTGAATTCATTACAAAAACGGCAATATAATACTTCTTTCCGTCAGGCATGATTACGACTCCGGCATCATTATCTGCAATTTTCACACCTTCCGAATTACG